>Ga0157360_1001067_pt1 | contig 10304 bp, 16 predicted proteins | sample AttlaeALBM1_FD_111483 | JGI IMG/M metagenome (GOLD analysis project Ga0157360, IMG submission 111483) | Fungus gardens microbial communities from leaf cutter ant in Ribeirão Preto, State of São Paulo, Brazil - Atta laevigata ALBM1 | ecosystem: Host-associated > Fungi > Mycelium > Unclassified ... | reverse complement strand
CATAGTCTGAGGATTAGACCTCAGACTTAACAACATCTCTTGTTATTATCTAAACCTTGCTTGAACTCTCTTGAAGAACTCTTTTCTCAAACCACAAATCAAGTAAGTAACCATTTGTGATAATCTGTCCTAGTGCACAGACCATCACTTTTCTATATTTAAGGACTCATAGTCTGAGAATCAGACCTCAGACTTAACAACATCTTTTGTCATTGTCTAAACTTTGCTTTTTTGAACTTCTCAAGTATCAAATCATCAATCACAAATTAGTAAGTGACCTTTTGTGATAGTTAGTTCTATCCCATAATGGATCTAGAGTGTAGTCCTTCTATGACTTTCTTGTTAAACCTGATGCCAGCTCACCCTGCTTGTTTCCTGAGGTATCAATATGAGCTCTTGTTTGATTCTCCCTTGCTCAATATCTTTATTTGTTAGACTAGCCAACTCCAAAGCCAGAATTAAGCTAACTGCTCCTTTATCAGCATTTGACAAGGAGAACTTAATAGAGCTCCTGTTGGATTTCTTATACTATTTATACAAATGGCTAACCCTAACCCTGTACCAAAGTCCTGCACTTCCATATGAGTCACTTTTATCTCGTGCATCTATTGATAAGAAAATAAAAGAAAAGAAAAAGAAAAGAAAATTAAATAATGACTTAGCCGTTTTGCCAAGTCATGACACCACCTCTCTCTTAAGTTTCCTCGTCCCGAGGAATTTCTCTACAACTCATAATATGGGTTTACCATGTTGCCCATTTTGTCTTTATCTTCCTCCATCCATTCTCATACTCCTGATTTTTCTTCCTCAGCTTCTTCCTCTTCCAGGATTGTCTTCATTGTCCCTCTTCTTGCTGGTTTCTTACCCTTCCATCGTCTCCAGTTTCTTTCCAATCTTCCCCAATATTCTTGGTTGTACCATTTGTCTGACTAGCCAAATAATTTCCTTACCATGAATCTTCTTGGCAATTTTCCTTGTTGGAATATTTCTTCTTTACGCTCTTGTTACACCACATCTTCCATGTCTCTCCAATATTCTTTTTCAAATTCTTTGATTGCCTCTTGTGTGTTCTTCAAATTCTCTTTTCCCTCCCAAGTATCAGATTCCACTGTAAATCCTTTCCAGTGTACTAAGTACTTATCTTTCCCTTTTACTCGTTGCTTATTCAGGATTCTCTTCACTTCCCATTCTTCTTCCCCTTGGATTACTACTGGAGCTAGTTGCTCCTTTCTTTGTCCCTCTACTTGCCCTATGTATCTTTGTATTCTACTAACGTTAACTACCAGGTATATTTTGACTATGCTAGGTAGTTCTAATTTAACTACGTTCAATAATACTATCTCCTTAACTTTATAAGGGCCAACAAACCTCTCCATCAACTTTTCTGTTCTTCTCCTGACCATCTGATATTTCAGGTCCTTAGTGCTAAGCATGACCAAGTCTCCTACTTTATACTTATCTGCGTCCAATCTCTTCTTGTCTGTATACTTCCTCATATCTTCCTGTGCTTTTCTTAGTATCGCTTTTGCCTCTTCTTGTATTTTCTTCATTTTCTCGATGAATTTCTTTGCCCCTGCATATTTCCTCTTCTTTTTTCCCTCGAACCCTATCCTGGGATCTTGCCCATAGTTTGCCTTGAAAGGTGATGTCCTGGTACTTGAGTGTGTTTTATTGTTATATATAAACTCTGCTGTTCCTAACCACTCTGGCCACTGCTCTTACCTGTGATCAATGAATATTCTCAAGTATTGTTCCAGTTCTTGGTTAACCCTCTCTGTTTGTCCATCTGTTTGAGGGTAGAATGCCATCGACAATTTACTCTTAATCCCCAATATCTCGTTTAACTCTCTCATTAATCCTGCTGCGAATTGTAGTTCTCTATTCGATATGATACTTTCAGATAAACTATGTAGTTTCTACACATTATCCCTGAATAACCTAGCCAGTCCTTCTGCCAACATCTTCTCTGTAGTAGGTATGAAATGTACCATTTTCATCAATCGGTCGACTACTACTAAGATCGAGTCATATCCCTGAGCTAAGGGCAGTTTAGTAATGAAATCTACTAATATATGCATCCAAGGTTTCTCTGGAATTGAGTTGGGCATTAATTTGCCGGCTGGTTGTTCTGTGCGATTCTTATTTTGCTGGCAAGTGTTGCACCCCTCCACATACTGCTTCACTTCTTTGGTTACTCCTGGTCACCAAAAGCTACAGGTGACCAATTTCACCATCTTCTACTGCCCTCTGTGTCCTCTGACTGGCATATTATGGTGTAGTCAGACAATCTCTGCCCTTAGCCTTTCATCTTTTGGCATGTACACTTTCTCTTCTTTGTATATTATGCCATCTACTTCTCTTCATTCTTCATCTCTCAACATCTTTACTCCTGCCCATTTCATTTCTTCTACCACTTTCACTACCTCGTCGTCTTTTACCTTTGACTTCTTTACTTCCTCTAGTAGATCTACTCTGTCTACTATTATTTCTACCATCTCTGCTCTTCTCACTTTCAGCTATTCTAGCTTTACCAATGTCTCATTCTCGTTGTCTCTTTCCACTCCAACTTCCCAGTCTGGTCTCCTGCTGAGACTGTCTGCTTTCCCCATCTTACTTTCCAGAACATACTTCAACACGAAATCAAATCTTGATAGGTACAAGGTCCATCTTGCTTGTCTTCTATTTAATTTCTGCACCTTCATAAAGTACTCAAGGTTCTTGTGGTCTGTCCAAATCTCGAATTTCTTTACTGCTTCTTCTAGAAAATGTCTCCATGCTTCTAAACATCTGACGACTGCTAGCATCTCCTTGTCATGTATCTCGTAGTTATGTTCTGTATCACTAAGAGATTTGGAAATAAAAGCGACCAGTCTCTACTTCTCGTCTAAGCACTTCATTGACAATACTCCTCCAGTAGCATAATTTGAGGCATCAGTCTCCACCCAAAATTCTTTGTCTAAGTTAGGTGCTACTAACACTGGTTTTGTCATAAAGATCTGTTTCAACTCGTCAAATGTCTTTTGCTATGCCTCCTTCCACCACTACTTTTCATCCTTCTATGTAAGCATGTTCATTGGTCTAGCTACTTGTGCAAAGTCTTTAATGAACCTCCTATAGTAGTTTGCGAGGCCCAAAAATTTCCTAATGTCTTTTACATTCTTTGGCTATGGCCAACTAAGTACTCCCTCTACTTTCTCTTTTTCCATCTCTATTCCGTTGGGCCCAATAACTACGCCCAAGAACCCTATCTTCCTTGTCTTCCACACATACTTCTCCAGCTTGATGTACAAGTCGTTCTCTTCTAACTTTCTCAATATTTCTTTCACGATCTTGTCATGTCCTTCTTCCATCTCTATTCCTACTAATACATCATCTACAAATGCAGCAACTTTTCCTTTATTGATTAAATCTCTCAGGATTTTGTTCATCATTGCCTGAAATGTAGCTAGCAAATTCATCATGCCAAAGAACATTATTGTGGGCTCAAAGGAACCTATATGCATTGTAAATGCTCCCTTCTACTCATCCCCTTCCTTTATCCTCACATTATTGAACCTCCACCTTAGGTCCATCTTTGTGAATACTTTCTTACTCCCCATGTTATCAATTAACTCTGTAATTAACAGCAACGGGTAGCTGTTCTTCACGGTTTGGCTGTTCAGGTTACAATAGTCCATTACCATTCTCTTGCCACTATCCTTTTTGCCTACAAAGAGAACTGGTAACATCTGTAGCAATTTTGAGGGTCTGATATACCCTTTCCTCAGCTGATCTTCCACGAAGTTTTGAACTTCCTCCCTCTTATTCTTGAATAGAGGATAAATCTTTCCCTTACGTAGTTTAAATGTCTTCTTGAGATCTATAGCATGATCCCAAATCTTTCTCATAGGCATTCTCTCTGACTTTACCTTTCCAAACACTTTCCTCTACTTCAAAAACTTCTTTGGGACCATCTCTTCAATTTTCCTGTGGTCCTTCTCAATTTCTTTCTCTCTTCCCCAATCTTCCTTGTCATCTACTATCCACTGGACAATCTTTTCCTCTTCTTCTGTTACTACTTTTTTCACCTTCTTTTGTTCTTTCTCTTTTTATTTTACACCACCACACAAGGATGGATACCTCGTCATTTTAACCTCCCCAGTTTCCCAATTTATCTCCAGGTTATGGGCTACTAGCCATGGCATGCCCAATATCACCTCTGTTTTCCCTAAATCACAGATGTCCATCTTCATTCTTTTCATGTGGCCTTTATAGTAAACATTGTACTCTACTTGGTACATAATAGTCCCTCTGCTATTACTAGTGCTGTCTACATTTCTGATAGCTAATAGTCTTTCCAACTTTTGCAGCTTAAACCCATGTTTTGCTGCTATTTGTCTATCCATGAACATTTCCGTTACGCCACTATCTAAGAGTGCTTTTATCATTATACCTTTATGTATATCTATCTTCTCTACTCCTATGTTCAACCATATTTCTCTCAGCATTTTGAAGGTTCTCCTGACCTCCCTTTAACTACCCCCCTCTCTTGCTGCATGTTCTGACTCTTCTGGTCATGCGCTACTCTGCTGTGCTTTTACCTCTCTGGGCTACACCACTTCCTCTTCCTTTGCTATGCTTTTCAAGTCTCTTACTTGTACGCCACTCTACTCCTCTTTTCCTTTACATCCACACCAACTTATCTTTTCTCTTTTCCAATAGGAAACTACCCCTTATCCCCAATCATCTTCTGTGTAACATCCTCCACTACCACATCTTAGGCACTTCAAATACGTGATGATAGTCCCTTGACCATGCTATCCCAACTCCCACAATTCCATATCTTGTGGCACTATCGGTCCACAATACCACTCAGCTCTCTTCCTCAATGTCTCCCACAAACTCCTTCTCTATTCCTGTTGCGCCTTTCCCTTTGCAGGACGTGCTGCTTCATCCTCCTTAACTCTCCTCAGCTTTTTTACTTCTTCCTGTGCCTTTTTTTTAATGGGACGTGCTAGCCTTCTCCCTTGCTACACCTTTCATGGGTTGGCCACACACACTGCTCTCTCTTTCTTTACCCATAGAGGGCACTCTCTACACTTGTGCTCTTCCTCTCCACATTTGAAATACTTTACAGCTACCATCCTTATGCTTCTTACCACTCTCTCCTCAACTCCATACTGTATTATTCTATTACTCAACACTTCAAACTTATTTTGGGGAATAGCTGTCCCTTTTTTCTCTCTTCTCTCATTCCTGTAGTTATAGGCCAGGTGCCTGAACTTTCTATAACATCTACAAAGCTTTCTCTCTCTCTCTTCTAGTTTTGCCCTTAATTTGGCAAGGGCATGCCTTTCTTTGAGCATAGTGCTCATGAGTTGATTATATTGTTTTTGAGACATAGTAACAACATCTTAAAAAAGGGTACAGATTGAATGTTGAGTCTTGCTAGATAACTACGTCTACTAGGACGCAAGATCTTCACCCAGCCATAGTCCTACTTCTCTACTTACTACTGCCCTAATAATACTTTGGCTATCACCCAACGGATAGGATCCCTAATCTAGACAGCTCCTTAAGAGATGACCATCAATCCTTTGCATATACCAACTCATAATGGAGTCGCAGCACAAGGTTTATATTGAGAAAAGAGATACAAGTATTCTACTGAGCACCACTCAATTATGAGGTTAGATCTTGAATGCAATACCTGAGCTTGGTACTGTATCTCCACCTGCGGTCCCTAACTAACTACAAAGTCCCCTTAAGCCAAGGGCCTGGCTATGTATGGAGGTGGCTAGTAGTCACGGTGACCACTGGCCAAGGGTTGATAATGATGAGAGTAAAGATTGAGCAGGATCTGAGATGGATAGTGCTCAGAGTATGGAATCGAGTTCTAATGTCAGACTAGCTAACTCCAAAGCCAGAATTAAGCCAACTGCTTCTTTATCAGCATTTGACAAGGAGAACTCAATAGAGTTCCTGTTGGATTTCTTACACTATTTATACAAATGGCTAACCCTAACCCTGTACCAAAGTCCCATGCTTCCATATGAGTCACTTTTGTCTCATACATCCATTGATAAGAAAATAAAAGAAAAGAAAAAAAAAAGAATATTAAATAATGACTTAGCCATTTTGCTAAGTCATGATATTATTATATAGTAGTACATTCTGAGGATATAAAAAGGGTTCTAGAGTGAACTCTAATCAAGAATTCATTGTTATAAAGTATATCAAATGTTATCTTCTACAGAAAATTCGCTTGTAGTATAACAGCATGTCCATCGATAAGAAAATAAAAGAAAAGAAAAGAAAAAAAAATAATAATCAGAAACTAAAAGAAAAGAAAATGAAAAGAAATATTAAATAATGACTTAGCCATTTTGCTAAGTCATGACACTTCCTCTGTTTCTGTTTCTACCAGTATGTCATCTACAAATACTGCAACCTTTCCTTTGTTTATTAAATCCCTTAAGATTTCATTCATCATTGCCTGGAATATATCAGGTGAGTTTATCATCCCAAAGAGCATTACTATTGGCTCAAAGGAACCTATGTGTGTTGTGAATGTCCCTTTCTACTTATCTCTCTCTTTTATCCTCATATTGTTAAACTTCTACCTGAGATCCATCTTAGTGAATACTTTCTTACTCCCCATGTGTCAATTAACTCTGTAATTAATGGAAGCAGGTAGTTATTCTTTATTGTCTAATTGTTCAGGTTATGGTAGTCTATTACCATTCTCTTACTGTTATCTTTCTTGCCTACAAAAAATACTAGCGACATTTGGGGTGATTTTGAGGGTCTAGGTAAATTCTTTCCTTTTGTGGTTTGAATATCTCCTTGAGATCTATAGCATTATCATGCCAGACAGCTGTTTAGGCAATAAAAGTGACATTTTTTACCATAATAATGAGAATAACTAGCTCAAGAGATAAGTTTGGCCCCCCAGAGATATTATTAGATGCCCAATTGTGAACTCAAGCATATCACTTGAGTAGCAGAGTAGTAGCTGTGACTACTACTACAGAAACCTCATAAATATTGTTCAGAGAATTTCATAACAGATCTATAACAGAACTCCCCTCTAGAGTGCTCTTGAGAGCAGAAAGGACCTTCAAAGATGTTTTTTATAAAAATAATATTATATCTTGGTGGCAGTGACTTATTTATAACATCTAGGTTACCATCAGAGCAGGGCCATTATTGCTGATGGCTAATTATAGCAAGAACTAGCAAGATGAGTTCTCTCGAGAATTGCATTGCAAACCTAACAGAAGAAGACTGAGACTTGAAGATGTGATGAGATATAAAGAAGTAGTAGAAGGGCTAGAGAGGTCAAGCAAAGAGGTTAGATAAAGAGATAGAAGAAGAGGTGTTTGATAAAAACAACATGCTCAAGAGTCATATATTGTTTAGAAAAGAACCCCAGGAGTAGAATTAGAGGAGTGAGGAGTAGTTGTTATAACTTGGCAAAACAGCTAAGTTATTATTTAATATTCTTTTCTTTTTCTTTTCTTTTATTTTCTTATTGATGGATGTGCGAGATAAAAGTGACTCATATGGAAGCACGGGACTTTGGTATAGGGTTAGGGTTAGCTATTTGTATAAGTAGTGTAAGAAATCTAATAGGAACTCTATTGAGTTTTTCTTATCAAACGCTAATAAAGAAGCAGTTGGCTTAATTCTGGCTTTGGAGTTAGCTAGTCTGACAGTAGTAACTGAGTGATCAGAAGAGGTGCTGTCTCATCATTTCACTCTTACTATCTTTGGGAATTTGGAATTTTTCTTTGTTTCTTTTCTTTTGTTATATCATTGCTTTGTAATTCTAATAAAATACTCTAGGGCACAGAAGGGACAAAAAAATACTTTTCCCCCTATCGTCTCTCTCTCTGTTGCTCTAGAGCTAAAAGGCTATTTGAGTGATTTGAGGTTTTTTTTTGTGTCTGCTTTATGAAAACTCTATAAAACTTCCCTCGAAGGAAGACTCAAGCCTCAACAAACCTGGGCATTCACTTACGCTAGGAGCTAACTACTCGCTATGTGTCATTGGAGTTGGCTTCTAGTTGTACAGTCAGCTAAAGAAGAGCTTACATGATGGCATGGAAGTTCTAGGTAGTATTGCTATATTGACAGCAAGCCAGGCTACTAGACTAGGTAAGGGCAGTAGTGTCATGGTACGAGATGAACACGTGTCTTAGGAATCCTATTATGGTAAGGGTTCACTCGAGTGAATACTAAAAACAGTTCTTTTTAGGTTTCTATTTAATATGTTTTGGTTATTCCTTGGATATTCACCTTTAGTAAGCTCTCTATTATTTGATTTATCTCCCTAGTGTCTACTTGTTTAGTACATAATTGTAAAGCAGTTTGGAGATTTTGCCTCTCTAATCTTGCTTTCACCTTTGTTTTGTGATCAAACCTTTTGATCCCCATCAGCAGAATATTATTGCTGTTGTGGCCCTCAAGATTTCTTTGCCTTAAAAAGAATGCCATTCACTGGAAAGAGCATGCAATGTTGCATATATTGCTATTGAGAAACTTATTTGTACCAAAAAGTGAAGTAGCCATGAAGTTACTGTCCTATAGACTAGGGTCAGGTGGGACATTGGTGCTGTATGGAATGACTATGGGAGGAGAAGACTCCAATGACATATGGGTAATGCTGTTAGACACAGGTGTGGGTGTTTCCTTGTTGTAGACATATGGTGGTTAGGAAGAGAGAAGGGAGAAATTATATAATAGGGCTGTATTGTTCATAGGTGGGAATAAATCAAGGATTTCCACTTCTGTATTGTTTGCAAAAGTGACTTGCTTGGCATAGTCCATCTTAGATAAAGAAGACTTGTCCATGGGAGAAAGGGAGATGCTGTGTGAACCTCCTATACTTATATGGGAGAGCAGCTGTCCCAATTGTATGTTAAAGGCATCATCTTCAGGCCTGATACTAGTTGACTTGAGACTCATGATTGACAATCAAGTAATCTAAAACACACAAGAAGAGGGGTTTACGCTAAACTGCACTTGGGCGCTACCAATGGTGTTGGTGGTAAGAGTAAAAGAAGCAATATATTAGATGAAGATGCTAAGCCAAGAACAAAACTAAAATATTACTACACAGGGAATTGGTCATAACAAATTTATTATGTAATGAGTCAAACAGAATAGGAGGGTTGACTGGGGTTGTGTGTCAGGGAAATTCAATAGTGTGATTGCCTCAGGATAATTTGGAAGTAGCCTTATTAGATAAGTTAGTATTATGTAATTAGTAACTCTTGTACCTTGACACCTGGAGATAAGCCATGTCTTATGTAGCATAAGAGGATTCTCCTGGAGTTCACTCCAATTGCCCTTACAGGCACTATGCAACAGGTCATACAGAAAGGAGCAGATAGTGAGTGAAGCCAACTGATTGAGACACTATGCAACAGGTCACACATAAAGTTGAAGAAAGGATGCATAGGGGGATTAACTACAATACAATACAATTTAAATGAAAATATAGTCAACTCCATTCAGAATTAGAGAGGTTGAGAGCTGTGCCATAGGCACAGTGAAAGCCTTGCCTCATCATCAACATCAAAAGTAGTTATGTAATTGACCATATTTCTTGAAGGCAGCAATTACCAGGAAATATGCCTACTTCATATCGTCCCATAAACTTGGTCTCAACTGGACATACAATACCCACATCTATCACAGCCCTGTCTTTTGATCCAGTCTCGGACATCTTATGGGCGGGTGCCAACAATGGAGTTGTAACAGCGATTTATAGTTCTCGCGGCTACCGTGGGGTTTTTTTTCCTGTGGGTGGCAATCTTGCAGTGAATAAACTTTCTGCCGGAGACAATTATGTACGAGCTCTCGGTCTAGCCAGCGATGGGCTCGGATCGTGGGCGAAAGGGGGTATGAATAAATGGTTCTATCGGTATGTACAGACTTTTCTTGTAAGGAGTACACGTTCAGTGTGTTAGGTCTCCAACAGCGGTCACCACCTTCTCGGACACCCTTAATTCTTCTCACTCACTTGTGTTATCGACTTCAGATTTAGAATTGATTTTTCTGAACTCTATGACGGGAAATGTCGTACGCAAAGTGCCAACGTCATCCGCCATAACTCACCTTCAGTTTTCGTCTTCGGTTCTCATATCCGGAACCGTGGACGGATTTCTTCATCTTCACGATCCAAGGACTGGTATGGCTCGTGTGGGCACAGAGCACGTCGCAGTGAAAGCCCATCAATGTTCAATCCAGGGCCTTCAGACGTCAGGGAACCTGATATTTACTATCGGACACTCGGAAAGGTAAGCATTCCATTCTGT
>Ga0157360_1001065_pt1 | contig 10311 bp, 5 predicted proteins | sample AttlaeALBM1_FD_111483 | JGI IMG/M metagenome (GOLD analysis project Ga0157360, IMG submission 111483) | Fungus gardens microbial communities from leaf cutter ant in Ribeirão Preto, State of São Paulo, Brazil - Atta laevigata ALBM1 | ecosystem: Host-associated > Fungi > Mycelium > Unclassified ... | reverse complement strand
GCCTCGCCGGCTCTCGCAGCCGTCTCCCCCGAAAATGATGGTCAGGAGTACCAGTGAGGAGAAAGCCGATGCTAGACAGAGGTGGATTCCTCCTTCCGATGCCAGGGTCTTGGTTGAAACAGAGGCTGGCTCCTACTACCAAAAACTGCACGGAAGTCCTTTGAGGCCGATCGGTGTTAGTGCAAGAACCTGATTTATTTGCGTTGATCGTCTTACCGGATAGATTTTTTTTTCCCTCTTTGCTTGCAAATCGTGTGTCCTCTATCTTAAAGTATTGCATTGTTTGCTCCCTCGTGTGTCCCCATTTTGCTGTCCTATTTGTCACTCTTTTTTTGAGAAGATTCTCGGTCTCTTTTAGATTTTCTTTCTCTCCTCTTAATGTCGCCTTGCTTTGCTTTTTTCGTTGTGTACCCTCTTCATATGTACCTATTTCCTCCCCCTTTCCGCCCCACTAATCCGGTTTATCTCCTCCAAATGTGGCATATCTTTTTTGTGTTTTTTTTTGTTATATCCGTAGCACATAGTATTGTTTCCTTTTTTCTTAGAATTATTTGAACTTGTAAGTGACAACCTTCTGATAATCTGCTTCTTTTTGTTTTTTTGTTTTGTTTTTTGTTTGCTTGCTTGTCAAGTGGATATGGGGGAATGTGTTTTTGGGGATGGTTCTATCTGTAATGACAGATTAAGTTAGGGTAGTAGTAAGGTGAAAAGTTAATGGTGTTGTTATCTTTATTTGATGGTATATATATTTTTGCTTTGATACTTATGTTTATTCCAGAAGAAGGCTCTTTATAGGTGAGGGTTTGGTTTTTTGTTTCTCCTGTTGTTTGGATTGATATAGATATGATATAGCTATATAGATTAAACAATAGAATGTATCCTCAAGGATAAAACATACTTTGCAACCTAGAATGAAGTGAATAAGTTCGGCTCTTTGATTAAGATATACATTGTAGTCTTGTAGTCTGTGAACTTTTATATCTTTTTTCCTAAATTTAGTATAAGTACTATATAGTTATATTGTAGTTTCTCAGTTTGTTGATTAAGGTCTATGTATATCTCTATTCTCCTTATTGCTGGGGGTAAGAAAAAATTCCTTTTTTTTCTTCTAACATTTTATCCTTCTGAAGTTCTTCCTATATGCTTTTCATAATTGAACTTAGTATATTACTCTATAGTCATATCCTTCTATTATACTTTTGGTTCTACTAGCTATAAGTATCTTTTACTTTACTGCTCTAACTTGTGACTATTATTAATATACTTTTGATTATTTACTATAGAGATTGAGCAGTGAACACTTAACCCTACTCCTTATCCAAGTTAACAAGAAGAGCTCAATAGAGTTCCTGTTAAATTCTTGAGTTACTTATATACAAATACTAACCCAATATAACTAACTAACTAACTAACTAAAAGAAAAGAAAAGAAAAGAATAAGAATAAGAAAAAAAATATAAATATAAATATTGACTTAGCCATTTTGCCAAGTCATAACATTTATCTAGTCTTGAATATGTATCTGACAAAAAGCACTATACTTTAGTAAATTTCTAATTAGAAAGAACTACTATAAGAGAATATCCTAGGACCATGTTTAGTAAGTACTAACAGATTTATCTTTATTTAGGATCTAGATCTCTTATTGTATATCTACTCTTCTCTATTCTCTCTTTGTTTAGTTTGTACTCAAGCAATTGTCTATAACTATAATAAAACATTTTGTATTGTTATAGTTAGTGCTTATGTAATTGCATACAGATCATCTCCAGTATAGTGACTTAGCCTAATATAACTTAATTTATCTTTCTTATCTGAATTGACAAGGAGAACTTAATAGAGTCCTCATTCAATTACTGCATATTATTTATATATATTTTGGTGGTTACTACTATTTACAAATACAAAGTCTTGTATGCTCCTTTTCATATTTGGTCATTTGCTTAACATTGTTATACCAGATAGCCAATTTTGGTAATAAAGTAATATTCTTCATAATATTTATAATATAATTTAGCTTAAGAAACAAGTAGAGATAACTACTAGATACCTAGTCATGTGTATACTACTTGAGTAGCAAAATAATGACTATAACTACTATTATCCAGAACTCATAAAAACTGTCTAGGGAATTTTATAACATATTCATAACTAGACTTTCCTCTAAAAGTACTCTTAAGAATGAACAAAACCTTAGAAAACTTGTGTTGTGAAAATAAAGTTGCAAATTGGTTTGTCTTGGAATAGTATATTTTACTATAAACCTGTGAGTACAAACAACAAACTATCAACCTTATATTAAGGAAACAAATATTCTAGAAAGTTCTCAGCCAAATTATGATGTTGACTCAATATTCTAACAACTTGCTTTCTATTATAATGATGTTATATCTTAGTAGCTACTAACCTTTATAAGAGAACTATTAGATTGAGCTTATTATTTCTGATGGATAACTAAAAATAGAATTAGAAGAAAAGATCTTGTGAGAGAACACCAATAACATATAGAAAAGAAAGTTGGAAGTAAAGAATATAAATATAGATGGAGAAGAACAAGATAGAAAAAGTAAAAGTAAGAGCAGAGGAGTTGATTAAAAAGGTAAAAAAGGAGGTAGAAGAAGATAACATACTCAAGAGCAGTTAGACTTATGTTTAGCTCTGCTCTTTGCAAACTCTCAAAAGGCTTAAGAGTAATCATATCAACCAGAGACAAATACTAAAAGAAGAACTAAAGAAATAGGGGACCATTTATTATGACTTGGCAAAATGGCTAAGTCAATGTTTATTTTTCTTTTATTTTTCTTTTCTTTTATTTTCTTTTCTAAAAGATTGGACATACTACAAGAATGTGCATAAGTAGTGTATAACAATTGAATAAGGACTCTATTAAGTTCTCCTTGTCAACTTGGACTAGGAGGGTTTCTAAGTTGTTTAGGCTCAGTCACTAAACTATTGCCATATAATTGGCAAAGTCTATTTCTCATTATTCTATCCTTGCTACTTTTAGTATTTATATGTTTTTTCTTTTCTTTTGTTGTATTCTTGCTTATAATATAATACTCTAGTAGTATAAAGAAGTACAAAAAAGAAGAACCCCTATTATCTTGTCCTCTATTGCTCTAGAGCTAAAAGACTACTTTGAGTGATTAAGACTTTATTTTTACTTTCTACTTTATAAGAACTCTACAAAACTTCTCTTAAGGGATACTTGACTCTAAGAAAAACTTGGGCATTTGCCTAGACTAGAAGTCTAACTACTTACTATATAAGAGAACTCTATTGTTTTCATTTCTGACATACTAGTTTAGGCCACTAGAGTGACCTTGCACTGATTAAATATTACATAGTAATTATAGCAACTTAGCCTAAGACGACTTAATCACCCGTTGTTATGTTGCCAGTGAATTTGTAGTGGAAAGTAGCATTTAATACATTTTATACCAACAAATTCCCAATCAGAATTCACTCTAGAACCCATTATTAGTCCTTAGAACATACCAAAGTATTATATGAAATAGTAAGTAGGTCAAATTGAACCTAGAGCTCATGCAAATTACCTTATGAGAGATGGTATACTTGTACTCTAGAACTAGCAAGTATACTTAGACAAACATGCCACTGATTGCAAATAAGCACTGATGGTATCAGATTAGATATATTTAAATAAATGACACTTAGGATATGACTTAGAGATTTGGAGACTGTGGTTGAAGCTTACTAACATTTGACAGATAACTAAGGAGTTCTAAATCACAAGCCAATAACAGAGAGAAGAATATCAAAGGATGAAAAAGACTTAAAAGAAAATAGTGAGGGAGATGTGTCATTAATAGGAAGGAGTTAGAAGAGGGACGTGTAATTAGTAAGATTTTGGGAGGACTTAGAGCAAGAAAGAATCAAGGGAATTCTAAAAATAGTAATAGTTTCCTTTTTATATTTTATTCCTTGAGTTTTAGGGCTTTGTAATAACTTTAATATAGTATCTGGGATAGGATGAGGAGAAAAGAGAGAACCTCTTAGCACTTATCTCCATTATTACTGTCTCTGGAATCATGAAATGCAAAACTACTGAGTGTAAGAGCTTGGAGTTAGTAGAATGTCTTGAAAAGAACACAGAATATACCCAAAACTCAATCTAGAGAGGAATAGCAGATACAACTCGAACAAGCTTTGAAGAGAATAACAGGCTAGGAAAGCTTGGCTAGGTGTACACTTGAATTGCATCACACCTATAAGGTTCAGTGTTAGGAGTACAAACAAGGGGGTATAAAGGTTGATATCTTAGGAAGGCTATGCAACAATAATCTAGGAAGATCTTATATTTATTTCATAACAACCAACCTATATTTTACTAGAGTTGCATATAATTTCTATTTTCTAATTATTTATAACCTTCATCTTTGATTATCTCCTCTCAAACCTTTAGCATGCAATTGGGAGCTGGTACCATATCTTATTATTTGTTCTGGTATGCAATTTCATTTTGCACTCTTTCAGTAGTTGAGGGATTTTTCTCTATTCCAAGTCATGAGCATAGTTCTTTTATAAATCTCAACACAAACTGTGGTTCTTAGTCGCTGATGACCTTTTGGGAAATTCCTATATCCTTGAAAACTCAATCCCAAGATATCTTGGCTACTTCTTGTACCGTGATGTTTATATTGATTAGTATATAACAAGCTATCTTGGAGAAGTGATCCATTACTACTAATATTCCATCATATTCTACTGACTCTGGTAGTGGTCCTATTAAATTGATACTGACAATTTCCCATAGATTTTGTAATACCTTGTTAGAGTGAAAATGATTTCTCTTGAGTTGTCAATTTGGTTTGTTTGCTTGATACTTTTCACATCCTATTGTTATGCTACTAGAGAATTTTCTGCAAAAATATAGCATGGGATACACATTATACCCCTGGATTTCATTATGGGAACCCACTCCAGAGACCTCTTACAAGCCCTAGATATAATCTAGACCTAAGATTGGGTACTTCTATTAGGTGATTGCCAAGCTGCTACATGCTAGAATAGCATATACCTTAGGAGGCAAGACTGATGAGCTAATATTAGGTTTCTCAGAGACAGACTATTAATATTAATACTCTAGAACTCAGAGGCTCAAGAATATCTTTGGAATGCAATATAATTTCAATCTAGAGCAGACTTAGACTAATATAACACTAAGATGACAGATCAAAAGTCTATCAGTAACTAGTGATCCTATCATTGCTGGACTCAGTCAGGAAGTAGACATACCATAGAGTGACAGGAATATCGATGACCTTTGTATGCACTTGCATGAGTTTCTAGATTGTATTCAGAGTAGAAGGAAGCTAGTTCAGAGGTTAGGAGATGTTGGACAAGAGTAAAGTATAAAGATGAAGTAGGAGCACATGTTATGAACATTGAGTGGGACTACAACTATTATCAGCCATGGTCTAATAATGAGTGGCTAGTAGATGAGATGTTGGCAATGCTAGATGAGGACATTATTATGCAGTAATGCATTGAATATCTAAGAACTCTAAGAGACAATGGACTCATAAAATAGACAGGACTCTTCAGAGAAATCTTGGACTATCTTTCTCTTTCTATATTTGGACTTGTGCTAAATGGGACAACATTGGACTAACCCATTATTAGGCACTAACTCGACTTGTCACCCTTATTACTTCTATCACTGGACTGTCATTTAACTAGTCACCCATAGTTACAACTAGTGTTACCATATTGTAACATAGTCACAATACCTAGTTAGGATAAATACAGACTAGAAAGAGAAGGGAACGATAATTTATTTCTTTTTGTATTCTCTCTGTAAAATCTTACTTTGAGGAATTGGTACTCTTACTTGTCTTAGGACAATCTCAAGGGTGCTACTCAAAGTCTTGTTAACATCTCTCCTCTGATATAACTTTACTGAAAACCTTAACTGGATCCTTTAACAAGGAGTGTGAAGATATCAAGTATTAAATATAGGCTTTAAGTTGAAACACATATTCAACTGTAAGGTCTAGAGTCTTAACAGCACATGGCTATGGCTAGTAGGCATGGAGGATAGAGAGGTGACATTTGTTATGTTCACATGATGATGTCATGGAGGAGAGAAGTAAGAGAGACTAAAAGAAGAAGTTTCCTTTTTTATTTATTTTAATTGAGTCTCATCAGTTTATACTTTTAATATAATACTCAGAGAGCCCAAGAGAAAGGCAATAGAATCTTAATATCTACCATCATCCCAAGGGCTTGAGAGTTGTCTTATGGCACTTTTTTGAGTTTTAAGTGAAGTGGTTAGGTTATTGAGGAGACTGGAACTCTATACCCTACTTAGTCAAGAGATAAGACATAGCGGTTGCTTGGACAACCTTCTATGGAGTAGCAGACCTGAAAAGCCTGGCTAATCATTGACTTAGATTGTATCATACCCATAAGATTTAGTGTGAGGGTGTAGATAAGGGCTTGATTGAGTGTAGTAAGGCCTATGAGTAGTTTACTGACTACTTTGATAGTAAACTTATTATAGTATATAAAGGTGGACACCTTAGGGACATCATGTGAGGAAAATCTAGATTGAGCTTATAATCCTTTCAAACATTTTTACTTTAATTATTACACTAAGTTTCTATATTCTCTTTTTAATACCTTTATTCTTGATTTATTCCCACAAACTCTTTAGCATATGCATCTTTAGCTTGTGCCAAGCTAATAATTTCTTTTGCCCCCTTCACTGTAATATATTGTTTAATGTCTTTTAGCATTCTTGACCACCAGTAATTTTTTGTTATCAGCTCATATGTTTTAGTATATTCTGGATGACTAGCTAATTTGAAGTTGTGATGTTTAGTGATAATTTCTTCTTGAAGAGTGGCTGAGTTGGGAATATAGATCCTTTCTTTCCAAAATAGTACTTTTCCCTTTTGTCTCCAACCTTCCTCTTCATGTTCTACTGCTTCTCTTACTTCTTCTATAGATTTCTTTGCTTCTTCCACCTTCTTCCAAAATTTGTCTTCCTGAGTTATAATATTCTTGAACCATTCTTCTGTATGGTCTGGTCTGTGAGATAATATATCTACTTTCTTTTGAGAACTGCCTAGCTTGTGTATCAGCTGGAAGTTGTATTTTTGCAATTTTGTCATTCATTGAGCTTGATAACAATTCTAAATTCTTGTGATCAGTCTATATTTCGAACTAATTACTTCCTATGAGATACTGTTGTTGTTAAGACTCTAGACCTTAGTTAAATATGTGTTTTAACTTAAGCCTATATCTAACACTTAATGTCTTTACGCTTTTTATGAAAAGATCTGGTTAAGGTTTTCAATAAAGTTATATTAGAGAAGAGATATCAATGAGACTTTGAGTAGTGCCCTTGAGGTTACCCTAAGACAGATAACAGTACTGATCCCTCGAAATAGTAAGAATACAAGAAGGAATACAGAAAGAGAGAACTTGTTGTTTTTTTCTCTTTTTGGTCTGTATTTATTCTAACTAGGTATTATGACTATGTTATAATGTGGTAACACTAGTTGTGACTATGGGTGACTAGTTAAGTGACAGTCCAGTGACAGAAGCAATGAAGATGACAAGTTGAGTTAGTGTCTAATAATGAATTAGTCCAATGTTGTTCCATTTAGCACAAGTTCAAAGATAGATGTCAGAAAAGCTAACTCTAAGCTGAAATTAAGCCAACTGCTCTTTATTAGCATTAGACAAAGAGAACTCATTAGAGTCCTTGCTGTATTGGGTTAATCTACTTATACTAATTCTAGTTGGTCTGTGTACTCTTTACTTGTGCTCCTAGCTAAAATCTTGTGATATTTATGTGACATGACTTATGTGACTTTTTTTTTGATATCACATTCTGTCACAAAGTGTGACATGACTTTCCCATGCTATTTATAGAAAATAAATTAAATTAAAATAACAATAAAAATAAAAAGTCTTGGTGAGGTGATTCATGACAATAGAAGAAGAAATAGTTTGAGATTTCTCCAAAGAGTCTTGTTCATTCTGTGAGTCTATTGTCTCTTAGAGTCCTTAGACATTCAATGTATTTACTGCATAGTAATGTCCTTGTCTAGTATTACCAATATCCTATCTACTAACCACTCATTATCAGACCATGGCTGATAATAGTTGTAGTCCCACTTGATGTTTATAACAGTCGCCACTGTTTAAGCTCTTCCATAATTGCTAGCAATTCTCAATTATATATTTCATAATTTTTTTCTGTCTTGTTCATTGTTTTTGATAAATAAGCAATGGATCTCCAGGAATTATCTTCTTGTTGTTGAGACAATACTCCTTTGATGGCATATTCTGACACACCAGTTTCTAATTGCATCTTTCTTTTACTATCTGGAATTACTAATATAGGAGAGTTCATTATCTTGTTTTTAAGTTTCTCGAAGGTATTTTTCTTCTTGTCTTTCTATTTTCACTCCCTCTTCTGTTAACAGCTTGGTGACTTTAGTGAACCCAGGAATGAATCTACAATAGAAATTAAAAAACCCCAGGAACTGTCATACTTTTATTTTGTTGTAGAGTTCTGGCTAATTAGCTACTTCTTTTGTCTTTGTGGGATCAGCTTTTATACTATCTTGTGATATGATAACTCCCAGATAGTTAATCTTGGTCTAATGGAATTTGTATTTTTTTGGATGGAGTAATAGTTTGTTGTCAGCCAATATTTATAAAACCTGCTTTACTATAGCTCTGTGCTCGTTTATTGTTTGAGTGAAGGTCAAGATATCATTTATGTAAATCACAATTTTCCCTTTCATGATTAGTTTGTGAAATAAGGTGTTTATCATAAGTTAAAAGGTCATGGGAGAGTTACACATACCAAAGTACATCACCAAAGGTTCAAATAGTCTTTAATTCATCCTAAAGACTACTTTCTACTCATCATCTTCTTGTATTCTTATGTTATTATATCCCTATTGGATATTGAGTTTAGAGAAGTATTGAGCTTCTCAAACTTTATCAATCAACTCTTGAATTAACAGTAATGGGTATTTGTTCTTAATTGTTGCTTTATTGAGTTGTCAATAATCTTGTACTAGTTAAAAGGATCCATTCTTCTTTTTGATAAAGAAGAAAGGAGCTGTACAAGGCAACTTAGAGGGTCTGATTTATCCCAATTTTAAATGTTCTTTAAGGAATTTGTTGAGTTTTTCTTGTTTCTTGGTATTTAGTGGGTAAACCTTGTAGTTTTTCAACATCATGTTGGATATTAGTTTGATTGCATGGTTCTACTTAGATTGGTTTGGTAATTGATCAAACACTACTTTATTGAACACTTGATTATTAAAACTTTGGTATTCTTTGGGTATTCCTTCTTCTTTTCTTTCTACATTTTTGCCTCTGCTTCTGATATTCATTTTCTCTCTTCTCTATGCTTTTTCTTCTAGGTTAACAAATAATACCTTTTCTCTTTCTTCTATTATTTCTTTCTCAGTATCTTCCTCTTCTACTTCTTCTAGTTCTTTTGGTATGTAGACCTTTCTGTACTACTGTCGATAGTTCTATAAACTGATTAAGAAGTTTCTCCAATCAATGGACAGATTATACTTCTATAACCAGTCATATCCTAGGAATAGGTTGTGGTTACCAAGATTTATTACTGACAGTTGAATAAGTTCTTAGTGGTCACCTATAGTCATATTCATTTTGACAACTTCTATAATACTACCATTTTTGTTTGTAGTTCTATCAGTGTTGGAACAGGTAATTAGGAATAGTAATTAGATTATGTCAAGATTGTTTTTTTTTATGAACCTTCAGCTTATGTATGAACTCGTACTTCCTGAATTGACCAATGCTTGTTTACAGAACATTTTGTAAGTGTCTATTATTATTAATTTGACTTGGACATTTAGCTACTTATCTTTCATTTTCCTAAGTACCAATAGTTCTTCTAGTACTCCTAAGGCCAATAAAACTTCATTGTCTATTATTCTATTTAATTCTTCTAGTTTCTCCTCTGTACATTCTTCTACTTTTAAGCTATGGGCCCATATCTTTAATATGCTGACCATTTTCTCTTTGCTACTCCATCAAATTTTCTTTGCTATCTATTCTACTGAGTATCCTTTATTTGTCTTGTATTGTCTTACACCAAAATAATCCAAAAAGTCTTTCATTGATTTCTCAAGTAATCAAATCTTTGAATTTATGAGGGCAGTGTCAGCATCTAAAGTCCGATGACCGGAATTAAGCCAACTGTCTCTTTGTTCAGAGTTTGACAAAGAGAACTCGATGGAGTTCTCGCTCATTTCTCTACTACTTATACACTTTACTACTGTGG
>Ga0157360_1001064_pt1 | contig 10313 bp, 11 predicted proteins | sample AttlaeALBM1_FD_111483 | JGI IMG/M metagenome (GOLD analysis project Ga0157360, IMG submission 111483) | Fungus gardens microbial communities from leaf cutter ant in Ribeirão Preto, State of São Paulo, Brazil - Atta laevigata ALBM1 | ecosystem: Host-associated > Fungi > Mycelium > Unclassified ... | reverse complement strand
TAAGTCTGAGGTCTAATCCTCAGACTATGAGTCCTTAAATACAGAAAAGTGATGGTCTGTGCACTAGGACAGATCATCACATGCTACTACCTATTGTTCTACATATGGTAGTGCCTTTGTACTAGGAATAGTGATAACCTAACCATATGGAGGCTGTCCTTTGTTCTAAGAAAAGGACAGATGACTATCTATGGATAATTAATAAAGTTCATATGCAAACATTGAGGCCTTCATATCTCTACTAATATTAATTGCCTTGAGGTCATTCCAAGCTCATTCTGAGCATTATAAAGAAGGCTTCTGCTGAGCCTAGAACCAAAGCATCAATCACAGTGGTTTCCGAGATATTAGCAATTTAATAAATGGTAACATAGTAGTTACCAGTTGATCTGCTTAATATCTTGGCCATTATTGATTGCCTCAAGATGTAACTGGCATTGATCGAAAGGTCTTCTTAAGGGCTTTAAGCTGGCTTTAAGACTGTGGGAATCGTTGAAGATTTGGTGGAGATATGACTGAATGAAGTTTGTGACAAGATCAAATGTTTAAATGCATGGGAAACTATTTCCTTCTTTGGGCTCTCATAACATGGCCCTCCCTTCAAGTTTCCTCATTCTGAGGAATTTTTTTATTGACTCTAATTTTCATCCCATCTTTTCTCCCTTTTCTTTTCATATCTTTTTTTCCCCTATCCATATAGTAATTTTGCTATGAATTCCCTAGGCAATTCACAACTAAACATCTTCTCTTCTTCTTTCTGTTTTTGTTATCTTAGTTCTTCAGCCTCTTCCCCATACTCTTTCTCAAACTCTTTAACCAACTCTTTTGCATTCTCCAGATTTTCCTTATTCTCCCAGGTGTCTTCTTTTGCCATATATCTCTTCCATCTTACCAAAAACTTTTTATTCTCTCTTACCATCCTCTTGTTTAAGATTTTCTTCACCTCAAATTTCTCTACTCCTTTGATAATAACTGGTTTTGGTAGTATCTTCTTTTGCCCCTCTACTTGTGGTTTATAGAGTCATACTCTACTTATGTCAACTACAGGGTGTATTCTAATAGATTTAGGCAATTCTAATTCTATTGCATTATTAGAGATGATTCCTTTGACTTTCTAGGGTCCTACAAAACATTTGGTCAACTTCTCCGATCTTCTTCCTTTCATTTTTCATTTCAAGTCCTTTGTACTTAGTAGTACTAAGTTCTCTACTCTATATTCCTCTCCCTTTCTTCACTTCTTATCTGCAAACTTTTTCATTTCCTTCTGTGCTTTTCCTAGCACTGCTTTTGTTTCCTCTTGGATCCTCTTCATCCTTTTTACAAATTTTCCTACTGCTTTATATTTTCCCTTTCTTCTCCCTTTGAATCCCATCCTCAGGTCTTGGCTATAGTTTGCTTTAAATAGCAATATTTTTGTTGCCACATGGATTTTATTATTATATACAAATTCTGCTGTTCCTAACCAATCTGGTTATTGCTCTTGCCTGTGGTTAATAAAGACCCTCAAATACTGTTCCAACTCCTGGTTTATCCTTTCCATCTGCCCATCTGTTTGAGGATAATAGGCCATCAAGAGTTTCGTTTGGATTCCCAATAAGTAGTTCAACTCCTTTATTATTCCCACTACAGACTACACTCCTCTGTCTGATACAATGCTTTCTGAAAGTCTGTACAACTTTCATACATGATCTCAAAATAGCTTTGCAAGGCCTTTTGCCAACATCCTTTCTGTAGTTGCTATGAAGTGTGCTATTTTACTAAATCAATTGCATACTACTAAGATAGTATTATATCCTTGAGCTAGTGATAGCTTAGTAATAAAGTCTGCTGAGATATGACTCCATGGCTTTTCTAGGATTGCATTAGGCATTAGTTTGCCTGCTAGTGCTTTGCTTCAATTCTTGTATCTTTGACAAGCATTGCATTCATCTACATATTTCTCTACTTTCTTTGTTACTCCTAGCCACCAGTAATTCCTAGTGACCAACTCTGTTGTCTTCCATCTTCCTCCATGCCCTCCCACTGGTGTGTCATGGTGTAACCATATTATTTCCCCTCTGAGTTCCCCTTTTGGTACATATATTCTTCCTTCCTTCATTACTATTCTATCCTCTATTTCCCATTCTTCATTTCTCAATATTTTTATCCCAGTCTTTTTTAGTTCTTCTACTGCTATTATTACTTTTTTGTCCCCTTCCTGTGCCTTTCTAATCCTATCCTTCAGGTTCCCTTCTTTTACCATTATTTCTACTCCCCTGATCTATTCTGGCTTTACTAACTTTTGATCCTTGTTATCTCTTTTTACTCCTTTCTGCCAGTCTGGTCTTCTACTCAGTTTATTTGTCTTTCCCATGCTCTTTTCTGGAACATACTCTAATCCAAAATTAAATTGTGATAGATATAGGGCCTATCTTGCTTGTCTATAGTTTAATTTTTGACTTGTCATAAAATACTGGAGGTTTTTGTAGTCTGTTCAGATTTCAAATTTGAGTTTTGCCTCTTCCAAGTAGTACCTCCATGTTTCTAGGCACCTAATTACTACCAGCATCTCTTTGTTATGAATTTCATAATTCTTGTTATAAGAGCCCCAGAGAGGAAAGAGTTTCCCATGCATTTAAACATTTGATCTCTAACATCAAGTCGTATAACGGGGTCAAGATATAAATAGCAAAGGAAATTAGGTAATCATATTTATGTGACAAGGTCATGTGATCATAGAACATTCTGGAAGAACATATGATCATGTAATAATAGGGACACAGCCACTTGTAAAAGTAGTATAAGTAGGTAGTTCAATCTAATAGAGAACTCCATCGAGTTCTTCCTAAACACTTACCTCGAGTGGTTCTTGAGTCATCAAGACTTAGTAATAACAATTCTGCTCTATGGTATTTAGCGATTTAGAGATGAAGGCCACTGGCCTCCACTTTTTATCCTTACACTTTGTCGACAACACTCCTTCTGTTGCATAGTTTGAGGCATCTGCCTCTACTCTCATCTCTCTATCAATATCTGGAATAGCCAAAACGGGTTCTGTGGTGAATACCACCTTAAGTTTCCCAAACATCTCCTCCTGTTCCTTTTCCCACTTCCATTTCTACTCTTTTCTGATCAGTGCATGTAGCAGTACTGCTATTCTAGCAAAGTCTTTTATGAACACTCTATAATAGTTGGTGAGACCTAAGGAATTTCTGCACTTCTTTGACATTTCTAGGTATTGGCTAGTTGAGGACTCCTTCTATCTTTTCTTTCTGTATCTTTACTCCCTTTGGACCAATTATCACTCCTAGGAATTCTGCTTCTCTCACTTTCTACTTGTACTTCTCTGGTTTTACAAACAGGTTGTTCTCCTCTAGTCTTTTTAATACCTTCTCTACTAACTCATCATGCCCTTCCTCTATATCTGTGGCTACTAGGATGTCATCAATAAATATCACTGTATCTTCTTGGTTTATGAGGTCTTGGAACAGATTATTCATTATCATTTGGAAAGTAGCAAGGGAGTTGGCTAACCTGAAATACATAACTGTGGGTTCATATGCTCCAATATGCATTGTAAATGCTGCTTTTTATTTGTCTCCTTCCTTGATCCTGACATTATTATATCCCTACCTCAGATCCAGTTTCATAAACACCTTTCTCTTTCCTACTCCATCCAGTATATCTATAATAAGGGGTAAAGGGTATCCTTTCTTTATTGTCCACTGATTTATATGACAGTAGTTTTGTACCATTCTTCATGTCCTGTCTTTCTTTGTCACAAAATGTACTAGTGATGTTTGGGGTGATTTAGAGAGTCAAATATATCCCTTTCTCAACTGATCCTTTACAAATACTTGTATCTCTTTTCTTTCTTCTCTCAACAACAAGTAGACCTTTCCTTTCTTTGGTACAAATCCCTCATTTAACTCTATAGTGTGATCCTAGGCCTTTTGCACTGGCATCCTTTCTGACTCTTTCTTTTCAAATACTTTCTTTCACCTCCAGAACCTTTTGGGTACTAATCTCTTTAACACCTCCTCATCTTCGTCTTTTTTCTGTTTTCTTTACTTCTTTTCCTTTTTCCTCTTGTTTCTTCTTTCTACATATAGGTGGACACTACATCATCTTCACTTCTCCCTTTTCCTAGTCTATTTCTGGGTTGTGGGTGGCCAACTATGGCATTCCTAGTATGACCTCCATTTTTCCTAGGTTGCATACATTTATCCTAACTCTTTCTACTTGCTCCCCCTACATTTGCTGTCCTATTTATATTTCTAACCAAAAGTGGGTTTTTTAACTTCTCCATCTTGAATCCTTTCTCTTTAGCAAAGGCTATATCCATGAACAAGCCTGTCACTCCACTATCTAACAATGCCTTTACTACTATCCCCTCATGGTTTTCCAGCTTTTCTAGTCCCACTTTCATCCACACTTCCTGTAGTGGCCATAGTATGTGCCATACATCTCTTACTCTCTCAGTGTTATTGGAAAAATTTAATTTATTGCCCAATTTTTCTGAGTACAATATACTGTACAGGTTACTGGAGATCAGCTGAGAGCTCACTGTCCTCCATTTTCTTTTGCCAACTTCTGCAGCATTTCAATTACCCTCCCCTTATGTCTTTCTCAACAATTTTTGGCCATATGGCCCCACTTTCCATACATATAACATGTTCTATCTCCTCCTCTTCTCTTGTCTATATCCATTGCATTTGGGTCTCTCCTTAGATCTGTTTGGGTTTCTCCTCTATTGAATGGGTTTCCTCCTCCTCCTTCTCTTTCTTTTCTATATCCTTCCCCTGTGCTTGGTCCTCTTGCTCTCCATGTTATCTGTCCTCCTCTTCCTCCATATGATCCTTCCCCATATCCTCCTCTTGGCTGCACATTTTCTCCTGAGCACACTGCATTCCTCCCTAATACCCTCTTTTCTGCCCTGCTTTGCCTCTGGTTCCTGTCTAATCTTATTGCTCTCTCTTGCCACTCTCTAATAGTGGTCAGTAGTTCCTCTGCCTTAGTTAGTCTCCTTCTAATTGCTCCATTTAACCCCCTCTTGAATTCTTCAATAAGGGATTTTCCCTCATAGCTGCTCCTCCTGACAACTTTCTTGAACTCCTGCACATACTTGTCACAGATTCTCCTCTCTTGCTCTATCATCCTTAGCTGTTCAATCTTTCTTTCTTCTTCTGATGTTTCCCCAAAGTCATTCCTTATTTTGGTGAACAATTGCTCTACCGACTCCACCTCTAACTTTTCTTTTGCCAACTCATCTAACAAGTTGTCTTTCCATGCTTCTGCTACTTCTCCCTGCACATATGACAATACCTAGGCCCCCTGGGTCATTGCCATCTCCTCTATCATCTTCATTCTAATATATATGTGAGCTGCATTAATAAATGTGCTCATCTCCTCCATTTTTCTACTAAAGACTTGAGGTCTTGTGACCTCTACCCTGTTTCCCTGTTGTTGGAGGAGCATGGTGTTGACCTGCTGCTACAGGATGGTGATCATTGCAAAGAGTTGCTTCTCTCAGGTTGGTGGTGGTAGTTGGCAAGGAGTAGGTACCAGAGAAGTTTTCTCTTATTGCTGTTGTTAGTGATAAGACATATCATATGATAATGGTAGTGGTGATAATGAGGGGGATGATGATTCATATGATGATTCAGATAGTTCTTGATCTAGGATGACTACTTAAGGCTATGTCCAATAGGGTGCAAAGTCTTTACCTATCTGGAGTCCTATTGCCTTACTGACTACTACCTTAATAATATTGTTATACAATTGCCTCTAAGAAGAGGACCCCTACTCTAAGCAGCTTCCTAAAGAATTACTGCCAATCTCCTGTGTGTATCACTCATAATGGAGTGCAGCACAGAGTTTATACAAAGAAAAGTATAAAGAACAATGTCTAATTGCAAGATTAGGACTTGATCAAGATACCTGGACTTGGTACCTAGTCTCCTCCCTCAGTCCCTAACTAACTGAGAAGTTCTCTTTCCAGCTAGGGCCTGCTATCCAAGATACTTATGAGCACTGTGCTCACTAGTAAGAAAGATTTAGAGAGTAAGTAGGTAATGAGATCATGAGATACAAGGTTACCATTGGGTATTGAGTTCTTATGTTATCAAAGAGCTATGATGGCTCTTAGTGATCACCCTAGGTAGATGTTCAGGAAGAACTCGATAGAGTTCTTTATTGGATTGAGCTACTACTTATACTACTTTATAAGTAGCTGTATCCTAAAGTCCTGTGGTCACAAGTCTTTCTAGAATGTTCTGTGGTCATATGACTCTGGTCACATGGTTTGCTTACTTAAGTTCCCACACTATTTATATCTTGACCCCATTGTGCATCTTAATGTTATAGATCAAATGTTCAAATGCATGGGAAACTATTTTCTTCTTGGGGCTCTCATAACACAAAGTTTAGTATTGCTAAGGGGTCAAGTTATACAGGGAGAATTCAAAATCCAATATCTGATCATATAGTCAGAGAGTACTACAGTGAGAACAACTTTGAAATAGGTAGTTAGGGCAACACTAGATGAATAGGACTCAGAAACAGAGCTAGGACAGTAGTCTAGTATAAAGAATTGGGTTTCAATGAGATCACCACTACAACAGTTCATTGGCAAAGTTTTATTTAATCTTTCTTTTACCTTTAAATTTGAATTTATTTCCTCACAAACTTATATAAGGGATATTGTGCTAAAACACAGTATCAGCTAGAAGTGCTTTCTTTTGAGACCATATCCTTTATTCATATTAAAAATTTTATATTTACTACTATCTAAACTATAGTCAGAGAATTCTACATAAGGAAAACAAAAGTACCCTAACAACAATTGTTCTCTATAGTAGTACTTGCCAATGGGAGCATAGCCTATAGTTATATGGGTGAATTGGGTACATAGTGTATTGGTAAACCCTATAGAGAAGAGCCATGAGCTGTATTGAGCATAGGTAGGTTTAATGATATGTTGTTTTTTGTTCTCAAAGTCTAAGAAAAGTTGTTCTTTCCTTTGATTGGTTGAGAATAAAGTTTGCTATTCCTTAAGAATATTGTCATATTCTCTCTTTTTACTAAACAAGAAAGAATTTTTTGTAAGACTCTAGCCAAGACAACTCAAGTCCACTCCAAGTTCAAGTTGACAAGAAAAACTCGATAGAGTTCTCATTGGATTTTCTACACTACTTATACAACTACTATATAGTCTGTATATTGTCACAAACTTTATTTGGCCATATCTCCATCAATTCTTCAATGATTCTCATGGTCTTAATGGCCACAGAAAGCCCTCAAAAAGACCTTTTGATCGATGCCAGTCATGTCTCGAGGCAATCAATATTGGCCAAGATATTAAGCAGATCAACTGGTAACCACCATATTACTGTTTATTAAATTGCTAATATCTCAGAAACTACCACAATCAATGCTTCAGTTCTAGGCTCAGCAGAAGCCTTCTTCATAATGCTCAGAATGAGTTTAGAATGACCTCAAGGTGATTAATATTAGTGGAGATATGAAGGCCTCAATGTTTGCACATAGACTTCATTAATTACCCATAGACAGTTATCTGTCCTTTTCTTAGAACAAAGGACAGCCTCCATATGGTTAAGTTATCACTATTTTAAGTACAAAGGCACTACCATATATAGAACAATAGGTAGTAGCATGTGATGGCCTGTCCTAGTGCACAGACCATCACTTTCCTATATATAAGGACTTTCTGTCTGAGGGTTAGACCTTAGACTTAACAACATCTTTTGTCACTTCACATTTTTGAACTCTTTAAAGTATCAAAGCACCCATCACAAATAGTAAGTGACCATTTGTAATAGTGCACTACTTTCCCATACTCATCATGTGACCCATCATGTGACATTGTGACATCCTATTTCATGTGACTGTGACTATGTGACACCTATGACATGACACTTTCCTACACTCCCTCCTGTGTAGTAAGTCCAAAAGAAAAGAAAAGAAAAAGGAAATATAAATAATGACTTAGCCATTTAGCCAAGTCATGACATTTTTGCTAGGGAGAGTTGGTGTGTTGTCAGCTGCTTTTACTTGGTTGTTGACAAGTCTATGTCTGGGCCACTCAGCTTTGCTAGGGCAGTACCAGTAATAGATGGCATTTCTATTGTCTTTGCTTAGAAAGGATTTGATCCTGGCAGCAAGTGGTATGATGATGTTTTGGAAGAGATTGACATGGGACTTGAGAACCTTACTGGTGGCAGTAATGGAGTTGGTAATAACAATAATGTTGTGAGTATCATTGTTTTTCATGGCAGGGATGAGGCCAATGCAAATAGCCATTAACTCAGCTTTGATGGATATAATGTTCATAGTTTGAATTTGGAACTGTTCAGTGATGGAATTGTCATTCCAGATATGGGCAATAGCAGATGCAACATTGGATTTTTTGACCCCACCATTAGCAATAACAGCAGCACTATGAGGAGAAATTTGTGGTTGACAAAAGACTTTGTTAAGGTTTTGAATATGTTTGTGAAGGTCTTTATCAGAGGAGGAAGAGGGGAATCCTACTAGAGAAATAATCAACTACTCTCAAACCAGGAGAAAAAAGAAAATAAAGGGGATTGAAACATTTAGTAACTTCAGTAAGGCATTCATTGACATCCTTGATGAGGCTTTTAAATTTTGCTTGTTGTTTTGCAGTGAGGTTAGATGTCGAGAATTCGTGAGAGGGATGATTCTTGACATGAGGGGTATCTAGTATTGAGTTAATAGTATGTGATGAGGGAATTGAAGCATAGCAGAGATGGTGGCGGCCGTTCAATTTTTGCAGGTGGAGGGCAATGGGAATGAGGCTTGCTATAGCTTTGATACCCTCTGATGGTAATGTGCAGAAGACACCCGTGATCTACAAGGCGGCTCTTTGCTGCATTTTCTTGAGTTCAGATAGGTTTTTGACAGTAGGGGCTCCCTTGAAGAACCATAACTGAAAGCCATATAACGTGATTGGTAGTACACATGTTCTGTATAGTAGTTGTTTTTGATTGGGGAGAATGAGTAAAAGTGAGAGTGATAATTCAAGACATAGTTGAATGTGTAAATAAAATAAATTTTGATAGCATATATTTAGACTTCACTCGCAGGCACGCATGTTATTAAGCATGATTTTAGAATCATCAAAACCCCGGTCAATGCCAATTTATTCCACAAGGACACGACCGATACCATAGAGTATTATGAACTCATGTCCTAATTCTGCTTCCCTGTTTTCATCCGTCTAATCCAAGCCACACCATCCTTCATCCTATCCTGAGCCCTAAACATACCAAACCTCATATTGAATGCAAACATGCCCCAATGCGCATGAAACTTCTCCGAAGCCGAGGTATACAACGGCGTCGATTCTCCTTCTCTATCATGATAACGATGTCCTTCGCGAGATTGAGCAGTCGAGCTCGGGGTAGAGGTACCTGGGCTTTCGTTCTCCCTCTGCAATTCGCCACAGCCACAACTATCGTGGTCTTGGATGAGACATTCATACCGTAACCCGCTCGTGGCTGACTGTTGTCGTAAATGTGAACATACGCCAGCCAGTGACCTGTGTTTACGATGCTGCGAGGCTCGACGAAAGGTCAAATTGAAGGAATGAAACTGATGGCGATGATGAGATCGAGAAGGAGAGGGCGGAGGCGAGAAACAAGTACTCGGGAAGTCTGGAATGGGTTCCTGGATGTAGTAGAGTTTTCCAGTGGATATCGATACTCTCGCTACGGTTCGTTTCTTGGTGGGAGTAATCTTACGACAAGCACAAGACGCCGGAAGAGCAGGGGGGTCAGAAAGAAGTAGAGATGATGCATCCATGGATATAGAAGGATGGTGACTTTCACGATCACGGTGCAAGGATTGAGGTTCAGCAAACTGAACTTTACGCTCAGAGCTGCTTGGGGGCTCCTCGTGATGGCGAGCCTTGATGAAAGATGATGGAGGTAGCTTTAGGGATGATGTAAACTCTGTGTCGAACCTTGTAGGCCCGGTTGGGGAAGACGATGCGGGTAAAGGAGCTGAGATGCTTAATTTGATGTTCTTCTTGTCGACAGTGGTTGTCTGTGTGTCCTCTAGATTGCTGTGGCTGGTAGAATCGTGTAGCAAGATAGACTTTTCTCGTGTAGATTGAGCATGGAGAGATTGAGCTCTCTTACGAACGACTTCATCGTGGTGGCGGATTGGTAAAAAGAATTGACTTAAACTTGATCTTCGAGAATACTTTTCATCGACGAGTCGCATGATTTGAGCGATGGGAAAGACGCAGGGATATTCTTGCGAGAGAAATCGGACGGATTATTAGGATATGG
>Ga0157360_1001063_pt1 | contig 10316 bp, 5 predicted proteins | sample AttlaeALBM1_FD_111483 | JGI IMG/M metagenome (GOLD analysis project Ga0157360, IMG submission 111483) | Fungus gardens microbial communities from leaf cutter ant in Ribeirão Preto, State of São Paulo, Brazil - Atta laevigata ALBM1 | ecosystem: Host-associated > Fungi > Mycelium > Unclassified ... | reverse complement strand
CTCAGAGGCGATCACCCTTAAGCTAATGAAGAGTCCCGGAAGCTAGTTTGAGATTCAAGTGGGGATATATCTATACACACTTGCTAGTATATATACTACACTAGATAGTCAGGCACACACTACTATGGCAACCAATCTATAATCACAGAATGTCCTAGAACAACTAATAATAGGCATCGTACCACATGACACAGACAGGAGAAGTTAGGAACAATGGGAATGCGATACACGATCTGTCGCTAGGCCATTAATAGATCAGACCCTCAGAACTTACTAAGCATCACCCTAGATGTCCCCTTACAGAGGGTTCAAGAAGAGCTAGAGACCTAGATGAAAACCTTGTCAAAAGAATAATAGAAGAAGAAGGAAGAATATTCTAGAAGAAAGTGGCAATAAAGACGCGTCATCTTTGACAGAAAGGACTTGGTAAGAGGACATGTTATCACAAAGAAAGGAAAGAGACACATAAGCCTTAGGAGTTTGGGATGAATTAGTAAGAGAAGGAGTCAATGGAAATCTAAAAGTAGCAATAGTTCCCTTTTTATCTTTATTCTTTGAGTTTCAGGACTTTGTAATAACTTTAATATAGTATCTGGAGTGCAGTTGGATAAAAAAAGAACCTCTTGACTCCTACCTCCATCTACACTGTCTCTAGAATCGTAAATGTAGATCTATTGAGAGTAAAAAGACTGGGACTAGGAGGATATCTTGAGCAGAACACAGAATATACCCAGAACTTAATCTAGGGAGGAATAGCAGATGCAACTCAGATAGGCTTCGGAGAAGACAGCAGGCTGGAAAAGCTTGGCTAGGTGCACACTTGAATTGCATCACACCCATAAGGTTTGGTATTGGGGGTGCAGACAAGAGGGCAACTGAGTATGGAGGGTCCATGAGTAATCAACTAACTATATTTTCCAGTTGAGTCTAGTCATGGTGTGTAAAGGTTGACACCTTAGGGAGGCTATGCAACAATAATCTAGAGAGATCTTACCTTCATTTTACAACAACCTACATATATTTTATTGGAGTTGTGTATAATTTTACTTTTACTTATAAATCTTCATCTTTGATTATCTTCTCTCAGACCTTTAGCATGCAATTGGGAGCTGACACATCATTGTTTTGTTTGTCCTAGTATACAATTTCCTGTTGCACTCTTTTACCAGATTGAGCAAAGCATCAAGTTCCCAGAGCATAAATAAAGCAGAGAAATCTACAAAGTACTAAATGAGGAAAAGAAACAAGTTAAAAGTGAAGAAATACCAGAAAACATTCAGTACACACCCAATACAAAAAGTAACCCAGACAACATTCTAGAAACTAAATCTCCACTAAAAACACTATTCCAAATACCTCCTCAATCCCTAACACTCCTAAATATCCCACTTGCACCTTTCAAACCAAAACCACCAAAATCTATTGCCCCAAAAGACATATTCAGCTCAATCAATATTTGGAATATTATTGAAGGATCTTGAATACGTCAATTAGCTAACTTTGCTACTGAAGTCACCAAAAATGAAAACATAGAATTTGCTCTTACTGGAATAGAAAACATGCCAGATACACTAACAGTTAAAAAAGCAATGAAGTACCTGGACTAGTTACTGTTCAAGATAATGATAGACACAGAGATAGAAGCAATGAAAAGAACAGGTACATTCAAAAACAGCCCTATTCCATGACCCCCTGATAAAAATATCATAGAATCAAAATAGACACTTAGAATCAAAAGAAAGACCAATGGTGAAATTAACGAATACAAAGCCTGACTCATCACATGCAGATTTATCTAGGTACAAGAAGTAGACTATTTCAAAATGTTCTCCCCTACTGCCAAACTATCATCACTTTGAACTATCTTATCTATTGCAACATATCTTGATTGGAACATCAAAGTATTTGACTACTCAGCCATATTTTTAAATAGAGAATTCAGCTCAGAAGAAGAAATTTATATAAAACAAGTACCATATTACACAAATGGCAACCCCAAAGATGTTATTCAATTACGATGCACAATATACAGACTCAAACAATCAAGTCGTAAATGGTACAAGAAGCTGACTAAGGAACTCAGAAAACTCAGTATGTTATAACTTGGCAAAATAGCTAAGTTATTATTTACTTTTTTTTTTTTTTCTTTTGGACTTACTACACAAAAGAGAGTACAGAAAAGTGTTACATTACAAGTATCACATATTCACAGTCATATGATAGGAAGTCACAGGGTGATGTCACATGATATCACATGATGGGTTATATAATGAGTGTGGGGAAAAGGTGCACAGACCATGTAGTAGTTGTATAAGTAGTATAGAAAATCTAACAGAAACTCCATTGAGTTTTCCTTGTTAACTCGAATAAGGAGTGGGATTAAGTTATCATGACTAAGTTCTTACATAGCATTCACTTACTTCACTTAGACCATGCAGTCTATCATCTCATCAAAGACAAAAATATAATACTCATGGTCATCTATGTTGACAACAACACCATCACTGGAAGTTCCTCTTCCTTGATCAGTGATATTTAGGAAGAAATAGAATGTATCTTTAAAATTATCCTACTCAGACCAATCAGCTGGCTACTTGGAATGGAAGTGACTTGTGACAGGAAAAGCCATACCCTCACCCTATTACAGAAAACCTACATTGACTTCTTGCTACAAAAGTTCAACATAGAGAAGTGCAAACCAGCATCTATATCCCTTGATCCATCTATACAGCTTAGTCGAGATCAATGTCCTACAACTCCTAAAGAAACTGCTAGGATAAAGAAATTCCCCTATCAAGAACTTATTGAAGGACTTATCTGGCTTGTAACTGGATCATGACCAGACTTGGCATTCGCAGTTAGAAATCTATCACAATTTTTCGACAACCCAGAAATAATACACTGGAAGGCAGAAAAATAAGTACTATAGTATCTAAAGAGCTCTCAAGACTATAGACTCATCTACAATACTCCAAACTCAACCTCTGGACTTCAGATTTATGCTGACGCTGATAGAATGTCACTTGATAACAAGAAAGCAATATCTGGATATACCTTTATCTTAAATAGTGCTGCTATCTCATAGTCATCAAAACAGCAGGAAATTATCTCTCTATTAACTATAGAAGCTATAAGGGGATCACTCATAGGCAACCCCTAATCATACTAGGCATGAGTGGCGAAGGCGAACTTAAGAAGAAACAGTGAATAGTCCAGGAGTTCCAATCAATATTGAGGTAAGGTATTCTACCATACATCACTAGCTATATATACTAGACTAGCCTGGTCTATGTACCAGTCGCTAAGAGAACACAGATCAAGACACTAATAACTACCATACCTAATAAGGCTACATAGTACTAACTATAGCAACAAGAACAAAAGGGAAGGGAACTATAAATAGTAGGCTCTGAGGATCTGAGGGCAAGCTAGATAATATTCACCTATACCAGGTTATCTAAGCTATCCTAGAGCGTCCCCTTACAAAAGCTAAGTACATTGCTCTCATCTATACAGCCAAGGAAGCAATTTGGTTTCACAATTTCCTCTCTAAACTTATTAGCCCTATTGTATTCCCACTCAATATATACAATCACAATCAATCTGTTATCTCCCTCACACATGCTGAACTAGGTCAGTTTCACACTAGAACAAAACTATCACAAATGGTCACTTACTGATTTGTGATTGATGGTTTGGATATTTGAAAAGCTCAAAAAAGCAAAGTTAGACAAGCAGCAAATGATGTTGTTAAGTCTGAGGTCTAATCCTCAGACTATGAGTTCTTATATACAGAAAAGTGATGGTCTGTGCACTAGGACAGATCACCACATGCTACTATCTATTATTCTACATATGGTAGTGCCTTTGTACTTGAAATAGTGATAACTTAACCATATGGAGGCTGTCCTTTGTTCTAAGAAAAGGACAGATGACTATCTATGGGTAATTAATGAAATTCATGTGCAAATATTGAGGCCTTCATATCTCCACTGATATTAATTGCCTTGGGGTCATTCTAGGCTTATTCTAAGTGGTATGAAGAGGGCTTCTGATGAGCCTAGAATCAAAGCATCAATCATGGTGGTTTCTGAGATATTGGCAATTTAATAAATGGTACTATGATGGTTACCAGTTGATTTGCCTGATATCTCGGCTAATATTGATTGTCTTGAGACATGACTGACATTGATCAAAAGGTCTTTTTAAGGGCTTTCCATAGCTGTTAAGACCGTGAGAATTGTTGAAGAATTGATGGAGATATGGCCAAATAAAGTTTGTGACAGAAACAAAGAAACTTTCAAAATTCCCAAAGATAGTAAAAGTAGAATGATTAAACAGCCCTTCTTCTAATCAATTGATGACTACTTCCCACTTCCCTAATCCTACTCCTGGGGTTCCTTTCTGAACAATAGATAGCTCTCAAGCCTCTTAATAGGCAGTAAAGAAAGAGATCAATCTCAAGTTAGCTTGCTCTCAAGTACATCATCTTCATCAATCCTCTCTTTTATTTTTTCCTTTGAGTTCTCTATTCCTTTCTCTACTTCTCCTGCTATTTCTTTTATACCTCATTGCCTTTTTGGGTCTTCATCTCCTTCCATTATATTTACAATATATTTCTTGAGTATGCTTTACCTTGCCAGTCTTGTTATAATTATCCATTAGAGCTATAGGCTCTGATCTAATGGTAACCTGGTTGTATAAATAAGTAGTGGCCTGTTGAGATGTGATGTCATTCTGGTAGAGGTAAGCTTCCTAAAATTCTTTTTGCTCTTAAGAGCACTCTAGAGAAAAGTTTCATTATAAATCTGCTATGAAATACCTAGGCAAATTCCTATGAGGTCTTTGTAGTAGTAGTCACAGCCACTACTCTGCTACTTGAGTGGTATGCTTGAGTCCATGACTAAACGTCTAGTAGTTATTTTCTAGAAAGTCCAACTTATCTCTCAAGCTGTTTATTATAGTTATTGTGGTGAAAAACATTACTTATCTTACCTAAATAGCTATCTGGTATGACAGCATAAGTAAATGTCCAAGTCTGTCAACATTCAAAGATTCCTTCAAGAGAAGGTTTTTTGATATTTTCAAGAGAAAAAAACTTAGAAAAAAAACTTAGTTACTTAAATAGCTTTTCAGCTCTAGAGCAATAGAAAGGGATAATGGGGGTAATTGTTATCATGTCCCTTCTGTGCCCTAGAGTATTTTATTAGGATTACAAAGCAAAGATACAACAAAAGAAAAGAAACAAAAAAAACTTCCAAAATTCCCAAAGATAATAAGAATAGAATAATAAAATGGCATCTCTCCTAATCACTTAGTTACCACTCCCTGCTCCTCTAATCCTACTTCTGGGATTCCTTTCTGAATGATATATGGCTCTCGAACCTCTTGAGAGACAATAAAAAGTGAAATTAATCTTGAGCTAATTTGCTTTTATCACAAAAGGTCACTTATTGATTTGTGATAGCTGATTTGATACTTGAATAGTTCAAAAAAGTGAAGTTTAAACAGTGACAAAAGATGTTGTTAAGTTTGAGGTCTAATTCTCAGACTATGAGTTCTTAAATACAGAATTATAATAGTCTGTATACTAGAACAGATTATTACATACTACTACCTGTTGTTCTACATATAGTAGTACCTTTGTACTTAAAAATGCAATAACTTAACCATATAGAGGCTGTCCTTTGTTCTAAGGAAAGGACAGATGATTATCTATGAGTAATTAATTAAGTTCATATACAAATATTAAAGTCTTCATATTTCTACTGATATTGATTGCTTTGAAATTGTTTTAGACTCATTTTAAGTGATATGAAAAGAGATTGTCTGATGTCTAGAAGCAAAGCACCAATTGTGGCAGTTCCTGAGATATTGGCAATTTAATATGTAGTATCATAGTAGTTATCTACTGATTTGCTCAATAGCTCAGCCAATACTGATTGCCTCAGGACGTGACTGGTATTGATAGGAAGGTTTTTTTAAGGGCTTTTTGGTGCTATTGAGACTGTGAGAATTGTCAAAGAATTAATAAAGATATGGCTGAATGAAGTTTGTGACAGCTTTTGAACATATTGTCATATTCTGGAAATTTGACAATTATGTAATTTATTTCTCCTAATAATTCTCCTAAAATTAATAATAGTAGGGTAGCATAATAGACTACTCTCCTTCTATTCCATACTTCCTATAAGTACTGAGTAGTTATAGTGTATTTTCTCAGTCTGTAAACTAATATCAACTAGTCCTAATTCTATCCCTGTCTACTCTGTTTTTATTTTACTTCCCAAGGACCTCTTTCTAACAACTTCTCTTAACTCTGAAATACACGACCACTTCACGACCAGAGACCAGGGTACAATACATAAGTTGAAGCCAAAGTCGTTCATTAAAGTCGTTGTTTCTCTTTGCTAGAGTCTTTTTTTAGAGTTCCTCCTTCATCATTAAGTACTATCTATTCTCTGAAGTAGTACAGTACACTGTTCTGGGGCATAATTCTATTTATAACTCTGCTCCTCTATTTTCTACCATTCTGTCCTTGACACACATCATCTTCATCAATCTCCTTTTCTACTTTTTTTTTTAACTTTTTTATTTTTCTTACTATCTTTTTTATATCTCATTGTCTTCTTGGGTTTTGATCTCCTTCCATTATATCTATGACATATCCTATAAGTAGTCTTTATTTTGCTAGTCAATTGGAGTTCTGTTATGAGAGTCCCAAAAAGGAAATAATATTCTACACTTTTGAATAGTTAATTCACAATCTCAAGACATATAACAGAATAAAACTATAGATAGCACAGGAATCTTAAGTAAACCATATCACATGACTAGGTCAGGTGATTGTAGAATATTCTAGAAGGACATATGACTGTGGAACTTTTATGCACAGACCATATAAAGATAGTATAAGTAGTTGTCAGGTCCAGTCTTCAGATAGACTATAGAGCAAGTTTTTGAAGAGCTTTATTATTCAAAAGAAACAGAGGAGATCAACAAGGAACTAAGAGTGGACTTAGTTGATAATGAAGCTAAAGACCTCTACTGGTACAGTACTCTAAGTATAGGAGTCATATAGAATTTGATAAGGCTTGATAATGCTATCTAGTTTTACTAGAGTCTAGAGAGTAAACTGCTAATGTAAGCAACTGATTACAGGCTCTGGTGTCACAGAGTGTCACCAAGTCATGACAGTAGTATATAAAATACAACAGAAACTTTATTGAGTTCTTCCTAAACATCTACCTAGAATAAACTCTAAGATTTTCATAGTTTAATATTAACAAGTTTGCTATGCTACACTTAGGTGCTATTACACTGCAAGCAAATTTGCTATAGAAAATAGCATTTGTTATACTTTATACCAACAAATTCCTAATCAGAATTTGCTCTAGAACCCATTATAAGTTCTTAGAATGTACCAAAAGGTTATATAAAACAGTAAATAGGTAAAAATGGACCTAAAGCTTGTGAAAAAACCTTAGGAGACAAGTAAGATAAGCTGGCATCAGGTTATAAAAAGATTTATTAAATAATGATATTCTAGATTCACTTGGTATTAGAGATACTCTAAAAGAGATAGTAGACTTGAGCTCTAAAGCTATTAGTATACCAAGAACAGACTTAGACAGATATGCCTCTGATTGCAAATAAGCATTGATGGTATTAGATCAGATATATTTAGATAAATAACACCTAGGACACAACTTGGAAAATTTGGACAGTGGTTGGAGCTTACTAACACTTGACAGGTAACTAAGGAGTTTTAAATTACAAGTCAACAATACAAAGAAGAATAAAGAAGATTCTAGAAGGAAATAGCAGTGGGGATACATCATTGATAGAAAGGATCTAGGAGAGAGATGTGTAAGCTATAGAACTTTGAGAAGGCTTAAAGTAAAAAAGAAGTTAAGGGAATCTATTACAAATAGTCACTTACAATTTGTGATGGGTGCTTTGATACTTTAAAGAGTTCAAAAAAAAAGTTAGGTAAGTGACAAAAGATGTTGTTAAATCTGAGGTCTAATCCTCAGACTATGAGTTCTTAAATACAGAAAAGTGATGGTCTGTGCATTAGAACAGATTATCATATGCTACTACCTATTGTTCTACATATAGTAGTGCCTTTGTGCTTAATATAGTGATAACTCAACCTTATGAAGGCTGTCTTTTGTTCTAAGAAAAGGACAGATGACTATTTATGGGTAATTAATAAAGTCCATGTGCAAACATTGAGGCCTTCATATCTCCACTGATATTAATTGCCTTGAGATTGTTCTAGGCTTATTTTGAGTGGTATAAAGAGGGATTCTGATGGGCCTAGAACTGAAGCATCAATCATGGCAGTTTCCAAGATATTTGTGATTTAATAAATAGTACCATGATGGTTACCAGTTGATCTGCCTAATATCTCAGCCAATATTGATTGCCTTAAGACATGGCTGGTATTGATCAAAAGGTCTTTTCAAGGGCTTTCCATAGCTGTTAAGACTATGAGAATTGTCAAAAATTTGATGGAGATATAGCCAAATGAAGTTTGTGATAGAATCCTAAAAGTAGTAATAGTTTTCTTTTTATCTTTTATTCTTTGAGTTTTAGACATTTGTAATAACTTTAATATAGTATTTAGAGAGAAAAAAGAATAAAGAGAGAATCTCTTGGTACTTATCTCCATCATTACTGTCTCTGAAATTGTGAAATATGAATCTAATGAGTATAAGAGTTTAGAATCAGTAGAATATCTTAAGAACACAAAATATACCCAAAACTTCATCTAGAAATGAATAGCAAATACAACTTAAGCAGGCTTCAAAGAGAACAGCAGACTGGAAAAGCTTGGCTAGGTACACACTTGGATTGTTAAGACTCTAGACCTCACAGTTGAATATGTATTTTAACTTGAAGCCTATATCTAACACTTGATATCTTCATGCTCCTCATTAGAGAGTCTGGTTAAGGTTTTCAGTGAAGTCATATTGAAGAGGATAGATGTCAACAAGACTTTGAGTAGCACCCTTCAAGATTGTCCAAAGACAAGAAAGAGTACCAATCCCTCAGAGTAAAAATTACAGAGAGGAATACAAAAGAGAGAACTTGCTATTCCCTTCTCTTTCTGGTCTGTATTTATCCTAACTAGGTATTGTGACTACATTATAATGTGGTAACACTACTTGTAACTAAGAGTGACTAGTTAAGTGATAGTCCAGTAACAAAAGCTAGGAGAGTAACAAGTTGAGTCAGAGTCTATAAATAGGTTATTTTGATGTTGTTCCATTTAGTTCCAGTCCAAAGATAGAAGAGAAATAGTCCAAGATTTCTCCAAAGAGTTCTGTTCATAGCAAAAGTCCAATACCCATTTGGAGTCTCTTGTCATTCAATGCATTACTGCATTGTGATATTCTCATCTATCAGCACCATCATCTCATCTACTAACCATTTGTTATCAGACCATGGCTGATAATAGTTGTAATCCCACTCAATATTCATAACATGGATTGCATCACACCTATAAGGTTTGGTGTTGGGGTGCAGACAAGAGGGCAACTGAGTATAGAGTTTATAAGTGATTAACTAACTATATTTTCTAGTAGAGCTTTTGTCATGGTGTGTAAAGGTTGATACCTTAGGGAGGCTATGCAATGATAATCTAAAGAGATCTTACCCTCTTTGAACCAATAGACTTTTATTATTTTACTTAAAGCTACATATAATATTTAATTTTCTCTTCTACTTAAAGCTTTCACTTCAGTTATCTCCCCTCAAACCTTTAGCATGCAATTGGGAGTGTCATGACTTGGCAAAACGGCTAAGTCATTATCTATATTTCTTTTCTTTTATCTTGGACTTACTACACAGAAGAAAGTGCAGGAAAGTGTCACATCACAAGTATCACACACTCACAGTCACATGACAGGAAGTCACAGTGTCACATCACATGATAGGTGTGGGAAAATAGTACACAGACCATGTAGTAGTTGTATAAGTAGTATAGAAAATCTAACGGAAACTCTATTGAGTTCTCTTTGTCTAACACTGAACAAAGAGCAGTTGGCTTAATTCCGGCATGGAGTTTGGCTCTCTGACAGGGAGCTTGTTAATGATGGACTGTAATAGTTCTCAGTGATCATCCTAGGTGGATATTCAAGAAGAACTCAATAGAGTTTCCTGTTGTATTTGTCAAGAAGGGAACAGGTGTTAAGACTCTAAACCTCACAGTTGAATATACGTTCAACTTGAAGCTTATATCTAACACTTGATATCTTCACGCTCCTCGCTAGAGGATCCGGTTAAGGTTTTCAGTGAAGTTATATCGG
>Ga0157360_1001060_pt1 | contig 10332 bp, 6 predicted proteins | sample AttlaeALBM1_FD_111483 | JGI IMG/M metagenome (GOLD analysis project Ga0157360, IMG submission 111483) | Fungus gardens microbial communities from leaf cutter ant in Ribeirão Preto, State of São Paulo, Brazil - Atta laevigata ALBM1 | ecosystem: Host-associated > Fungi > Mycelium > Unclassified ... | reverse complement strand
ATCAGGACGAGTGAACCTAATCCGGATTGTGGAATCTGCAGAGATACGTATGTGATTTTGCGATGTGATCCTTCCAGAATGACGTTGGGACAAGTTGTTGAGGGGCTGTTGTTTTCAGATGGGGAGAAAGAGGAGGAGAATGAAAGGGAAGTTAGTGTGTATGAGGATAAAAGAGTGTTGAGTGATCCGGATTGGCAAGATAATTATGAGAGGACGTTGGAGAGTTTGAACGTGACAAGAGGCAAGTTCCTAACGATTGTAGAGGAAGATGGTGACGATGAAGGAGGAACCATTTCCGTGAATTTATGTAGTCTATCGTGAGTCGTCTAAATTTTAGTTTCCAGTTTCCAAGACAAAAAGTTGACCTTGCCATTTTTTCCTCCTAGTCCGAATCATCCTATCGATGCACCTCCTTTTATTCTCCCTGATCCTTTACCTCGATTCCAAAAACGAAATAAACCCAAAATCACAGAAACGCTTTCTCCCCCTCATTTTTCCACACCAACAACGGTAGAAGATTCGAATGGAATTATTGAAATTGATCCTACACCTCAAAAAAGAAGAAATTCATCGGACTCAAGTAGATTGACGACAAGAAAAAGAGAACATTCGGTTAACCAACAACAACCAAGACAGGGTCCGAATAAAAAGAGGAAGTTGGATGATGATAGTGACGATGACGATGATGAAATGATTATGCTGGTAGACAGGGAGAGAGACAATGACGTGATTGTTATCGAATGATTAACCGATTGTGTTATTTTTGTTTTATTTAATGGCTCATCCTTATGCATCAGATTAACTATTGAGTCAGGCTCAACTTCAAAATACAATATACTATTCAACTAGAACCAACTCTCTACCAACTCTCTCTCTCTCTCTTGGCCGCTGTACTGGGAATTTTGCGATGGCGTGGGATAAAATACTATGAACTTAAATACTGTACACTTCCGTTTGAAAACTCCTTTGTGATGGCCTGTATAAAAAGAGAGATGTTACTATCTCGCTGTGCCCGGGATGCAAAAACTGAGAGAACTTTTCCTGTATACTCATCATCAAAGGGTGATATTTCCAAAAGAAAATAATCCATAGAACTATAAGACAAAATATCAGTAGGCAAGTTCTGGTGTTTGAGCTATTGTTGAAGTTGTTTTTTGTTTTTGTTTTTTGTTCATTTACTATCATGGTTAGTTGCACCCGCTGTTGATACATTACCCATGTGTCACAGGCTCCTTGCAAAGTCAGCAGGTGGTCAAGGTAGATAAACTAAGTACTTACATTACTTTCTTTGAGCATGTTGTGTGATGCATAAAACATCATGCATGGCAGTAACATGTGTGTCACTGTCCGACTACTTTTTTTCTTGAACCACCACCATCCCTCCAAATCATATTGACAAAGTGCTTGGCTCCTTTCCTTTCAGGGACAAGAGATCTGCTCAGTGGGGAAATGACACAGAGGTAGTACAAGCTAGATTTATATAGAGCAGCAGCAGCAGAAGAATGAGTAGTGGGTGTGGTAGTCAGATTGACAATTCAGTAGATAGACAGAACATAGTTTGAACTCTGTTGGTCCCCAGGGTGGCATACCTAAGTTGGTCATTACTACTTTTCTTGCAAGAGATACACACTAGATTTCAGTAAAAAATGTTCTTTGAGATAACATGGAATTAGCTAGATTTTTGGGCTAGGTGTCCCACATGACCACTTCAGGGTCATTACAGTTATTCAGCACAACTTGGTTACAAAATTCTTAGAATTATACATAAGTAGAATAAATTGCATTCTACTCTTAGTTTTGTTCTCAACCAAGTCTAAAGCCTCTTAACTCTGAAATCCAGACTTGACCCTCTATTTTTTGTCCTATTCTACCAAGGGATAGCACAGTTGGGAGGCATGGAAATAAACTTGTGGCCAAACTCCATTCAAAATCCCTGGAAAAAGGTCCAGGACTTAACACTGGTGTCATGAGTTATAGTGAGCAAAAAAACTATTTACATACTTAGTACTTTTATGTTGATCATCAAATAACTTGATATAGAAATGAGTAGAAATTTTGAAAATATTATGTAATTAGGTTGAGACTCTTGGCTCTAGGCTCCAAAGAGAATAATGTGATTTGGTAGGAAAATGGCCAAATAGAACACCAAACAAAATAATATAGTATTTAAACAGTTTTTTTGCTAGCTGTTTGAGCAATAATAAAGTATATCTACTAGTATTTGGTATGTCTTACCTTGGCCTTTATCACTGCTATATATCTCCTAGACATACTAGCTATCAGATTTTGTATCACTTTCTTAGATATCTCATTTTATTTCTTCTTAACTTTAGCCTAAAGCTTGTATATTCTTCTAGGTAGTTTCTTATAGTTATTGAGCTTTTTCTTGAGATGATCCCAAAGGTGTTCAATGAGATTAAGGTCTAGAAACTATGCTGGTCATATAAAAACTCTGAAATCATTGTTCTAAAACTATTTCTTTATTATAAACTTCATTTGGACCTATCTCTACCAATTCTTTAATGATTTCTATAGTCTTAATAACACCAGAAAGCCCTTGAAAAGACCTTTCAATTGATACCAAATATGTTTTGAGGCAATCAATATTGGCTAAGCTATTAGGCAAATTAGTAGATGACTACCATGGTATCACATATTAAATTACCAATATCTCAAAAACCACCATGATCTATGTTTTGCTTTTAATATCAGAAAAAGCCCTCTTTATAACACTCAGAATAAGCCTAAAATGACCTCAAGGCAATTAATAGAAATGAAAATATAAAGTCCTTGATGTTTGCACATGAACATTAATTAATTACTTATAGATAGTCATCTGTCTTTTATTAGAACAAAGAATAGCCTTCATATAGTTAAGCTATCACTATTTCAAGTACAAAGGCACTACCATATGTAGAACAATGGGTAGTAGCATGTGATGGTCTGTTCTAGTGCACAGACCATCACAATTCTGTATTTAAGGACTTATAGTCTAAGGATCAGACCTTAGACTGAAACATATCTTTTATCACTGTCTAAACTTTTCTTCTAAGTACTTTTTGAATCTAAATTCAACCAATCACAAACAGTAAGTGACCATTTGTGATACTTCTTAGTCAATTTTGAGATATGCTTAGAATTATTGTTTTACTAAAAGTAGATATTCTCTATCTAATGATTATACTCCAAGGATTTGAGAAGATCATCCCCTATAATCTCTGTGTAAAGGTTAGCATCTATCTTACCATCAATTTTAGTAGCATATCTAATAGTATTCTAGTTCATATGATTTTATATCAAGTTTTTTTCTCTAAACTTTACTGTCTGCTTGATTTTTCTAGAGTCTTGCCTATTCTTCTTACAACCCATACCTGATCCCAATTATGGGGATAGCCAATGGGCTATACAGAGACTGATAGAGTGTCTCATTTCTCTTATATTTTTCTTTTTTTTTCTTTTTGTTCTTTTCTTTTGCCTCTCTTGTGCTGTTTCTCTTTATTTTTAGTATTGATTAATTCTTTTGTTATTTTGTAGAATTATACTTCCTTTCTGCCCTTTATACTGCTTACTAAGCAGCTACAGCTAACACTTTTACAAGTTTTATTTCTTCATATATAGACAAGAAAAGGATTCTATCTTAAGTAACAACTGTTGGTCTTTTTTTCACTATGTGAACTTTTCCCTCTCAAACTCATAAACCTTCATGTCATGACTTGGCAAAATGGCTAAGTCAATATTTAATTTCCATTTTTATTTTTTTTTCTTTTTTCTTTTTCTATTATTCTTTTCTTTTCCTATTATTCTTTTTATTTTCTTTTAGTCATATTGGGATGCATGAGATACTAGCTGAGTTTAGGATTAGTATTTGTGTATAAGTAGCTCAACAATTTAATGGAAACTCTATTGAGTTTTCCTTGTTAACTCAGATAAGAAGTGCTCATTACTAAATTCTTACACTTCATATACAATCTATTAATTTTGGTCTTATCTAACTACCAAATCTTCTTTACTATCTACTCTAGATATCTTTTTGCAAACTCCAATCTTCTATGCTTTTTGGTCAAGAAAAACTTCTTTTACTTGGCTATTGCAATCATTTTAGTTGCTTTGAGTATATTTTTGACTGTTTGAGGTATGATATTCTGGTTGTTGATAGAAAATAGAACTCTAACAACATATACTGTATTTATGACCTTTTTAGTCTAAATCTCATATCTGACAAAGATAATATTAGTGGTTATAAGCTTCCTAGGATAATATTTTAAGGAAACCATTGCTTTAGAGCAGTATTATTGACATTTTTTGGTAACAGCACTAATTACATTCTTTTATCATATCATGACACTTTTACTAATTGATAGTCATACTGCCTAAAACTCTCTAAACCTTTGATCCAAGCTTATTTTACTATATAGTTCTAAAGACTGACAATTCTTAGTATAAACTCTAGTTTCATTCTCAACTAAGTCATCTCTTTTCCTGTTGTCTCTAGTAATTAATCTAGTTCTGGTTTCAGTCAATTAAAGCTATTGTATTAACTTCCTCTAAGACCTGAGACTTAATAGCACTAGCACTAGTATTAAAGAAAGACTACATAATTAGTAGTAGTTGGTACTTCTTATATATTGTCTGAGACATGGTCACATGATTCTGTTGACAGTTTAACAACCAATCAACAAAGTCAGGTAATAATATATGATTTCTGATATTTAAACAGCCAACAAAAAAACTATTTAAATGCTATATTTTGTTTGGCTTACTGTTTGACCATTTTATCATATGATTTCTTTTGGAACCTAGACCCAAAAGTCTAAGTATAATTATATAACATTTTTAAAATTTCTCCTAATTTTCTTATTAAGTTATTAATATAAAAGTGCTAAGTATATAAATTATAGTAAATAACCTAGAAACCCTCCTAGTCCAAGAGAACAAAAAAAACTCAATAGAGTTCTTATTTAATTACTATACATTACTTATACATATTTTCCCTATTTACTACTATTTGTAAAGTCCTATATTATATTATTTTATTTTATTTTTTGAAATCAACAATTTATTATACAAGGCACATAGGCAGTCTATGGTAGCTAAAAGAGTCCAAGAGACTACAACCCTGCGATGCATGTTATAAATGCATCTCCTACACTATCTAAGCACAAGGTAAAGAAGTGCAGGTACCGAAAGAAAAAAATGACTACTTATAGAAAAAGAAAGGTGACCTAGTTTCTAACATATATACTTGCCATGCCAACTCTACTCCTATTCCATATTCTGTACTCTGATCAAACAACCCTCCCACATCACATGCAAAATCATGAACACCATCCTCAGTACTTTGGTCAGGCCCCCTTTCAGAAAGGTACTGGTGACTTCCACTATAAGCTGAAGTTCTACTTGAAAGGGCTAAGGATGGTTTATGCTATCCCAGTCTCTCCTGATTAGCTTATCTAAGATTGCCTCCCTGACAAGGTGTAGATGGGGAGCAAGACATTCCATCCATGAGCAAGTGCTAGGACTCTTCCTTATAGGTCACAGAGAGCTGGGTACTCTCAAGTGGCTGTTAACCATTGGATGTCTTAATATGTGACTTTAGGGTGACCTATAAGGAAGAGGGCCAGAGGCCAAGGGTGTTATCAACTACCCAGAGCTTAGCATTCTCCTCCCAGTTTGCTCTATTTGCAGAAGCGACTACTTAAAGTTTCTTCCTGTAAACTAAGAGGCTCATAACTTGACAAGTCTCTACCAAGTCAAAGGTACTAAATGTATGATGCAGTGCTCACACATCTAGCATAAGATAGAAAGTATGCTGCCTTAAAGAACAAGTGTCATATGACAGAAAATAATAATTTAATAATATAATTTCTCTTATATTATTACTAAATTTCGCTTCTGAACTCCTGTTATCTACTTCTATAGGATCATGATGTAGACTAGTTACTTGTACTTTTCCTATTCCAGACTTAGTATAAGTACTCCATTAGTTACATTCTAATTCCTTAGTTCATAGATTAACATCTTTTATGTATTCTATCCTCACTCCTATTAATCTATATACTGTAAGAGGATAGCTTTATCTCCACCCCTAAACTGCAAAGCAATACTCTGGAGCAGCCTAAGCCTGTTCAAGTATTACTAAAGTAATACTTAAACACACTAGTATAGCTCCGATCACAGAGACCCCGATACCTAGAATGCAAACCCAGTATATAGTATAGAACATCCCTTCAGGAGCCTCATTCTAATCTCTGAGGATTCTCCTGGAGTCTTGTGCCCTAGTCGCCCTTACAGCAGATTAGAATCCTTAAAAACGGAGCCTTGGACTATCCCAGTGGACAGCCACCTAATAGGTCACCCTCCTCTGCCATACCTAGCCCTCTGAAAAATCCACTCTCCAGATGTTGTTGCTCTCGGACACCCCCCAAGGTGTAGCCGATGCCTTAGGGTATCTGCAACACTATCTTTACAAGTTAACAGAGAGACAAAATGTCTCTGAAAATAACATCAACACTACCCTGGTAGCCTTGATCGCGCAGCTACAGCAGCTCACACAACTAGTGGCTAATCCCTCCCTCTGCCCATATCAAACATACCTTTTCCACCTGTACTATCCTCTCCAGTATCTCTGCCCCCTGCTCTGACAGCAAGACAAACGTGTCTCAAGCTCTCCTGTTCTCTAGACTTCGGTGGAGAACGTCACAACAGGTGTGCATTTCTAAACTTCTGCTCCCTATATATTTGCCTGGCCCTGGAACAGTTCCATGATGAAGAAGAGAGGATTCTTTGGGCTCTCACGTTCTTCAAAAGTGGTCATGCTACCAAGTAGTCCGAAAACGTGTTTTGTCAGGAAGCAGACACTGGTGTTTTCCCCATCCAAACCTGGAGAGACTTCGAGCAACAATTCCGGGTTCACTTCCTCCCAGTTAATGCAGAAGTGGATGCAATCAATGCTCTGGAAGGCACCTCCTATCACCAAGGAGGCTGGATGGTAAACGACTATCTGAACAACTTCTAGGCCCTAGTCTCCGACGCAGGTTATACGGATCCCTGGATACTAGTAGTAAAGTTCCGATGAGGTCTCAGATTAGGAATTCAGAACTAGATCACCACTATGCCCTATAAACGACCAGCTGATACCGACCCTGACGCGTGGTACAGAGCAGCATGGAGAATTGACTAGGCACATCTTGCCAATGAGACCTTTCAGTCTGTGTCACGTTCTGCCCCCTCCGCACTGCCTAAAACCGTCACCACCCAACCCTCACCTTTGTCCATGGCAAGATTGCCCCCTGTTCTACCTTTTCCAGTCACTTCAAAACCTCCGCTGCCTGCTCCACCTATAGGAATCTCTATGAACGTCGACATGACTAGAAAGACAAGGTCCCTGCCTCTGCGAGGATGTTACCAATGTGGAGACGTGAATCACTTAGTCTGAGACTGTCCTTACTGCATGGACATCTGTCAGCTCACTGCAAAACAACGGGAGAAGCTGATTGAAGATTTGTTGGTATTGAAAAATGTAGTTTCGATTAAAGAGTCTTGTCCTCCAGAGGAGGAAGAGGATTCTGCATAGCACAGCTGGCGATAAGTGTGTCCCGGTCGCCAGTAAATAAGTTCACTGTATTGACTATAGAAGACCCCAATACAATTGACAGTGAACTAGTAGACACACTACCTCTCACTCCTCTAGTCTCTGCTCTGCTCTGTAAACCCAAGTGGGAGAGGAGGCTGCCCAAGCTCCTCTCTATCAGTGCCTTGGATACATAAGAAACTTCCTTACTCTTACCAGTGGAGATCAGAACTATGAACACAAGCAAACTCCACTTTGTCAAAGCCCTCTTGGACAGTAGAGCGACTGGAAGTTTCATCGACAGAGACTTCATCCGTTCGAAAGGGATAAACACTCAGACCCTCTTACACAACATCCCGGTCTTGTTATGACCAACCCACACCTTTTTTCCAAGAAGAGCTAGAGCTCGAAGAAATGCCTCTGCAAACTTGCAGCCCTGACTGGGGGCTCGAAGACTGATTGTTCCTTACACGCATCTTTCCAGAGCTTACTGAGGTTGACCTCCAAGCCACAGCTATGACCTCCTAACGTCTTGCGGAGGGAGCCAGACGCAGTAAGAAGATATTTGCCGCTACCACTCCGCTGCCTGCCTACGTCACAGAGTTCCAATCTGTGTTCACCAAGGAGGACTTTGACATACTGCTAGAGCACTGCAAATGGGATCACGCTATCAAACTGATCTCTGGAGCAGAGCTTAAGTTGTCAAAAGTCTATCCCTTATCTCCATTGGAACAGGCTGAGTTGGACGCCTTCTTGGAGGAAAACCTGCATACCAGACAAATCTGACCTTCCAAGTCCCCTATAGCAGCCCCTGTGTTCTTCATTAAGAAGAAAGATGGTTCGCTCTGACTGGTCCAAAACTATCACATACTGAATGCCGTAACTGTCAAGAATAAATACCCTATCCCCCTCATCTCTGAACTCGTCTCCCAGCTCCGCAGAGCCAAGTACTTCACAAAACTTGACATCCAATGGGGTTTCAACAATGTGTGCATCAAGCCCAGAGATGAATGGAAGGCAGCCTTTCGCACCAATTGTGGCCTCTTCAAACCTCTCGTAATATTCTTTGGAATGACCAACAGTTCTGCTACCTTCTAAACTATGATAAATGATATCTTCAGAACCCTCATAGCTGAAGGGATCATAGTAGTATACTTGGATGACATTCTGATCTTTACAAGGACAGAAGAGAAACATGAACAAGCAGTCCAGAGGATCTTGAAAGTACTGGTGGAGCACAAGTTATTCCTCTGCCTGGAGAAGTGTGAGTTCCATTGAAAAGAGATTGAATACCTCAGACTGGTCATCTCAAAAAACAAAGTTGTAATGGACCTAGTTAAAGTCGCTGGAGTCTGCGATTGGCCCATCCTGGAGAACCAGACTGACATGCAGGCTTTCATAGGCTTTGTCAACTTCTACCGTCGCTTTATCCAAGATTTCTCAACCATAGCCAGACCTCTCTTCAACCTCACGTGTTCTGACCGAGTTTGGAACTAGGATGCCAAAGAGCAGGAAGCCTTTGAATATCTCAAGATGGTAGTGACCACTGCTCTGGTCTTAGTATCACCCCAGGACTCAGAACCCTTCCGCATTGAGGCTGACAGTTCTGACTTTGCCTCTAGAGCTGTCTTTTCTCAGCGACTACCCAGAGAAGAGAAATGGCACCTGGTGGCCTTTTACAGCAAGTCTCTGTCTCCAGTAGAGCAGAATTACGAGATTTATGACAAGAAGATGCTCGCTATTATCCATGCACTGGAAGAGTAGAGGCATTTCCTAGAAGGAGCCCAACACCTGGTGGAGATCTGGACAGACCACAAGAATCTAGAGTACTTCATGACGGCTAAGAAACTCAACCATCGCCAGGCTCGCTGGTCCCTGTACTTAGCCCGCTTCAACTTCAAGTTGATCTACCACCCAGAACGTTGCATGGGGAAGCCTGACACGTTATTACAAAGGCCGGACCATGGCAAGGGAGCCTTCGACAATGAAGACATGGTCCTCCTATGACTGGAGCTCTTGACAATCCGAGCTCTCAAAGGAGTCCAGATGGAGGGACTGAAGAGAAATATTCTTAGAGAAATTCGTCAAGAGAACCAGAGAGACCACCAGGAAGAGCCAGTGGCAAAAACAACAAGAGAACTCTGGCAAGCAGTAAGTAAGATGGTCTGCTCTGTAGAATGGTCAGAAGAAGAAGGACTACTCTGGTTCAGAGGCAAGATCTATGTTCCCCGGAACGCGGACTTGCAAAGGTGAGTGGTCTCACTGTGCTATGATACAAAGGTTGCCGAACACCCCAGATGCTGGAAAACACTGGAGTTAGTCTCTAGGGATTACTAGTGGCCTTAAATGTCTAGGCGAATTGCACCCTCTTCAGATCCTGGACTCGCGATGGGACATGCTTAGCGTGGATTTTGTAGTGGAACTCCCCCCCTCCTCCAGTATTATAAATGGTCACTTACTATTTGTGATGGGTGCTTTGATACTTTAAATAGTTCAAAAATGTGAAGTAAGGCAAGTGACAAAAGATGTTGTTAAGTCTGAGGTCTAATTCTCAGACAGGGAGTCCTTATATACAGAATTGTGATGGTCTGTGCACTAGGACAGATCATCACATGCTACTGCCTATTGTTCTACATATTGTAGTGCCTTTGTACTTGAAATAGCAATAACTTAACCTTATGGAGGCTGTCCTTTGTTCTAAGAAAAGGACAGATGACTATCTATGGGTAATTAATGAAGTCCATGTGCAAACATTGAGGCCT
>Ga0157360_1001059_pt1 | contig 10333 bp, 8 predicted proteins | sample AttlaeALBM1_FD_111483 | JGI IMG/M metagenome (GOLD analysis project Ga0157360, IMG submission 111483) | Fungus gardens microbial communities from leaf cutter ant in Ribeirão Preto, State of São Paulo, Brazil - Atta laevigata ALBM1 | ecosystem: Host-associated > Fungi > Mycelium > Unclassified ... | reverse complement strand
AGACTACAGGATGCTGCTGTGCATGATAGGCATGATAGAGAAGATATTGGGCCTTTGAAACGTAAACTTATTCTTCCCTCTTCTCATATAGGGAGTCCTAGGTTTATGACCCAGTTGTTTTAGGATGCTATGGCCATTTATAGGCACTTTCACAAACCAGATCTCTTTCTTACCATGACTGCTAATTCCAAGTAGTCAGAAATCATTCATAGTCTCTTCCCTGGTCAGATAGCTACTGATCATCCTGATATTGTATCATAGGTCTTTGAGCAGAAGAAGAAAGCACTCCTCAAGCTCATTGATAATGGTTTCTTTGGTACTACTATAGCTCATATTCACACTATTGAGTTCTAGAAGAGAGGTCTTTCCCATATCCACTTGCTTATCTTTCTTCATCCTCAACATTACATTCGAGACTCTCATCACATAAACTCTATGATCTCAGCTCAACTTTCTGATTCTCAACTACAGCCACTTCTCTATGCAAAAGTTACCAAATATATGCTACATGGTCCATGTGGTGTTGACAATCCTGAAGCCAAGTGTATGGTCAATAGAAAATGTAGTAAACACTTTTCCAAGGAGTATAGAAAGAGAACAGATTGGGTTGAGGACAGTTATCCACTCTATGCTAGGCCTGATAATGGCTTGGTTTTTGAATGCAATGGGGCCAGATTCACCAATCAATATGTGGTCTCTTACTGTCCTCAACTTCTCCTTCTCTTTGATTATTATCTCAATGTTGAGATCTTTGCTGGATTGGGAACTGTCAAGTATCTGAGCAAGTACATCTACAAGGATCCTGATAGAGCAACTATGGAGATTAGTGGTGGAATGCAGGATGAAATCAAGGCTTATTTGAATGGTCACTTTATTGGTCCAACAGAAGCTTGCTAGAAGATCTTTGAATTCAACATACATAAAGAGTTACCAGCAGTCCAACGTCTTCCTATCCATCTTCCCAATGAACACTATGTCAACTTTCATGTACACCAGACTGTCAATGAAGTATTAGTTAGACAAAATGTGGAGAAGACTCAGCTGATTGCTTGGTTTGACTACAACTCTGTACATGATGATAGTTTGGACCTTACCTACTGGCAGTTCCCTCAGTACTATACCTGGAATGCTAAAGTCAAATCATGGTATCCAAGGCAACAGGCCAAGGTGATTGGGAGAATGTACTTTGTATCACCATCAAAGGGAGAGCAGTTTTTTTACAACTTCTTTTGACTATATTTGAGGATGGAAAAAGTTGGGAGCATCTGAGGACCTGGAATGGCCAAGTGTTTACTACATTCAAGAAAGCATGTATGGCAAGGGAATTACTGGAGAATGATCATGAGTAGAGGATTTGCTTGGAGGAAGCAATTGCAATGCAGCCTGGAATGACATGTCATTGGTTGTTGGCAGTTATCTTGCTGACTGATGAAGTGGCTGAGCCTCATTTACTCTGGGATCAATTCAAGACTGGACTATGTGATGATTTCAAGCACAAACTACATCATATAAACCACTACCAAGCTGATCAGGAAATACCAGAGGATGATATTTATGATTATGGCCTTTGGAATCTCAACAGGATATTAGTAGGAATAGGAAGAAGTCTTGCTGATTTTTCACCAATGCCTCTTCCACAGCAACAGTGGACTCACAGAATTCCCAATCCTCTCTTGCAGGCTGAGCAGTATGATATAGATGAAATGGCAACTTTAGTGGATAAGCAAAGGACAATTTTCAATCCTGACCAAGCTGCTGCTTTTGATGCTATTCTAGAGTTTGTTACCAACAATCAGGGTCATCTTTTCTTTATTCATGCTGCTGGTGGTTGTGGGAAGACATTTTTGTGTAACACTATTGCTGTTGAGGTTAGAAGAAAAGGTCAGGTAGCACTATATGTGGCATCATCTGGGATTGCTGCTCTTTTGTTGGATAGAGGAAGAACATCTCACTCATGCTTCAAGATTTCTCTTTCAATCCATAAAGACTATGGCTGGGCTCAAACATAATAGTTACATGTTCCTAGTCCTCCAACAAACCAAGGTTATCATTTGGGATGAAGTTCCTATGCAGCACAAGTATGATATTAATGCTATTGATCAATATCTCAGAGACTTGCTTGAAGTAAGTAATCACTTGCACTTGATAGCTCTTGAATTGACATATTATCTAGAATAATCATCCATTTGGTGGAATTACAGTGGTATTTGGAGGGGATTTTTGTCAGACTTTGCCTGTGGTACCCAAAGGAACACGTCAACAAGTAGTAGCAGTATCTCTTTGCAGAGGAAATTTATGGGGACATATCAAGTTCTTGTATCTCAGACAGAATATGCACTTGGGTCACTCTGAAGCTGACAATCAACATGCTCAGTGGTTGCTGGAGATTGGTGCTGGGTCAACTATGGATGATAATAAGATGATTCAAGTTCCTCAGTCCATGGTTTGTGCTAATCTCAATGGTCTTATCAATAGAATCTATCCAGGAATTGACAACACAAGAGCTCAAGATGACCAGTACTTTTTGGATTGCATTATTCTCTGTCCTAGAAATGATCAAGTCTATGATATCAATGAGGCCATTCTTCAACAGTTCAACCCAACTGCAAAGGTCCATATGCTGAGAAGTGTAGACTCTGTGTCTGAAAAAGATAGAATGTACTATGCCTATCCTGCAGAGTTTCTTCAACAACTCAATGCTAGTGGATTGCCTTCTGCTTTACTCTGTCTCAAGGTTGGCTCTCCAGTTATTTTATTAAGGAACTTGGATCCAGGAGAAGGACTTTGTAATGGGACAAGAATGGTAGTGCTGAATATGAGAAGAAAGGTGCTCCAGTGTAGGATTATTAGCAAGGACAGGAGATTTAGAGGCAAGGTAGTGTTGATTCCAAGGATCAGGTTATCACCTAATGCAGAGACATTGCCTGTGCCACTCAAGAAACTTCAATTCCCAGTTAGGCTGGCCTTTGCTATGACCATCAACAAGTCTCAAGGACAGTCAGTGGAGCATATGGGGATTAATTTGCAGACATCAGTGTTCTCCCATGAACAACTTTATGTGGCCTTTTCAAGATGTACTTCACCTCTGAACATCTCAGTACTTCTTCTAGAGCAGAGCCAAGAGAGTAGAAGGACACTCAATGTTATGAGAGCCCAAAGAAGGTACAAGTTTCCCATGCATTCAAACACTTGATTGCAAACATCAAGTCATATAACATAGACAAGATATAAATAGCGTGGGAACTTAAAGTAATCATATCACATGACAAAAGACATGTGATCATGGACTAGTAGTGTACAGCCACGTGTAAAAGTAGTATAAGTAGGTAGTCAATCCGATGAGGAACTCTATCAAGTTCTTCCTAAACACTTACCTCAAGTGATCCTTGAGTCGTCAAGACTTAGCGGTAACACTCAATGTAGTATATAAAGAAGTATTCAATAGCATTAGATTATAGATTGTATTTGTATCTAACAATGGACTTGAGATTGATTTTTAATGATTTGAGAGATGAAAAAAAAGCAGACTGCTATTAGAAGGAGGAAGCATAGCAACCTTTCAGCCTATACTATCTACTATTCCATAGACTATTGTAGAAAGAAAATATAGTAGATTGACTATAACACAAACTCAATAACATAATATTACAAAAATTAAACAAACTTTAATCTCACAGACCATTATAGGAAGGGAGTATAGCGAACTGACTTCAATATAAACTTCAAAACACAGAATTAGTAGAGGGATCAAGCCAGGCCAGAGGCCTAGATGAAAACCTCATAAGGACTATAGGAAGTGAAGTGCATAGCCACAATAGTAGTTGTATATATAGTATAGAAAATCAAATAGAAACTCTATCAAGTTCTCCTTGTTAACTCTGACTTGGAATGGACTTAAGTCATTGTGGCTAGAGTCTTATACTACTATTCTTGCAAAGTCCTTAATAAATTGCCTGTAGTAATTAGCAAGACCCAAGAATTTCTACACTTCTTTAATATTTTTTGGTGCTAGCTAGTTTAGTACCCCTTCTACTTTTTCTTTCTACATTTCTATCCCTTTTGGGCTGATCACCACTCCTAGGAATTTTATTTCCCTCACTTTTTACCTGTATTTTTCCAGTTTTATAAATAGGTCATTCTTCTCTAGCCTTCTCAGTACTTCTTCCATTAGCTTATTATGCCTTTTCTCAGTGTCTGTGGTGACTAATATATTGTCAATAAATATTGCTATATTCCCCTGGTTTATTAGGTCTCAGAATAGGTTATTCATCATTGTTTGGAAGGTCATGAGAGAGTTGGTCAGTTCAAAGTATATAACTATTAGTTCTTGCCCCAATATATATTGTGAATGCTGTCTTCTATTTATTGCCTTTCTTAATTCTTACATTATTGTATCCTTATCTTAGATCAAGTTTTGAAAATACCTTCCTTTTTTCTACCCTATTCAATATGTTTGCAATCAAGGGTAGTAGATATCCATTTTTTATTATCTACTGGTTAATGTGTTGATAGTCTTATACTATTTGTTATGTGCTGTCCTTTTTTGCTACAAAGTAGACTGGCAATATTTGTGATGACTTTGATGGCTAAATATATCCTTTGTATAGTTGATTCTCTATAAATGTCTAAACCTCCTCTCTTTTCTCCCTTGTGTCAAGCATTAGCCAAGAGGGAGATTGGATGTAACTGCAATCTTATTGGGTCTACCCCTATGCACATCCATAGGGCAAAATGCAATTGAGAGAGTTTTATTATTGGTATAGGGAAAAAAGTATAAACAAATAACAAGGAGCCAAGCTCAATAGATAATGAAACTAAGGTAGTCTGAGTATCTGATAGCTATAAGTATGACTAACTAAGGCTTAGTCACTGTTAAGGGGGTTTAGGTAACAAGGGGACTTGATAAGATGTGACAGTATCCCTCTCCTAAAAGATTGTACCCTGTGACCTTTGATTGTCTTGGTGGTGAGATAGGAGTCAGTTTTCTATGAGAAGAGGAAATATTTATATGGGCAAAGGACCTAGTTTATTTGAATGTTGTTGGTGGAAGTCAGCTACTAACTTGGGAGTGTTCTTTAGATCAGATGCAGTAAGCCATGAGTATTCTTCTGCCATGTTCTCATAACCTAACCAGCAAACATAGTAGAGTAAGGGGTCCTTCCTTCATTTGTCCAGTTTTGAGTCGAGTACTTGAGTAACTTCAAATTTGATTTCACTATCTAGTTCAATTGGGAATAGGAGAGGATCAACGTGGTTAAGGATCTGACTAATTGGTGCTGGTTCCAAGTAGAAAATGTAAAATACAGGGTGAATAGCCTATAGATGATTTGGAAGACTAATTAGATAGAAATAGAATCCCAGTCCATCTACAACTTTGAACAGGCCTAGGTATTTTTCTAACAGCTTTTTTGAGGGGTGGATTATCCATATAAATTTAGCTAGTATAAAGACTTGGTCGCTAATTCTGATATCAGGTATTAGTAAGTGTTGTTTATTTATTGTCTTTTGGTAACATACCTAGGTATTGGCAATCAAGTGCTTGAGTTTAGTATGCAATGCCCATAGGTCTACAGAGTAGTACTGCACTGCTTCAGGAACTAGAACTTGGTCTACTTGAATATCTAAGCAGGAGTAGTAACCTTTGTTTGTAAGAAAAGAAGAGAGGCTAGTAGTCGATGAGAGGGTATTATTATAGGTGAACTCTGCTAATAGAAGTAAACATGCCCAATCTGACTATTGGTAGTTGTAATATATCCTCAGGTATTGCTCAAGGGTTTGATTTGTCTTTTCAGTTTGGCTATTTGCTTTGGGATGGTACCCTGAGATGAAATAAAATTTCATATTGAGAGTTAAGGCCAATGCTCTGAAGAATCTAGAGGTAAATTCTGCACCTTGGTCAGAGGTAACATGGGCTAGCACTCCATGTTTGGAAAAGACATGTTTTACAAAGGCATCCATAAGTTTAGAAACATCGATCAATCTCTGAGTAGGTATGAAAATAGCTTGTTTGATGAGTCTGTCCATGACTACCAAAATATCTGTGAACCCTTTGGATTTAGGGAGCTGTTTGATAAAGTTCATAGATATGGACTTCCAAGGCTGTAGGGGGATAGGTAGTTATTTGAGTAACTTATATAGTTGATAGTATTTAGACTTATTTTGCATGCATACACTATAGGTTTTTATATAATCCTCAATTTAATCTTACATTTTGGGCTAGCTATAGTCTTGTTGAACCAACTAGTATGTTTTTGCCTACTCTATGTGTCCAAATAGTAGATAGTTGTGCTTGGACCTGAGCACTCATAGCTAAAGGTCATTAGATTCTGGGACAAATATTTGGCTGTCATATAACAGGAATCTGTTATGTCCTACAGACCACTAGAGGTCCTCTTTGTCCTTGTAGAATTGTAAGTGTTCAACCAGTATAGGATTGGCAAAAACGGCTGACTTGATATCTGCAAATAGGGACCTTGCATCTGATAAGGATGCTGCTTGGAGTACTAGGAGGTCTACCAGGATATTCAGATAGATAGTCTCAAGTTGTTCTTGTATAAACATGGGTCATAAGTTCACAGATCCTTGTGAGTCCTCCTAGTTATAGACATCCCATTAATAGGTTAACACATCTGGTTTCGCTCCTAGCCTCCCCAGTCAGAACTTGATTACTAGATTGAACTATAATAGGAATTCAGACTATCTAGCCTGTCAATGTGATAGGGTCTTTGATTCACAGAAATAAACAAGATTTTTGTAGTCTGTAAAGACCTCTACTAGGACTGGGATATCTTTCAAGTAATGTCGCCATTTCTTGAAGGCCTCAAAAATAGCTAATAACTCCTTATCATGAACATCATATTTCAATTCCATGGCATTAAAGAGGTTACTAGTACTAGGGGTTTTCTTGTTTTTTCTTTTTAAATTGAAGTTTTTCAACTACTATCTAGGTAACAGTAAATATAAAAGTTTTAATAATAAAAGTATGTGATCTCCTAAGAAAAGCACCCTAGTCAATACCATGTATCAGCACAGTGTCCCTTGTGCAAATTTGTGAGAAAATGAATTCAAAAGTTAAAGATAAAAGGTATAAAATTGAAATTCTGCCAATGTACCATGGTAGCAGTGATGTTCAAAATCTGATTTTTGATTCTAGACTACTGTCTTGGCCCTATGCCTGAGTCCTGCCCACCTAGTGCTATCCTAACACCCTGTTTCAAAGTTGTTCTCATAGTAGTACCCTCTGGCTATGTGATCAGACTATCCTCACAGTAGTACTCTTGACTATGTGATTAGATATGAGACTTTGAATCCTCTCTGTATAACTCAACTCCCTAGCAATTCTAAACTCTGTCTTAGAGCTCCTATGATGTTATCCTTATGGCTAAGTTACTCATTCTGTAGTCTCTTTGGTTTGACTCAGTCTTGAGTCAAAGCAACTTAATCCCTGATCTGATCACTCTAAAAATAGATTTCCACTTTGAAAACCCAAATAGAGAAAAGAAACAACCAAAATTGCTTGCCCTTTTTCTACTAAGTAGGGGTTTTTATAGATTTAGAGAAATACAAAATAAATATATGAAAAATTAGAGAAAATAATAAACCCAGTCATAATCTATTATTATAACAATTGTTCTAGTAGTGATAGGTAATCCTATATATCCTTGTTTTTTCTCAATTATTTTCTATTAGTTTTACCAGGTCTATTTCACTCTTGCTAAGTTACTGGGTTACTTACTACCAATCCTGTAGTAATCTCCCTTTTTTCTCTGGCTTATCTCAGCAACTTGGGACCTGACTTTTTCCTTTCTTACCTTAGGAGTTTTGGGTGTTATTTCCATAGCTCCCTAAAACTCTTTGTTACTTCTTTGTTTCTGATCATAGTAGATTAGTTTTGATGTGCTCCTATTCTTAGCCATCACTGATTGAGTGATGCCATGGTTATTTTTATTTCCTACTAGGCCACCAGTCCTGTTCTTTTGTAATGAGTGTTTTTCTGGACTTTTTCATATGAGGCTTCTTTCTTCTGACTAAGCTACTATTCTTAGTGATGATGCTGTGGGGCTGTGGGCTTGACTCTGCTGGTTCTCAAGTGATTGGCCTGTTATTGGTAGTGACCTTATGTCCCTAGGTATACTGCTATGTAGTTAGGTAGCTAGCTTTTGGTAATAAAGTCCTTTGTATTTTCTTTAACAACCTAGCAGATAATTCTATCTTAGTCCTGTTTTTGGGGTGTAAAGTTGCAAAATTTGTTTAAATTTAGGCCTGAATATATTTTGGGCCTCATACCAAGATATCAGGTAAATCAACAGGTAACCACTATATTACTGTTTATTAAATTACCAATATCTCAGAAACTACCATAATTAATGCTTCAATTCTAGGCTCATTAGAAGCCCACTTCATAACAAGCCTAGAACAACCCCAAGGCAATTAATATTAGTGGAGATATGAAGTTCTCAATATTTGCACATAGACATTAATTAATTACCCATAGATAGTCATTTGCCTTTAATTAGAACAAAGGACAACCTCTATATGGTTAAGTTATTGCTATTTTGAGTACAAAGGCACTACCATATGTAGAATAATAGGTGGTAGCATGTGATGGCCTGTTTTAGTGCACAGACCATTACAATTTTGTATATAAGGACTTCTTGTCTGAGAATTAGACCTTAGACTTAACAACTGCTTTTGTCACCTTCTTAACTTCACATTTTTGAACTTCTCAAAGTATCAAACCACCAATCACAATAAGTAAGTGACCTTTTGTGATATTAAGAGGGAGGTAGTATTATGAATAGCTAAGAAAGAGTATGGAAAAGTATCATATTATATGTTAGGAAGTCACAGGATGATGTCACATGATGTGTCACATGATGTGTGTGGGAAAATAGTACACAGACTATATAGTAATTGTATAAGTAGTATACAAGAAATAAAGGACTCTATCAAGTTTTCCTTGTCAACTTGGACTTGTAGTAAGTTTAAGTTGTCCTAGCTAGAGCCTTATACTGGGAGAGGTACTGCCTGATCATTTTGCTCTTACTATCTTTGGGAATTTGAAAGTTTTCTTTATTTCTTTTCTTTTGTTATATCTTTGCTTTGTAATTCTAATAAAATACTCTAGGGCACAGAGAGAATATTATTATACTATTCCTCTACTATCTCTCTTTGTTGCTCTAGAGCCAAAAGGCTATTTAAGTAATTGAGTCTTTGTTTTAAGTTTTTTCTCTTTTCTTATATATCAAAAACCTTCTCTCAAAGGGATTGTTAAGGTTAAGTCATGAAGACAGAGTTTACCTTAGGTGGATATTCAGGAAGAACTTGATAGAGTTCTCTATTGTATTCTGTATACTACTTATACTACTTTTACATAGTCTGTGCACAAAAGTCTTGTGGTCACATGTTCTTCTAGAATGTTCAACAATCACCTGACCTAATCACGTGATGTGACTTACTTAAGTTTCCCACACTATTTATAGTTTTATCCCATTATATGTCTTGAGGTTGTAGATTAACTATTCAAAAGTACAAGAAGTTATTTTCCTTTTGGGGCTCTCATAACAGGAATATTCAAATATTAATGGACTCAGACATTTACTTATGCTAGGAGCTAACCCCTTGCTATATGTTTTCATAGTAGGCTTTTAACTATATGGTCAGTTGAAGTATAGCTTATATAAGGGCATAGTGTTCTAGGTAGTACTACTATATCAATAGTAAGCTAGGCTACTAGTAAGGATAGCAGTATTATAGTACAAGATAAACACATGCCTTTGAGATTTTATTATGGTGAGAGTACTCTCAAGTGGATTCAAAAACATTTACTTCAAATTCTCTTTGTATTATTCTATTTATCACAAATGGTTACTTACTATTTGTGATGGATGCTTTGATACTTTAAAGAGTTCAAAAATGTGAAGTTAGACAAGTGACAAAAGATGTTGTTAAGTCTGAGGTCTAATCCTCAGACAAGGAGTCCTTATATATAGGATTGTGATGGTCTATGCACTAGGATAGATTATCACATGCTACTACCTATTGTTCTATATATGGTAGTGCCTTTGTGCTTAATATAGTGATAACCTAACCATATGGAGGCTGTCCTTTGTTCTAAGAAAAGGACAGATGACTATTTATGGGTAATTAATAAAGTCTATGTACAAACATTGAGGCCTTCATATCTCCACTAATATTAATCACCTTGAGGTTATTCTAGGCTCATTCTAAGTGTTATAAAGAAGGCTTCTGCTGAGTCTAGAACTGAAGCATTGATCATGGCAGTTTCCGAGATATTAGTAATTTAATAAATGGTAACATAGTAGTTACTAGT
>Ga0157360_1001058_pt1 | contig 10336 bp, 6 predicted proteins | sample AttlaeALBM1_FD_111483 | JGI IMG/M metagenome (GOLD analysis project Ga0157360, IMG submission 111483) | Fungus gardens microbial communities from leaf cutter ant in Ribeirão Preto, State of São Paulo, Brazil - Atta laevigata ALBM1 | ecosystem: Host-associated > Fungi > Mycelium > Unclassified ... | reverse complement strand
CCCAGCCCGACATCAAAACTGGCATAAAACAGGCTCTTGCTGCGCAGATTCGCCCATTCACCGAGCTTCTGCAGCGTCGCCGGACCAATCTCGCGACGCGGTGTGTTGACGATGCGCAGGAACGCGCTGTCATCCTCAGGGTTAGTCAGCACGCGCAGATAGGCGAGCAGATCTTTAATCTCCGGCCGTGAGAAGAACGAGGTGCCGCCAGAGATGCGATAGGGAATGCGGTTCTGCATCAGAAACTTTTCAAAGGTGCGTGACTGATGGTTACCCCGGTAGAGGATCGCGTAATCTTTGTACTGCGTTTTGTTGATAAAGTGATGCGCAATCAGTTCGCCGGTGACCCGCTCCGCTTCATGCTCTTCGCTGTTGGCAGTCACCACTTTGAGTTCGCTGCCCTGCCCCAGTTCGGAGAAGAGCCGCTTTTCAAAGACGTGCGGATTGTTGGCAATCAGGATGTTCGCCGCTTTCAGGATGCGCTGCGAGGAGCGGTAGTTCTGCTCCAGCTTCACCACCTCCAGCGCCGGAAAGTCCTGACTCAGCAGCACCAGATTCTGAGGCCGCGCGCCGCGCCAGGAGTAGATCGACTGGTCATCATCACCCACCACCGTGAAGCGCGCCCGCGCGCCAACCAGCAGTTTAACCAGCTCATACTGGCTGGTGTTGGTATCCTGGTACTCATCCACCAGCAGATAGCGGATACGCTGCTGCCAGCGTTCGCGCACCTCCTGATTACGCTGCAGCAGCAGCGTCGGCAGCAGGATCAAATCGTCAAAATCGAGGACGTTGCACGATTTGAGATGCTGACTGTAGAGGCCATAGCAGTGGGCAAAAATATTCTCCTGCTGTGAACGCGCCTGCGCGGCCGCGCCCTGCGGATCGATCAGGTCATTTTTCCAGTTTGAGATGGTGGAGATGAGCTGCTGCAACAGCGTCTTATCCTCCTCCAGCCACTCTCTGGTCAGCTCTTTCAGCAGGGCGAGCTGATCCTGATCGTCGAACAGCGAGAAGTTAGACTTCATGCCCAGCGCCGCCGTTTCACGCTTGATGATCTCCAGGCCCAGCGTGTGGAAGGTGGAGATCAGCAGCCCGCGCGCCTCTTTGCGACCCAGCGTCTGCGCCACACGCTCTTTCATTTCGCGCGAGGCTTTATTGGTGAAGGTCACCGCAGCGATGTGTCGCGCCTGATAGCCGCACTCACGAATCAGATGGGCGATTTTATTGGTAATTACGCGGGTTTTGCCCGATCCCGCGCCCGCCAGTACCAGACAGGGACCGGTAACAAATTCGACGGCACGTTGTTGGCTGGGGTTTAAACGCATAGAAGAAATCGCCTGATTGAATCAAAAGAAAGGGGTTTATACTGGGCGGCAATTATACACAACCGAGATACCAACATGGCGAAAACCGCGGCGGCTTTACACATCCTGGTCAAAGAGGAAGCGCTGGCAAAAGAGATTCTGGCGAAACTGGCGAAGGGCGGCAATTTCCAGCAGCTGGCGAAGAAGCATTCGACCTGTCCTTCCGGCCGTAAGGGAGGCGATCTGGGCGAGTTTCGGCAGGGGCAGATGGTACCGGCCTTTGATAAAGCGGTCTTTACCTGCCCGCTGCTGACGCCTTACGGGCCGGTAAAGACCGGCTTTGGTTATCACATTATCAAAGTGCTCTACCGCAACTAGTTACTTCTTCTGCTTCATCTGCTGCAGAACGTTGCTGCACTGGTTGTCTTCGTTGTCACTGGGGGAGATCAGTGCCAGCAGCGCCGCTGCCGGTCCCACGACCGCACCCAGCGCCACGGCGGCGGCCCCACGGGCCAGCAGTGGCCCCGCTTTCACGCCCGCATCCGGATTCTTAAAGGTGCCGCGCACGTAGAGCGGGGAGCGCAGCGTGACGATGCGCACACCTTTACTCTCCGGATTGATCGACAGGTCCAGTCGCTCACTGGCGAAGTTGGCGTTCCCTGACACATTAATAATTGCGTTCTCGGTATCAAACACAAACAGGTTCGGCGTCGCCAGACCATTCTGCAGTCTGATATCGGTGGCCGCGCAGTTGATGCGCACCTGATCGTCGCCAAAGAGTTTGCCGACCACGTAGTTACCCACGTTAAGTCCGGCGATCTCCATCAGATTACGGCTGATCAGCCCGTCATTCATCAGCAGTTTCAGCTGACCGTTGCTGGTCGCCAGCAGGTCGGCGACCGAGTTGCCGGTGCCGGTAAAGCTGGCATCACCGTTGAGCTGACCCAGGCTGTTCTTCATCGCCTGCACATCCGGGAACAGCAGACGCAAACGCAGCTTGCGTGCATGCAGGTCAACCCGGCCACGCATCGGTGAGCGATCGCCCTCCAGCCGGATAGTACTGTTGAGATTGCCGCCCGCGATACCAAAGCGCAGCGGATCCAGCAGCAGATCGCCGTTTTTGAGCTGTAAGTGGGTGTAGAGATCGCTCAGCGGCAGTGAGTTGCTGTGTTCGATACGTTTGCCGCTGAACTTCACGTCGGCATCCATCACATCCCAGCTTTTGGTTTCAAACCTGTCGTGCGGCAGTACACGGTCAGCAGGCTGATTCGATTTCTCACCGCGCCGGGCTTTGGCCTGGGCGGTCTTCTCACTCCCTTTGCCGGAGTTCACACCAATCAGCGGCCCCAGATCGGCCATGCGCAGTTGCTCAGAGGTGAGTTCCCCGGTGAGGGTGGGACGCGGTTTGCCCTGCGTGTAGATCAGCGAGCCATGAATATCGCTGTCGCCGATATGACCGTTAAATTTCTCATAGCGGTAGACCGCGCCCTTTTCCCCGCTGAATTTCGCGATCAGATGGCCGTCCGTTTCATAAGGCGGGGTATCAGGCAGCAGAACGCCGGTCAGGCCATAGAGGTTCGCCAGCGTATCGCCGGAGAAGCGCAGACGCACATTCAGTCCGCCCAGGTTCATCGGGTCCTGCACGCCCCCGGTTACCTGAACCCGCGTGGTGCCGTTTCGCACATCGGCCTGCACCGGGAAAGGGGTGTTCTGGCTGCGCAGCGAGAGCATGCCGCCAATCCTGCCTTCACCGCTGAGCTTTTCATTGTTGTAGGTGCCACTGGCCTGCCAGCCAAAGACGAAGTCTCCCGCGCCCTTCTGCTGATCGTCACCGCCGGCAATCTGCGCATAGGGCACCGGTTTGCCCAGCGGATTCACCTGTACCGTGACATCGGCGCGGTTAACCGCATCGCGATAGCGGATTTGCCCCTGATCAAACAGGATATTATCCAGCCGGAAGGACCAGGCCGAGGGCGCGCTGTTCCTGTCATCCTTGTCACTACCGGCGAGATCAAACGTCCAGTTATTCTTTTTATCCGCCGTCTGAATCAGGCGCGCATCGGGTCGCTGCAGCTTAATCCACGGGATGAAAAGCTCTTTGTGCAGCAGCGACAGCGGTGCCAGCGTCGCGTCGGCCCGTTGCAGATGGACCATGGTGACATCAGGAATGCCGGGCGGGTTACCCAGCATGATATCTTCGGCGTGTATCTGCGGCCACGGCACCCAGCGCCGCCAGCCCGACTCGTCGCGATGGCGCACCCAGTCGATCCCCAGATCCCCGCGGATGGCAAAAGGACGATTGAGTTCGGTTGAGACTTTCTGATTGATGGTGGGCTTCAGGCGGTTCCAGTCAAATGTCGCGATCACCACAATAATCACCACAATCAACAACACCAGAATGCCTGCAACCCAACTGACGATTTTCCCGGTACGCGACATGTCGCTTTCTCCTTGCTCTTTCACGGCCTGCGTTAAAGATAGTCGAGACGGCGGGCAACGGCATCAGGGAAGCTGGAGAGTCAGATGATTCAGTTCAGAAAATGGGACAGGCCGCGAAAAGTAGTAGCCCTGAGCCGCGATGGCCGGGGAACCCCTGACCTGCTGCCACTGCTCTTCCGTTTCCACGCCCTCGACAATCACGCCGTTGCAGTAGCGATTGATGAGCGCCAGCAGCATCGAAAAGAGGCTGCGCCCTTCATCAGAACTGCCCAGCAGAATAAACAGGTCGCGCGACAGCTTGATGTAATCATATTTCAGTTCGGTCAGCGCGGAAAAATTGGCCATGCCAGAGCCAAAATCATCCAGCCATAGCGGGCCCAGTTCCGGGATCTTAGCGACTCTCTCCGCCTGTGGCAGCGCATGATGCTCTGTCAGCTCAAAGCGGATCCAGGGCAGGCGGGCGATCAGGCGACGAATGGCGGGCCGGTGCTGAATGGAGAGCAGCGAGGGGCCATCGATGTTGACCGACGCGACCACACCGTTGCGCTCGAAGAAGGCGGACCACTGCGTCAGCAGTTCCAGCTGCTCATAGATCACATTGAGGCGCTGGGCGATATCGAGCCCGGCAAACCAGGCCTCGGGTGACAGATTCCGTTCCGGCTGGGCAGGATGAGAAACGGCGGTCAGCAGTTCAATGGCGAGTAACCGACCGGTTACCCGATAGATAGGCTGGAACCGATAGCGCCGCTGGCACTGTTGCCAGAAGAGCGGGGTTTCCGTTTGATAATCAGGGTCAATTGAAGACGGCAGCCATTGACTAATACTCTCCATCACCATGGTATTTTCCTGGTTGATAATATGTCCCCAAAACGGGTGACGCAGCTGCGATTATCGTGAGTGTCTGTGGTAAAGAGATGAACGACCCGGCCACAAAAAGGGAAAGTCTATCAGCTGCGTCGCCCGCATAATCGGTAAAAAAAGCCGAAATTAGCGCCTCTTATCCGCCAGATTAGCCCTCTCCTGCACCTTAAGCTAAATCAAAACAGCGTTTTAAAAGCGTTGACGACTGCCATACCAGACGCGAGACTGAGCACTCTTTCACTACGGGTTGCAAACCATGACGCAGAAGAAAATTGCCATTATCGGCGAATGCATGATTGAGCTGTCGGAAAAGGGTGAGAACATCAAACGGGGTTTTGGCGGCGATACGCTGAACACGGCGGTTTATCTCGCCCGCCAGGTGGATGAGCAGCAGTTACGGGTCGATTACGTCACGGCGCTGGGGACGGATTCGTTCAGCGATCAGATGATAACCGCCTGGCAGCAGGAGAAGGTCAACACCGGCCTGATTCAGCGTCTCGATAATAAAATGCCAGGCCTGTATGTGATTGAAACCGATGCGGAGGGCGAGCGCACCTTCTGGTACTGGCGCAGCGACGCCGCGGCCCGCTACTGGCTCGACAGCCCGCAGTCAGAGGCGATCGCCGACCAGCTGGCGCACTATGACTATCTTTACCTCAGCGGCATCAGTCTGGCGATTCTGCCCGCTGCCAGCCGGGAGAAACTGATGCAGCTTCTGGCCCGCTGCCGGGCAGAGGGCGGCAGGGTGATTTTCGATAATAACTATCGCCCGCGTTTATGGGCCGATCGGGCCAGTGCGCAGAGCGCGTATCGCGCCATGCTCAGCTGTACCGATATCGCCTTTCTCACCCTGGATGATGAACATCTGCTGTGGGGCGAGCAGCCGCTGGAGGAGGTTATCGCGCGAACCCGCGAAGCAGGCGCCAGCGAAATTGTGATTAAACGGGGTGCGGAGGCCTGCCTGGTCGCCACGGGTGATGCGCCGCTGATTGAGGTGCCTGCGGTCCGGCTGGCGAAGGAGAAGGTGGTGGATACGACGGCCGCGGGCGATTCGTTCAGCGCCGGATATCTGGCGCGCCGCCTGACCGGTGCATCGGCTGAAGCCGCCGCACAGCGCGGGCATCTGATCGCCAGCACGGTGATTCAGCATCGTGGCGCGATTATTCCGGCAGAGGCGATGCCTGACTGAACTGCATCTGATAAAGCCGGGCATAAGCGCCGTTCTGCTGCAGCAGCTGCTGATGCGAGCCGCGCTCAACGATCCGGCCCTCTTCGATAAGCAGGATCTCATCGGCTTTCTCAATGGTTGAGAGCCGGTGCGCAATAATCAGCGTGGTGCGGTTCTGCTGCAGCGTCTCCAGCGCAGACTGAATCGCCCGTTCTGAGCCGGTATCGAGGGCCGAGGTCGCTTCGTCGAGGATCAGAACGGGACTGTCGCGCAACAGGGCGCGGGCAATGGCAATGCGCTGGCGCTGTCCACCCGACAGCAGCACCCCATTCTCCCCAATCATCGTATCCAGCCCGTTCTCCATTTTATTGATGAATTCCATGGCATGAGCCATCTGCGCCGCCTGTTCGACCGCGGCGCGGCTGAAGAGATCACGACGGGCATAGGCGATATTGTTGGCAATGGTGTCATTGAACAGATGAACATGCTGAGAGACCAGCGCCATCTGCTCGCGCAGCGAGGCCAGGGTGTAGTCACGCAGATCGTGCCCATCCAGCAAAATTTCGCCGCTGTCGATATCGTAAAAACGCGTGAGCAGGCTGGCGAGGGTCGATTTACCTGAGCCGGAACGGCCTACCAGGGCGACCGTTTTCCCGGCCGGGATATCAATATTGATTGCGTTCAGGGCGGGCGTTTCCGAACCGGGATAGGTGAAGCTGACGTTGCGGAACGCGATATGACCGGCGGCGCGTCCGATAACGCGGGTGCCCTCATCTTTTTCCTGCTCAGTATCCAGAATCGCAAACAGTGTCTGGCAGGCGGCCATGCCGCGCTGGAACTGCGCATTGACGCTGGTCAGGGACTTTAACGGACGCATCAGCATCAGCATGGCGGAAAAGACCGCGCTGAGGGTGCCCGCCGTCAGCGTCGTCATTACCGACGGAAAACTGGCCGCATAGAGCACAAAAGCCAGTGCGAAAGAGGCGATCAGCTGGATAAGCGGATCGGACAACGCGGTCGCCGACACCATTTTCATCCCCTGGCGACGCATCCTGTTGCTGACCTGTCCAAACCGCTCTGTCTCCACCCGCTGACCGCCGAACATCAGCACCTCTTTATGCCCTTTCAGCATCTGCTCAGCATGGGAGGTGACCTGCCCCATGGTGTCCTGCATGTTCCTGCTGATGCGGCGAAAGCGCCGGGAGACGAGGCGGATCGCCAGCGACACCACGGGCGCCAGCACCAGCAGGATCAGGGAAAGCTGCCAGCTGTAGTAAAACATCATGACAAACAGGCCAAGGATAGAGGCACCTTCACGCACCACCGTGACCAGCGAGCCGGAAGAGGCGGAGGCGACCTGCTCGCAATCGTAGCTGATGCGGGAGAGCAGCGTGCCGGTTGATTGCTGATCAAAGAACGCCACCGGCATCCCCATCATATGGCTGAAGAGGCGACGGCGCAGGCTCATCACCACTTTACCGGAGACCCAGGAGATACAGTAACCGGAGATATAGCCGCTGACGCCGCGGATCAGGATCAGCCCGATAATCACCAGCGGCATCCACAGCAGCATCCCCGCATGCCGCCTGCCCATCACATCGTCCAGCAGGCTTTTCAGCAATGTCAGCATAAACGGGTCTATGGCGGCGTTGACGATGAGGGCTATCCCGGCGACCACCAGGCCCAGCCTGAAGGGTGAAATGGTGGGCCACAGTCGCGTAAACGTCTGTCTGGCAGAGAGTGTGGGTTCAGACATGGCATGCATCTTACCGTTGTGTAGGAACGGATGATGATATGTTAAACCGTATCAACCAACCGGAAACTGCCCTGTCGCCATGAATCATAAACAGTCTCAAATGAGACTGGTACTTCTCCCCTGCCTTCAGGCCCGGATCACGCGGGGATAAAATCATTATCGCCTCTTAAGCGCCCGCAGTGTGATATCCGGTAAATTGCGGCTAGTAAAGCGGGCCATGCCGCTCATTTCACTTACGCTGAAAAATTGTGGTTAATCGCACAGGTGACCCGGCCATCCCCTTCAACCAGACTTATAATTTATTGAATAAAATTAGCCATTTATAGCCAACCGAACGCCACCAGGCATAGTCTGAATCTGCCCGATTCGGCCCTTTTCGGATGGACGTTCGCCGTAAAAAAGACCATCTTTTAATCAACAACAGCAGGACGCTGTGCTCTCCGGCCGTGAACAAAACAACTAAAATATTCTCCGCATCAGGACCTATTTATGCACACAGAAATCATTAATATCTGGCCACACGGTGATGCGCCAGGTGCCAGCGATTCGCGGGCACAGCCGCAGATCGTCGATATGGCAAAAGAGTATGAGCCTTACGATCGCGCCGCCACCGGCGTACGTTGCCCGGAGATGGCGATCTGGCATCCGGTCGAATCCAACGGGATCACCCTGCTGGTCGCGCCAGGCGGAGGTTATCAGCGTGTGATGATCGACCGTGAAGGCAGCGCCCTGGCGACCTTCTTCACCTCAATGGGCTACACCCTGGCGGTCATGACCTACCGCCTGCCCTATGATGGTCATCATGAAGGCCCCGATGCGCCGCTGGCCGATGCACAGCGCGCCGTGCGTGTGCTGCGTGAACGGGCGCAGCGCGGCCTGAATGGAAAGTACATTGTGATGATGGGCTTTTCGGCGGGTGGCCACGTCGCGGCCAGTCTGGGCACACGCTTCGCGGAAAAACTCTATCCGGTGCAGGATGGGGCAGAAAACTTCTCACCTCGCCCGGATGCGATGATCCTGGTCTATCCGCTGATCAGCATGCGTGATGGCATTGCTCATGAAGGCGCCCGAACCCGCCTGCTGGGTGCCTGGCCCGATCAGAAAACGATTGAGGCCTACTCCCTGGAAACCCGGGTTCACCCGCTGGTGCCGCCAACGCTGTTGATCCACGCCGCCGACGACGAAGCCGTCTCGGTGAATCACAGCATGGCGTTTTTCAGTGCGTTGCGGGAGCATAAGGTCCCGGCAGAGGTGCATTTCTATCAGAAAGGCGGGCACGGATTTGGTATCCGCGGAGTGGCAGATTTGCCCCTCGCCAGCTGGCCGATGTTAGTGACCGAGTGGCTCAGGGCAAAGACCTGATCTTAAGCCGCAGGCGGCACGTCTTTGACGTTGCTGTCCGGCGGCGTGGCTTCATTGCTGGCCGCCGGTGCCGCTGACGGTGCCATCACTTTGTCCCAGCTGTTTTGCAGGCTTTTCACGTTGGTTTCCGCTTCGCCTTCCGGCTGGATCAGAACCATCATCAGTTCCTGGGTCAGCTGCTGACGCAGCTCCTGGTTTAACTGCTCGCGGGTCAGACCCGCCAGGAAGGCCTGCCGCAGCTTCTGATACTGCTCAGGCGCAATATCGACCACGGCGTTCTGCTGGGAGCGCAGCCGCTGGCTCATCAGCACATCGGTGTCGGTGCGGGCATAGGTGGTGAACAGCTTATTCAGCTCCAGCAGCTTCTGCGCCATCAGCGCATCAAACTCCTCCTGCGGTAAGCCTTTATCGCGCACATTAGCCAGCTCGCGAGCCACCAGATTCATATTCTGCGCCAGACTGTCGTTGCGTCCATCCAGATTGATCGAGCACTGCGCACGCTGATAGAGCACGCGGCAGTCAAATCCCACCTGTATGCCCTGCGCTTTGCTGTCACTGAGCGCGCGCTGAACATGCCAGAACAGCGCTTCACGGGCCAGATCGCCCTGCCAGTAACGCTGCAGATTCTGCGAGTCACGAATCGGCTGCCACGGCGTATACCACACCAGTGACAGGCGATCCTGCGTCATGTTGCTGCTGACCAGATTCACCGGCTCGTGCGGCAGCGGGGAGAGGGTGGGCAGTGGCGCAGGCGTTTCGCGTTTGCCGGTCAGTGCCGAGAAGGTTTTGTTGATCTGCTCAGAGAGGTTGCGGCTGTCGACATTGCCGACCACGTAGAGCGTCATCGCATCCGGGGTGTACCACTGATGATAAAAGTCGTTGAGCTGGGTTAAATCAACCGGGGCGCGTGGCTGCGCCGCAGGATCGTGCGCCAGCAGCGCCGAGCCTTTCAGGCGGTAGCGCCACCAGACATCCTGCGTATCTTTCGGCCAGGTGGCGACCGGATCGGAGGCCGTCAGCGCGGTGCTCACCACCTGTTCGGTAATCGCCATATTGCCCGCCGTGGCCGCCAGCCAGTTCAGCGCTTCTTTCAGCAGCTCAGGGCGGTTGTTCGGCAGGCTCAGATTATATTGGGTGGAATCATAAGAGGCGATGACGGGCGGCAGGGGGCGCTGAGGATCCATCGCCTGCTGCCATAGCGCGCGCTGCTGCTGGGTGTCGAGCGCGGTATTGTGCACCATGGCCAGACGCGACAGCAGATGGCTGAAGCCGGTCTGTTGCGCACTCTCCACCAGTGAGCCGGTGTTGACCACCAGCCGCAGTTCGATGCGGTCACTGGGGCGTTGCGGTGTGGCCAGTAACTGCCAGTTAAATCCGTTATCCAGCTTGCCTTCCTGCCAGGCCGGATCCGGTTGCAGCGTTTCTGCCTGGAGACCATAGCTGCTT
>Ga0157360_1001056_pt1 | contig 10352 bp, 10 predicted proteins | sample AttlaeALBM1_FD_111483 | JGI IMG/M metagenome (GOLD analysis project Ga0157360, IMG submission 111483) | Fungus gardens microbial communities from leaf cutter ant in Ribeirão Preto, State of São Paulo, Brazil - Atta laevigata ALBM1 | ecosystem: Host-associated > Fungi > Mycelium > Unclassified ... | reverse complement strand
TTTAAGAGAACACCCAATGACCACCCACAGCCGGGACCGTAAGCGGGACCATCAGACAGGTCATTGCGTACATATAAAGAGGGGCACCATTAGGACACCCACAGTCAAACACTTACCAGACCGAACAGGAGCAGCGGAGAGCCACGTACTGAGTTAGGCCATGTGTTTGCTTAAGGTAATCGCTGAGGCGTGCTTAGAGGATCATACAGGGATAACAGGAGGTGACCTTATAGGGATGGTTGCTATCGCATGATGACCATCTAACTTGGAGTCATCTTAGAGTTAATCAAAGAGTATTATCTTTTAATTAAATCAATTCTTTTACACTCTAAGTATCTAAAGTGTCTTAAAGGTCTTTAGGTTTTAACTTAAAGAGATAACTTAAAGAAAGAGAGGTGACCAGCTAATCGCTAGATAATCACCATCACTCAGAGTAATCTTTTAGTTTCCATCCTGTGAGAATGGTCATAATAAATATGTCTACCATTCATCTTAAAGATAATCACTCACCGACCGATAGCTAAGAGCCAGTCAGTTAGACCGGAAAGCGTGTCAATGTTCCCACCCTGAAAAGAAGCGTGATCATCCTGATTTGTATTTGGGTTGTCTCCCAATAGTGAGTCGTAATTAAAAAGTAATAAGGGCCAGCACTAAGCCAGCCCATAAAGATCACTCAGCGTTCAGGCTTACCGAGCCAGAAAGCAAAGCCAGCGAGACCCACAAGCATAAGCACGGTCTTAGTGCGCTGATACTTGGTCTTATCGGTCCACTTTGCGAGCGCCCAATAGCCACCGAGTGCCACGCCTGCGACGATGGATGACCCACCACGACGATAGAAGAGGTCCCACAGTCCCACCATATCGAGAACACTGTAGGTCACCTTGATGATAAGCAGAATGCAACAGAGGGCCAACCCTAAGATTCCAACAGCCTTAATATTATCTAACATGATTACGATTCCTTGTATGCAATTAAAGTGAATGATTATTCAGTAAAGCCTGAGCCAACGCGGTAGCCATCTGGTCAATCGACTTAGCGCGACCATACAGACCAAACGTAATGCCCTGCCCCGAGTGTCCTAGAATGTCACCAGCGAGGCTCTCAGAGACGCCGCCTTGTTTACATAGGGTAGCCAGTGTGTGACGCAGAGAATGCAACACTAAGTCACCTGTACGGTCTGGCAGTGCTTGCGGTAAGACCTCTCTGTTAAACCACTGTGACGCTGTGTCTCTGGACATACCGAACACTAAGGAATCCTCAGAGGGTAACGCCTTGACCCACTCCCGGAACTCGGTCAGTGAGAAACCCATAGCGCCATCTGTCAGCGGGACAACACGAGCACTTGCAGAGTTCTTAATGCTCTTGTCTCCGTTGTCGTTAATGTCGATGCATAGATGACCAGCCTCCTCTACTACATCAGCCTTGGTTAGCTGCGTGAGTTCCCCGGCTCGTGCTCCTGTGATTGTGGCTAGCTGTGCAAAGAGGCGCTTATGTGGTTCCCTCTCAGCGTTGACTCTGGCTGTCACCTTCTCCAGTTCTTCCACTGAGTAGGCACGGCGAGCACTCCTTACGCCCTTCACTTTCAAGCCCTTTGTGTAGTCGTGTTTGATGTGACCATTCATAAAGGACCAGTTAATCAAGGCGCACAGTTTAGCCATCATCTTGTTAACGGTAGCGTCTGCGTACTTCTCCGAGTCCCTCATAGCGTCACGCATAGCGGAGACCTCAGCGCGTGTATGAGTGCGCCAATCGATACCAGCAGTGAAGACCCTGAGCGCCTTGTGTGCAGACTGAATGTCACGCAGAGACGCAGGCTTGAGGTTCACAGCGTGCTCTTTAAGGTAGAGACCAGCTAATTCATCGAATAGCAGAGGCTCCTGTGTGGATTCTGCAAGGGTAACGGTCTGGTCATCTCTCAGATTTCGTGTAGGACCGTCTGCTTTGTTCACTCCCGTATCATTATCACTATTCAACGAAGCCAGCACCGACAGTAAAGGCTGAGTGTCTCCACTGTGCGCCCGACTCCGGGCAGCTTGCAGGACCTCCAGTGCCTTAACGATGTGGGCTTGCTGGTCAACTGTCATTGATTCCTTTGCGAGTGACCGTAGATTAACGCTGGCGTCTTCGATGTGGTCCACCTCCAGACCTGACCAGAAGTCCCCAACCTTGTCAGTAAGGAACGTTAAGGCCATAGACTTAAGGTGCTCATTTAGTTCCTTGCTGGTGACCTGTGAGTTATCAAGAAGGAACGCTTTAGCGGTCTGAGCTAACTCTCTTGCTCTTATCATTGCAGCCCTCTTGTCCGAGGTGCGCAGACCTATAGAGACCAGAGAGGACGCCTTACCTATCTCTCTGAATCGAACTGTATAGCGCCCTGAGCCTCGACGTCTGACCAACTGAGGGACAGCAAGCCTTGATAAAGATAACGACTGATTGTTCATGATGTGATTCCTTTTGACTCGCTTTGAGTGGACACGCTGCCCTCTCCCAAATCGTGAGTCGCAATTACCTCCTCACTCCCGTAAGTGGGTATTAAATGGCTTTCTTCCCTGTGTGGATTGAAATCAGCATCAACATAATCAGGTGCTGTAATGCACCAGTAGACTAGACAGACCAAACTCAGCAAGTAGACGAAAAGCACAGATGAAATAATCAATGTAAACCACGGTAAGTTACTCAAAGAAAAAGACTCAGCAACACACATCACAGAGCGCCCTCCTCTTGTGAGTTCAACTTAATGGTAATCTCGTGAGCAACCGGGTTATCGGGTAGTGAATAACTGGCCTGATAGAGAACGGTATGTGGACCCGTAGTTTTATAATCAACAATCGACCAACACGCTAAATCAGAACCGATAGATAATTCCATGATGAGACCTAGCGTCATGGTGCGCACAGATGGGCCTTGCTGGTAGATGTGGACTCCTCTCAGGTCACTATGAGTAACCACCGAGTCCGCTTTACGGATGGCATGAGTAAATACAGGTCGAGCTTGGCTTGAGGTCGTCTTAACAGTGTCAAACATTTGGTGTACCTTAGGTGTAAGCGTTTACCTTGTGTCAGTATTTGGAGCACTACTTGTGTCACCTTAGGAGCTATACAGATAGCAACGGATAGGCTCTGAGGTATGCTCAACAAGTAGACTCACACTGACACTTACGATTAAACTCCAGGCTACTCAATCAGTTAGAACAAAAGGATTACCGAATGACCAGCCCTACAGCAATCATCCAAAAGTCCACTTCAAGACGTCTCAGAAGAACCAAAATCGTTACAACCCTCGGCCCGGCTACCGATCGTGATAATAACCTCGAAAAAATCATCGCTGCCGGTGCGAACGTTGTCCGACTCAACTTCTCTCACGGCACGCCGGAAGATCACCAGTTACGTGCTGACAAAGTCCGCGAGATCGCCGCAAAACTGGGGCGCCACGTCGCGATCCTCGGTGACCTGCAGGGCCCTAAAATCCGCGTATCGACCTTCAAAGAAGGCAAAGTTTTCCTGAACATTGGCGACCGTTTCCTGCTGGATGCCAGCCTGGGTAAAGGCGAAGGCGATAAAGAGCGCGTCGGTATCGACTATAAAGGGCTGCCGGAAGATGTGGTGCCGGGCGACATCCTGCTGCTGGACGACGGCCGCGTGCAGCTGAAAGTGCTGGAAGTTCAGCAGATGAAGGTGTTCACGGAAGTAACCGTAGGTGGTCCGCTGTCGAACAATAAAGGCATTAACAAGCTGGGCGGCGGCCTGTCGGCGGAAGCGCTGACCGAGAAAGACAAGGCGGACATCATCACCGCCGCGAAGATTCAGGTCGATTATCTGGCCGTCTCCTTCCCACGCTGTGGCGAAGATATGAACCTGGCGCGTCGCCTGGCGCGCGAAGCGGGTTGTGAGGCGAAGCTGGTCGCTAAAGTGGAACGTGCCGAAGCCGTCGCGACTCAGGAAGCGATGGATGACATCATTCTCGCCTCCGACGTGGTGATGGTGGCGCGTGGCGATCTGGGCGTTGAGATTGGCGATCCGGAACTGGTCGGCATCCAGAAAGCCCTGATCCGCCGCGCCCGTCAGCTCAACCGCACCATCATTACCGCTACCCAGATGATGGAGTCGATGATCACCAATCCGATGCCTACCCGTGCCGAAGTAATGGACGTGGCGAACGCCGTGCTGGATGGCACGGACGCGGTCATGCTCTCCGCGGAAACCGCAGCGGGCCAGTATCCGGCGGAAACCGTCTCGGCGATGGCGAAGGTCTGTCTGGGCGCAGAGAAGATCCCCAGCGTCAACGTCTCCAAGCACCGCCTGGATGTGCAGTTCGACAACATCGAAGAGGCAATCGCGATGTCCTCCATGTACGCCGCGAACCATCTGCAGGGCGTCACAGCGATCATCACCATGACCGAATCGGGCCGTACCCCGCTGATGACCTCACGCATCACATCGGGCCTGCCGATTTTTGCCATGTCACGCCATGAGCGCACGCTGAACCTGACCGCGCTCTACCGTGGCGTTACGCCGGTCTTCTTCGACAGCAACAACGACGGCGTCGCGGCAGCCCACGATGCGGTTAATCTGCTGCGCGACAAGGGCTTCCTGGTGTCCGGTGATCTGGTCATCGTGACACAGGGTGACGTGATGGGCGCGACCGGCACCACCAACACTTCGCGTGTACTGCGTGTGGATTAATTGAGCCCGGGTTGACATTGTCAGTGTAGAATCATCAGCGCGACTGCCTGGCAGTCGCGTTTTCTTTTCTGACAAGGAGGCCAGATGGCCCGTTTTCACCCCATCAGCCAGCTTACCGGCCGAATTTTACTCTTTCCTCTGGCGTTAGTGCTGTTCGAATTTGCCACCTACATTGCGCATGACATGATCCAGCCCGGCATGCTGATCGTCACCCGCGAATTCTCCGTCGGCCCGGAATGGGTCTCTACCTCCCTGACCGCCTATCTGATTGGCGGCGTGGTGCTGCAGTGGCTGCTCGGCCCGCTCTCTGACAAATATGGCCGACGCCCGGTGATGCTCACGGGCATCCTCTTCTTTGCCGTCGCCTGCATCCTGACCCACTGGGTCAGCTCAATTGAAGAATTTGTCAGCCTGCGCTTTATTCAGGGCATCAGCCTCTGCTTTATCGGCGCGGTCGGTTACGCGGCGATTCAGGAGGCGTTTGATGAGGCACTGGCGGTGCGCATGATGGCGCTGATGGCCAACGTCGCGCTGCTGGCTCCGCTGGCGGGCCCGCTGGCCGGTGCCGCCTGGCTCACCCTGGGCAGCTGGCGCAGCATGTTCTGGCTGTTTGCCGCCTGCAGCGTGGTCGCATTTGTGGTGCTGTGGCGCGTGATGCCGGAAACCGCAGGCGACCGCAGTCACTCGATCGCCCTGCCCAGTCTGGCGCGTAACTATGGCCGGCTGATGAAGGACCGGCTGGTGATGTCCGGCTCCTTTGCCATCGGGCTGGTGTTTATACCGATTCTGACCTGGGTGGCGCTGTCTCCGGTGATCCTGATACATGACGAGGGACTCTCCCGCATGCAGTATGCCCTGCTGCAGCTACCGGTGTTTATGGCGATGATTGCGGGCAACCTGACGCTGAGCAAGCTGGCCGGACGGGTGCCGATCGAGCGGCCAGTGATCTTCGCCGCCTGGCCGATTCTAATCGGTCTGACCCTGGCGCTGGTGGCGAGCCTGCTGAACAGCCACGCCTGGCTGCTGGTGACCGCCGGGCTGAGCCTCTACGCCTTTGGCGCGGGTATGGTCAACGCCGGGCTCTATCGCCTGACACTCTATGCGAGTCAGGAAGGAAAAGGCAGCGTGGCGGCGATGCTGGGGATGATCAGTATTCTGACGCTGGCGGCAGGGATTGAACTGGCGAAGAGCGGTTACTTCAGCGGCGGCATGCTGTGGTTCTGCCTGGTCAACTTTATCAGCGGCGTGCTCTGGTTCGGGCTGGTGAAACTGTTTATGCGCGAGCGTCAGCGCCGCAGCACGCTGGAAGCATTGTAACATTGCGCAGAGTGGCGACAGGCCTGTGGCTGCGCATCCGGGGCCTGACCGCGTGACGCCTCTTCGCCGCGCGGGGCGGATCAATCAGGAATAAAAAAGGCCGCTTATGCGGCCTTTCTGCTATTTGCGCGGGTAAAGCTCTTTGCGCGAATAGGGTTCGATATCGCCCTCTTTACGGGTCTTGAGCAGTTTGAGTATCCAGGTGTACTGCTCGGGATGCGGACGGACAAACACCTCCACCTCCTCATTCATCCGGCGTGCCAGCTGGCGATCGTCGGCTTCCAGCAGATCGTCCATCGGCGGACGTACATAGATTTCAAGCTTATGCGTTTCGCTGTTATAGACCGGGAACAGTGGCACCACGCGGGCGCGGCACACTTTCATCAGCCGTCCGACCGCTGGCAGCGTGGCTTTGTAGGTCGCGAAGAAATCGACAAACTCGCTGTGCTCAGCGCCGTGATCCTGATCGGGCAGATAGTAGCCCCAGTAGCCCTGCCGTACCGAACTGATGAAGGGTTTAATCCCGTCATTACGGGCGTGCATACGGCCACCGTAGCGACGACGCGCGGTATTCCAGGCGTAGTCCAGCAGCGGGTCGCTCTGATTGTGGAACATCGCCGCCATCTTCTGGCCTTCTGACGCCAGCAGCATCGCGGGGATATCCACCGCCCAGCCGTGTGGCACCAGGAAAATCACATTCTGCTGGTCGGCCTTCATCTGATCGATGATTTCACGGCCATGCCACTCCACGCGCTCACGGATGCGCGCCGGGTCACGCAGAACCAGCTCGGTCATCATAGTCATCGCCTGCGGCGCGGTCGCAAACATCTCATCGACCACCGTGGCTCGCTGCGCCTCGCTGAGTTCCGGCAGGCAGTAGTAGAGGTTAATCAGCGCACGGCGGCGCGCTCCTTTTGCCAGCTTACCGGCAAAGCGGCCCAAACGGCCCAGCAGCGGATCGCGCACTTTTGCCGGCAGATACGCCAGCCCGGCCAGCGCACCAATCGCCAGCCAGCTGCCCCAGTATTTAGGTTTTAAAAAAGAACGTTCAAAAACGGGAATAAATTCAATGTTATTTTTTTTACGGGTTTCCATGCACTCGCCTCAAGCAATGACCGGCTAATGATAGTGACCACCTGAAAATTTGCAATCGTCATGCGCCAGATAGCAGAAAACCGACGGGAAACCGTCGGTTTTCTGGCGAGCTGACGAATCCGCTTACTTCAGGCCGAGCTGAGGCAGCCAGGATCTGACCTGTGCCAGATAGTCGCTGCGCGCTTTGCCGGTCAGACCTTCCATACGCGGAAGTTTGGCGGTTAACGGGTTCACGGCCTGGTTATTGATCCAGATTTCAAAATGCAGATGCGGGCCGGTAGAGCGTCCGGTATTTCCTGACAGACCGATTCGGTCGCCACGTTTCACCTTCTGACCCGGTTTCACCAGCACTTTCTTCATGTGCATGTAGCGCGTCATGTACTGACGGCCATGGCGAATCGCCACGTAGTTCCCGGCGGCACCGCCATTTTTCGCCACGACGATCTCACCATCACCGACGGCCAGGACTGGGGTGCCGATTGGCAGGGCAAAGTCGACGCCTTTGTGCGGCGCAATACGGCCGGTAACCGGATTAAGACGACGCGGATTGAAGTTCGACGAGACCCGATACTGCTTCACGGTCGGGAAGCGCATAAAGCCACGCGCCAGACCGGACCCGCTGCGATCGTAGAACTTGCCATCTTCCGCCCGGAAAGCGTAGTAGTCTTTGCCGCCGCTGCGCAGGCGGACACCCAGCAACTGGCTCTGCGCACTCTTTCCATCCAGCATTTCGCGTGACATCAGGACGCTGAACTGGTCACCCGCCCGCAGCTTACGGAAATCCATCTGCCACTGCAGCGCCTTGATCACGCCGCTGGCTTCGGCGCCGGTCAGACCGGCACGCTGCGCGCTGGCCGCGAAACTGCCGCGCACTTCGCCCTGCATCACGCTGTTACGCCATTCGCCCTTCTGCATCTCCGCGCTCATGGTGAAGCCCCCTTTCGGGGTACGCTCATAGGTGCGGGTTTCGCGGCGGGAGATCTCCCAGCTCAGGGTTTTAAGGCCGCCATCATCATCCAGCGTCCAGCTCAGTTGCTGACCGACCTGCAGATTACGCAGATCGCGATCGCTTACCACCAGCGCATTAATGTCGCCAATGTCGATGCCATACTGGTTGAGAGCACTGCTGAGCGTGTCACCGGAGGAGACGGTATAGTCGTGGACGCCTGCGGTGTCCGGCACGTCGGTGTCCACATCGTCTGCAGGCAACTCTTCGTCCGGTTCCGGTGTGCTCTGATCAATCGGCTCACTGGCTTCCGGCAGCAGCGTACGAAGTTCGTTTTTATCCAGGTCGATGGTTTTGACGATCGGCGTCACGTCATCGGTGGGATGGTAAACATAAGGCCGCCAGACAGCGACGGCCAGAGTAACAACGGTTAATGACCCCAGCATAACGCGGTGGGGGCGCGGCAAATTGTTAAATGCGAGGGCGACAGAGCGGGCTATCTGCTGCACTTTTACCTATTCCTCATGCTCCTTTCAGGCAGCTTTCATACTGGCTCGACAGTTGTGAGAGGAATTTCACATAGCTGTCTTTGGCTAAGCTGATGTCTGTGCCCAGGGGGTCGAGCGTGCCTTTGTGCACCTGCGTTCCGCGGGCAACAGCATCGATGACTGCTGGCCTGAATTGTGGCTCAGCAAAGACGCAGACCGCCTTTTGCTCAACCAACTGTGTTCGTATCTGGTGTAAACGCTGAGCGCCCGGTTGAATTTCAGGATTCACGGTAAAGTGCCCGGCAGGCGAAAGACCGTAGTGTTTTTCAAAGTACGTGTAAGCGTCGTGAAAAACGAAATATCCTTTATTTTTAACCGGAGCAAGCTGTGCGCTGACGCGTTTGTCCGTGTCCGCCAACGCTACCTCAAACTGCTGGAGGTTGGCGTCAAGTTTGGCTTTGTCTTGCGGCATAAGTTCCAATAATTTTCCATGGATTGCAACCGCGGTCTTGCGCGCGATCTCTGGCGACAACCACAGGTGCATATTAAACTCGCCGTGATGGTGGTGGTGAGCTTCGGCCTCATGATCTTCAGATTTTTCCGCTGCGTGCTCATCTTCATCTTCACCACCGCTAATCAATAACGGTTTGACGCCGTCGATATTGACCATCGCGAGATTTTTTTGCGCCGGAAGTTCAGCCACAGATTTGGTCATAAACGCTTCCATTTCCGGCCCGACCCAGACGACTAAGTCTGCGTTTTTTAAGCGTTTTGCATCAGAGGGACGCAGGGAGTAGTCATGCTCAGAGGCGCCGTCCGGCAGCAGGACTTCGACGGGGGTTACCCCGTCTGCAATGGCGGAGGCGATAAAGCCGACCGGTTTGATGGATGCCACCACGGCAGAGTGTGCCGGAAGGCTTAACAAAGCGGTAACGGATAAAGCAGATAAGGCGAAAATTACGCCCTTTTTATTATGTAACATATTGCGTCATTCCATCGTGACCATGAAGTGGAATGTGATATTATAACATTCGAAATTCTGTGCAACCTGTAAATACTATGACCTCACTTGTCACACTCGAAAACGTTTCGATAAAATTTAACCAGCGTAATGTGTTATCAGGCGTCAGCCTGGCATTGCAGCCTGGCCGTATTCTCACCCTGCTGGGCCCCAATGGTGCCGGGAAATCCACCCTGGTCCGCGTCGTGCTGGGCCTGCTTGCCCCGAGCAGCGGTAGCGTTCAGCGTCTGCCCGGCCTGCGTGTCGGCTATGTTCCTCAGAAACTGCACATCGATCCCACCCTGCCGGTCACGGTTGAACGCTTTATGCGTCTGACGCGGGGCAGCAAAAGCGCCGATATCCTGCCGGCCCTGAAGCGGGTGCAGGCGGGCCATCTGCTGCATTCACCGCTGCAGAAACTCTCAGGCGGGGAAACCCAGCGTGTGCTGCTGGCGCGTGCGCTGCTGAATCAGCCTCAGCTGCTGGTGCTGGATGAGCCGACCCAGGGCGTGGATGTGAACGGTCAGGTTGCCCTCTATGATCTGATTAATCAGCTGCGCGTTGAGCTGAACTGCGGCGTACTGATGGTCTCCCACGACCTGCACCTGGTGATGGCAAAAACCGACGAAGTCCTGTGCCTGAACCATCACATCTGCTGTTCCGGCACGCCGGAGGCGGTCTCGCAGCATCCGGAGTTTATCGCGATGTTCGGCCCGCGCGGCGCGCAGGAGCTGGCGATCTACCGTCACCATCACAATCACCGTCACGACCTTCAGGGACGTATCGTTTTACGCAAAGGACAGGGTTCATCATGATTGAGTTGT
>Ga0157360_1001055_pt1 | contig 10353 bp, 9 predicted proteins | sample AttlaeALBM1_FD_111483 | JGI IMG/M metagenome (GOLD analysis project Ga0157360, IMG submission 111483) | Fungus gardens microbial communities from leaf cutter ant in Ribeirão Preto, State of São Paulo, Brazil - Atta laevigata ALBM1 | ecosystem: Host-associated > Fungi > Mycelium > Unclassified ... | reverse complement strand
TGATTTAGTGCTGAACCGTGCGCCATCAGTAGATGCTCATCCATTCCGCTTTAGTCGCTTTAGCGATGGTGAAAAAATTCGGGCACAGTTTTGGCTATAGTGACGGAGAAAATGGAGGGTTCGCAATGATAAAGCCAGACCATAGATGTAAAGAGCGTATCAGGAATGCGCTGACGGTGTGCAGCGCCATCAGATATCAGATGCGGGCAGAAAGGAAGCCAGCGGAAGCATAAGCGAAAAATCAAGTTACTTGTATTATCAATTTAACTTAAAAGTCTTATTCCAAAGCACTTATTTCACATGGACCAGAGACAGTAAAAAACCCATCATCCTGTCAGGGGCTCAAACGACAATAAGTTTTGTAGGAATGTGCTGAAAAGCAGTGCGATTTTTTTCATCAATAGAACTATCCGTAATCACGTAATCAATTCTGTCCATAGGCAGCACCTGATTAAATCCGCGCCTTTTGAATTTAGACGCATCCAGTACGGCAATGACCTTATCAGCCGCTGAGGCCATTACGCTGCTAATAGAATAACCTTCGTTAAAGGTTGTAATGCCATTTTCTAAATCAATACCATCGGCACCGACAAACATCAAATCGGCACTAATACCCTGCAGGGCCATTTCGGCTAGCGTACCGTGCATTGACAGGGTTTTGTGACGCAACGTTCCTCCGCAGACAACCAGTGTAATATCTTTATTTTCAGCTAAAGCAAGTGATGCCTGAAGATTATTAGTGATGACTGTAATATTGGGGGTATTTTTAAGCGCTTCAGCGATACAAAGAGTCGTGCTGCCACTATCAAGAATAACCGTCATCCCCTCTTCAATCAGGGAAAGGGCAGCCTGAGCGATGCGCTTTTTGGGATCGCTTGCCATGTTATAACGGTCTTCAATGATAAATTCGCGATCGTGATTATCAGGTGAAATGCTGCCGGGTTTAGCCGCGCCCCCGTGAAAACGGGTGATAAGCCCTTTTTCTTCCAGAAGGCGAAGGTCGGTCCGAATGGTGACCTCTGAGGTGGCGAGATCGGTAGACAGGTCAGCAACCATAACACTGTCTTGGGCGTAAACGAGTTCAACAATCTTGTTTCTTCTTTCAAATGCGTTCATAAAAGTTTACCACTCCACCATACAGTGACACTATAAGGGATAATGAAGGAAAACAAAAGCAAAAGAAAGATAAAGTATGGTATCGATAACGGATGAAACCCGCTAATACTGCCCACCTGTCTTACTAACAACTTATTAACATATAAAGGACGGGATAATAGTAAACATGGACTCATTGACATGATTTTATAAATGCGACGTGGTGCTCCAGTTTAATGTGAAAATCCTCATACGCTGATTTATATTGCGCATGCTTTTCGGGCTGGGGCAAAAAAAACTCATTCTTAATATTAGAAAGTGAACTGGCTATAACTGATGATAATGCCAGGAAAGAATCTTCACCTTTCATTGACCGATAACACCATTCACTTTGAAAGGCAGCGCCGAGTGCGGCTGCATCTGTAATTTCAGGGCGGACAACTTTCAGACCGGTTATGTCCGCAATAATTTGACACCAGTAATCACTTCGGGCTCCGCCACCTATAACCCGTATTTCATCGAATCTAAATCCTTGCTTCTTAAAGATGTCGATACCTTTACAAAGTTTAAAACTTACCGCCTCGACAACCGACCGGACCAGATTAGCCTTAGTGAAATTCGTAGAAGTGATGCCATGGATACTTGCTTTTGCATCTGGAATATTTGGCAGTCGCGCTCCATTGAGCCATGGAAAACAATAAATCCCTTCTGAACCTGGAGGACTTTTTTTCAAAAAATCATCTAGCTCAACCAAAGGAATTGAAAGTATGTCCCTGAAAGCATTGACAGCATTCGTAACGTTCATTGTACTAATTAAGGGGAGCCATCCATTGGTTGATGAACAGAAGGCGTTGATATCAGGCGTGCTATTTGAGTCAATCTGTGCAGAAGAATGAGTAAATAAGGTTCCTGACGTTCCCAGACTCATTGTCAGAACGCCGTCAGCGATGTTTCCGGTTCCTAATGCAGCCATCATATTATCCCCGCCCCCACTGGCAACCGGAATACCAGGCGGCAATCCTAAGAGTGCTGCCGTTTCGTTACACAAAAATCCGGAGGGCTCATCAGATGAGATCAATGGCGGTAAAAGCTGAAAGAATTTACTATCGACCGCGTCAGAAACGTCCTGGGACCACGTACGAAGGCGGGTATTAAAAAAACCAGTGCCGGATGCATCACTGTATTCTAAGTTATACTTTTTGGTAAGCCAGTAATTAATATACTGATGAGGCAACAGCACTTTAGAGATTTTTTTAAAGAGAGTGGGCTCAAATTTTTTAACCCACAGCACCTTAGCTAAGGTGAAAGCAACCGGAATATTGATGCCCACGTCCTTTTCAATATCTAACGCATAGTTTTTTATACAATCATCTTTAAATGCGAGTAAAACATCTGTAGGCTCCGTATCACACCATAATTTAGCGGGTCTGAGAAGAACATCTTTATCATCAAGAAGGATTAATCCGTGCTGCTGACCTGAAACACTGATACCTCTGATATCCTCCTTTATAACACTCCCTTTTTTTATTTCCCGGCAAATCAGTGTTTCAATGGCGTTGAGCCATAACTGAGGATCCTGTTCTTTCTGACCCTGTCGGGTACTGATTAAATCATAGGTAACGGCACCCGATGAAAGGACCTTTTTAGTTTCAGCATTCCAGAACATAACCTTTGTGCTTTGGGTGCCGCAATCAATACCGATGAAAATCATCTTGACTCCAGTGAAAAAAATGCGTGAATAATGCCGCCATTATTCACGCAATGTTAATTTAGCCTTGAATATGCCCTTCCATATCCCAGAGGTCTTCCCATCCTTTAGCGTCTTCCCACAGGAAAACCTGCCCCTTGATGAGACGGTTACCACGATCAATTAATGCAATTTGCGTCATTTCATCTTCAGACAGAGGTTCAGAAAAGAGACAGTCATAATTATTTTTGATTTTATCTTTATTCGCTGAAAACGGGATAGGGATATGACCGCGCTGAATAGCCCATTTCAGACACACAACGGCAGGATGGACTTTCAAGCGGTGAGCAATTTCATTCACCACAGGATCCTCAAGCACACTGGTATCACTGTCTGTTCTGTCACGCTCTGGACGTTGCGGTGAGCCTACCGGACAAAACCCGATTGGCTGGATTGATTTTGATACAAGATATCTGTAAAGCTCAGGCTGCTGAAAATGAGGATGGCACTCCATTTCATTAACGGCAGGGATGATACTGCATTCTGCAAGCAAGAAATCCATTTTTGGTATCGTCATATTTGATGTACCAATTCCCCGGACGAGTCCCTCTTTTACCAGCGATTCCATTTGCGTCCAGGTTTCAAGATAGCGTTCTCTGGAAAAGGGTGTAGCATCAGGGCTTCTGGAGTCTACAGAACATCCTGGTGGGTGATAATTAGAGAATGGCCAGTGAACAAGATAAAGATCCAGATAATCAAGTTTTAAATCGTGAAGAGACTGCTTACAGGACTGGACCACATTATGGTGCTGGTCATTCCATACTTTAGATGAAATAAACAGATCTTTTCGTGGGACGCTATTTTTGATGATTTCAGAAAAAACGCTTCCTATGACCGATTCGTTTCCGTATACCGATGCGCAGTCGAAGAAACGAAAACCTACTGAAGAAGCATATTTGACGGCTTCAGCGACATCATTTGCCGAAACTTTATCAGAACCAAATGTTCCCATGCCAATGACCGGTATTTGCTGACCATTATTCAAAGTCAAAGCTGGATGATAGCCGCGTTCACTTTTCAAACCTGAATGGTTATTGCTCATAGCTATAAACCCTTATTAATCATTATATTAATACAACACCGCTCTTGCTTCTGGTGAATCAATGTTATTTTTATCAATATAAATTACGCCAGTATCGATTTTTTTATCTACCTTTTCTTTGTTTAAGATATGGTCGATAGTAGTGACGCCTTTCAGTCCCATCTGAAAAGAGGATTGAACAACAATGCCGTTCAATGTACCGTTACGAACAAATTCCTGAAGCGCATCGTTGCCATCGAATCCAATCGCGGCGATTTTACCACTGTAACCCATCTGTTTGATGGCTCGAGCCATACCTACGGCGGTTGGCTCATTAGCGCCAAACAGGGCCGTTAAGTCTTTATTAGACGACAAGACATCAATAGTCTGATTAAGCGCTGTTGCCATATCCGCTTGAGAATAAAATGGCCCTATGATGTTTGCCTTTGCTTCCTTTTTAATTTCATCCGTAAACCCACCTACTCTGTCAATCGCAGAACCAGCGCCTGGCGTAAATGACATGATACTGATTTTACCCTCTTTACCATTAATTTTGAGTAGTTGTTGAGCCGCTATCTCACCCGCTTTTCGATTATCCGTTGATAAAAATGACTGATAATATTTTTCTGAACCTTTAGCCAGCGAAGAGTCAATCAGCACAACCGGGATCCCGTTTTCCCAGGCCTTTTTGACGACAGGGACAAGCGCATTGGGATCGGACGGGGCGAGAACAATTCCTGCCACGCCCCGGTTAATAGCGTTGTCTACCATATTCACCTGTTCAGCTACCTGGGTTTCGGCTTCAGGCCCCTGAAAAGTAACCTTATACTTGGGTTCGAATTTTTTCCCGGCTTCTACAGCTCCTTTATTGACGTTCTGCCAATAGTTTGAATTGGCTGTCTTCACTATAACAGCGATTTCTTTTTCATCAGCCGATGCCATATTAGAAAAAGTAAAAAATGCCAGGGACACACCGAGAACCAGTAAACCGTTTCTTTTACTCATGATATTCTCCAGGTTTTTATATATTTATTTGACTACGGATGAGACACGAACGTCTTTCTCGACTTCCTTTGCTTTTTTCACTTTATTTTTAGCCGGGCGCTGACGGAACTGATCGTAGCTTACGGCTAATAAAATAACCGAACCGATAATTATCTGTTGAACAAAGAATGAAACGCCATTCATATTGAGGCCGTTACGAAGAACACCAATAATGAAGGCGCCGATAAGCGTCCCTGGAATCGTTCCAACGCCCCCCATAAGCGAGGTTCCGCCTACCACAGCACTGGCAATAGCGTCGAGCTCATACATCATCCCGCCGTTTGGCTGTGCGGTGACCAGACGCGAGGCAATGATCACGCCGCAAAGCCCGGCAAAAAAACCACTGATAACGTAGGCTGTTAACTTAACTTTTTTTGTTTCAACGCCAGAGAGTCTTGCGGCCTCTTCATTGGAACCCACAGCATAAAGATGTCGGCCCATTCGTAACCTGGTAAGCGCGAACGTAAACAGAAGCGTCGCGACCACCATCAAAACGACAGGATATGGCACACCGGGAAAAACGACATGCGGCAGGCCGTTTTCTCCTTCCTGAACGACGCGGAATAATGCGCCATTGCCAAGATCACCAAATGAATCAGGCATTCCTGACACAGGTGCTGCATCAGTGATATACAGAGCCAGCCCCCTTATGATCATCATGGTACCCAGCGTAGCGATAAAAGGAGGAAGGCCAAAAGTTGTGACTAAAATACCATTGATGAGTCCGCAAGCTGCGCCAGTGATAAGTCCAATCATGAGTCCGAGACTCACCGGAACGCCAGCATTCACTGCCAGAGCCGCCGTAACACCCGACAGAGCAACAACGGAACCAATACTGAGATCTATGCCGCCCGTCAGGATTACGCACGTCACTCCTATCCCAATAAAGGCAATCGTCGACGTCTGTAGGCCAACGGTCATGATGTTATTAACAGATAAAAAACTTTGGCTGGTAATGGAGAAAATAATCAGCAGCAGTACCAACCCGCCCAACGCTGCGATTTTCTGCAAAAAAGCACTTTTCTTGCTGTTCATTCAGGCTACCTCATGTGCGATTTGATACATGTTTTTATAACCCGTGGCATACTGCATTATCTCTTCCTGATTAGTCTGGCTGCTCTTCAAAACCGCCGTCATTTCTCCTTCCTTCATGACAACCACCCGATCTGTCATTCCTAATATTTCGGGTAGCTCAGAGGAAATCATGATGATGCCAATTCCCTGAGCTGCCAGTTCATTAAGCAGTTCATAGATGGCATACTTTGCCCCCACGTCAATACCACGGGTCGGCTCATCAAAAATCATTATTTTGGCCTCACGGAACAGCCATTTGGCGATAACGACCTTTTGCTGATTACCGCCACTCAGATTTTTTACAATTTGCTCAATATGCGGCGTTTTTATGCTTAATTTTTTGACGTATTGCTCGCAAGCTGTTGTTTCTTTAAACCGGGAGATAATCCCCCATGAACTGCAAACTTTGTCCACAGCCGCCATGATCAGATTGTCTTTTACTGACATGGTGACGGCGAGACCATTGAGCTTCCTGTCTTCTGAAAGATAAGCAATGCCGGCTTTTATAGCATCGTTAGGTTTTGCAATAATAATTTCCTTGTCGAAAGCCACAATTTGCCCATCATCCAGCTTCTCGGCACCAAATATTGCTCTGGCCAGTTCAGTTCTTTTTGCTCCGACTAAACCCGTAATCCCGAGAATTTCGCCTCTTAACAGGTCGAAGTTAATCTCTTTAAATACACCATGCCGTGTAGCGTTTTGTATTGAAAGAATGACTTCATCTTTTATATGCGAGGTGCGCTCAGGGAAATGATTATCAAGAGAGCGCCCAACCATTTTAGTGATAATTTGCTCCATGGTTATATCATTAAACTTATGATCGGAAATGTAACGACCATCACGGAAAATGGTAATATGGTCACAAATTCGTCTTAACTCATCCATTCTATGTGAAATATAAACAATACAGACCCCTTTATTCTTAAGGCGGTCGATCAGTAAAAATAACTGCTCAATTTCTTTTTTTGTAAGCGCTGAGGTAGGTTCATCCATAATCAGAACTTCTACATCAAAAGAGACAGCTTTTGCGATCTCTACCATTTGTTGTTTAGCAACGGGTAAAGTATTTACAATATCGTTGGGTGAAATATCCATATCAAACATATCAAGCAAAGAAGCTGCATTCTGATACATCAGATTGAAATCAATAACTCCCCGCTTTTTAGGTTCTCTCGCAAGGAAAATATTTTCCGCTACAGATAAATGCGGCACTAAATTTAGCTCCTGGAAAATCATGCTGATACCACTTTTCTGGGCTTCCAGAACGGAGTTAAACCTTATTTCTTTTTCTTTATAGAAAATTTTTCCTTCATCAGGTAAATGCACACCAACAAGGGCTTTCATAAGTGTCGATTTCCCAGCGCCATTTTCCCCCATCAAAGCATGGACTTCACCTTTACGTAACTCGAAGTTGACATCTTTGAGGGCCTGAACACCGGTAAAATACTTACTAATCCCTTTCATTTGTATGATGGGTTGCTGCATAGACATCTCCGATGTGATTCGTTAGTAATCTGATGGCGTCACGCCTTTTTTGAGAAGAATATTCCCGTACTTTTTAATCGAGGATGTCACAACCACCACACTCGCTGCTTTTGTTCGCTCATAAAATTCGAAACGTTCTATGAACGTAATTTCCTGACCTGGAGGAAGCCTTTTCTTGTAACTTTCAATGACAGAATCAGGATAACTGTCACCATTATTGACTGACATCATTACAACCGAATCTGGAACATAACTATCTAATTCAAAAAGCGGTAAAATGGCTTCCAGCAGTTCTTCAACCTGATTACCATCGGCTCGAATAATATTCTTGTTAACTGTATGTGCGGGAAAATGCGCATCGCTCAGTACTATTTCATCTCCGTGCCCCATGCAATATAATACATAAAGCAAATCAGGAGAGAGACGCGGATCGATTTTCTTTAACATTTTCATATCCTCTCAAATTATATTTTTATGAATTTTACCGGCACTTTTGCAGGCGTTAATCTTTTCTCTGACGACAGCTGCCATTGCTTGCTTAGCCAAAGAGTTATACTCTCTGGGATCTGATGAGTCCGGATTCTCGTTAAAGAATTTTTTCAATGCAGTTGAGTACGCATTCTTTAAATCCGTCGCGACGTTTACCTTGCAAATGCCCAAATCTATTCCATGATGTATATCTTTCTCTGAGATACCGGAAGCGCCATGCAGAACAAGAGGAATTTCAACTTTGTCAGCAATTTTTTTGAGCCGTGTAAAATCAAGCTCAGGCGCAGAGAGATAGTTGCCATGTGCCGTACCGATGGCGACCGCAAGTGAATCAATGTTGGTCTGCTGAACTAACTGCCACGCTTCCTCTGGATCGGTATAGGGATCATTCACCGCTGTGATAACGAGATCATCTTCCATTCCGATCAGTTGTCCTATTTCAGCTTCAACACTACAGGCATAGTAGTGACACAGCTCTGTAACTTTTCTGGTAATATTTATATTCTCTTTAAGGGAAAAGGCACTGCCGTCAATCATGGCTGAGCGAACACCCGATTTTAGTTTTCTTTCAATATCCTTAATGTCATGATGATGATCCAGGTGAACAACGACGTTCATTCTGAGTTCGCTGGCAAAAGACTCAACAATTGAAAGAACCTGGTTAACCCCTGCATAACTGAATGTCCCGGGCGTCCCGGCAAGTATCACTGGCGATTCCAGTTCTTTTGCAGTCTGGAGAACCACCTGGATCGTTTCCAGATTATGAATATTGAATGCAGGTACTGCATAGCCAAACTTTTTGGCATGGTTCAGGAGATATCTGCTGTTAATTATGTGTTTCATCGTAACGTCCCCAGTTAAGCATTATTTTCCCATTTGCAGGCCCGCCATCAAGTTCCAGTACTTTTTTTATGTAATCTGGCGCCTGAACAATGCAATCAATCAGGGGATGAATACATATCTTTTTCTGCTTAAAAAGTTCGGCTGCAATTATCCATTCTTCGCCAGGAAACGGTGAGGAATAGTTCATCCAGCTTCCGGCAATGGTAATTTCCTTACGCAGTATACTGTCGTACTCTTTCCATGAAAGATTGAAATCTTTATGTATAGTGCCGATAAGCGCCAACTGTGCGCGCGGCCCTGCTATTTCTAATGCCAGTAGAAAAGTTTGTGGAACGCCTGCGGTTTCCAGAATCAACTGATCAAAACTATTTTCTTCCAGAATAGTTTTTACTTCCGCATTATTAATCTGATCGCTTTTTATCGTAAAGTCAGCGCCAAGCTGTTTTGCGAGGTCGAGCTTTTTTTGATCGATGTCTACCGCTGTTATCGTTTTTGCCCCTAACGCAATGGCACTTTGCATAGCAAGCAAGCCAATGGTCCCCACGCCTAAAATAACGACATTCTTATCCTTGCATCCGCCGGCCATTAAAATAGGATGGATACCCACCGTCACTGGTTCGAAAAATGCGCCTTCAAGACTACTCACATCCTCTGGTAACAGGAAACAACACTCTTCTGGCAAGGTTACATATTCTGCATTCCCCCCCGCTTTCCTTGAACCGATAAAAGAGTACCCCTTCCCCAAGGATGGATAGCCATATCTATATTCTTTAGTGCTTCTGTTCGGTATAAGGGGAATGCATGAAATTCTGTTTCCAACCTGGAGCTTTTCTACCTTGCTTCCTGTTTTTGTAATTACGCCTGAAAATTCGTGTCCTAGCCGAACCGGGTAAAAGTGCGCACCGTTATGAAAAATCCTTGGTATGTCAGAGCCACACAACCCAGAAAAATCTACTCTGACTAATACCTCCTTTTCAGCGCACTCGGGAATCTCACAATCATTAACCGAAAGTTTTCTGTTTTCAGTGACAACTATTTCTTTCATTATGAAGTTTCCCCCTCAGCGTTACATCCATAAGCGTAAAGCTCAAGAACATCCTGAACACGCGTGAGAACCAGAGTTTTGGGGTCGGGCTTTTTTTCCCTGGCTAAAACACGCTGAAAAATATCCGGGAAGTATTGAGAAATTGCACCTAAGGGTATATCGGTAGCTGACAGATTTTCAAAAAGCTGTTCTACTGCATTATTGATTCTCTTATTTGGCCAGTAGTAGCGCAGTCTGTCAGAAAGACTGAAATGAATGTCAATCATCGCTTTCGAATGCGTAGTACTGTAGTAATTTTTCCAGTGGTCAGGTTCATCCTGCATGACTTCGTTAATTACATCGATCAGTTCGCTTCTCTTTTCAGGAGCAACGATACTGTTTTCTATCAACGCTAACGAAAAAAATGCTTCTCGCATGGCAAAGGTCAGTGCGGGCCCTACTTTCAAAATAGCGAAGTGATCTTTAACTAACGCCCTGTAAGCTTCTGCCGTCTGATAATCAGTTGAATGC
>Ga0157360_1001054_pt1 | contig 10359 bp, 8 predicted proteins | sample AttlaeALBM1_FD_111483 | JGI IMG/M metagenome (GOLD analysis project Ga0157360, IMG submission 111483) | Fungus gardens microbial communities from leaf cutter ant in Ribeirão Preto, State of São Paulo, Brazil - Atta laevigata ALBM1 | ecosystem: Host-associated > Fungi > Mycelium > Unclassified ... | reverse complement strand
GATCGAAAGGTCTTCTTAAGGGCTTTAAGCTGGCTTTAAGACCGTGGGAATCGTCGAAGATTTGATGGAGATATGACCGAATGAAGTTTGTGACAGAGAGTAAGCGCATAGCCACAGTAGTAAAGTGTATAAGTAGGTAAAGAAATGAGTGAGAACTCCATTGAGTTCTCTTTGTCAAACTCTGAACAAAGAGACAGTTGGCTTAATTCCGGTTATCGGACTTTAGACGCTAACACTAGTCTTCCATGAATGCTTGTACTTTCTCTCTTTCTTCTCTTGATAGAGAATACATCTTCTCCTTTTTTGGCACAAATCCTTCTTTTAATTCTATGGCATGATCCTAGGCCTTTTGCACTAGTATCTGTTCTGATTTCTTCTTGCCAAATATCTTTTTCTACTTCCAAAATTTCTTTAGTATCATCTCACTTAGTGTTTCCTTGTTCTCTCCCTTCTTTGCTCTTTTTATTTCCCTTTTCCCACATATGGGCAAGTACTACATCATCTTAACCTCTCCTTTTTCCCAATCTATTTCTGGGTTATGTACTGCTAGCCATAGCATGTCCAGTATTACCTTTGTTTTACCCAAGTTATATACATCTATCCTTGCTCTCTATATGCCCCTTGAAGAACATGTTGCACTCTACTTAGTATGTTATTGCTCCTCCCACATTTACTGTTCCATCCACATTTTTTACTAGGAGGGGATTTCTTAACTTCTTTATTTTAAATCTTTTTTCCTTGGCAAAGGCTGTATCTATGAATAGGCCTATTGTACCACTATCTAACAATGCTTTTACCATCACCTCCTCATGACTTTCCAATTTTTCTAGCCCCACCTTCACCCAAACTTCTCTTAGTGGCTATAGTGTGCACCATACATCTCTTACTCTCTTTTAGTGGTATTGGTAGAATTTATTTTATTGCCTAATTTTTCTGGGCACAATACACTGTACAAATTGTTGGAGGCCAGCTGAGAGCTCACTGTCCTCCATTGTCTTTTGCTGACTCTTGTGGTATCTCTACTACTTGTCCTTTCTTTTCTCATCTATCATAGTAATTTTTGGCCATATGGCCCCATTTTTCATACACATAGCATGTCCTATCTTCTTCTCTTCCTCTATCAACATCCATTGCATTTGGGTCTCTTCCTGGACCCATTTGATCTCCTTTTTAGTTTGGCATACTTGGTTCTTCTCCTCTGTATCCTCCACTGGCATTTCCTGCTATCTACATTATTTGTCCTCCTCTTTCTCCATACAATCCTCCTCTATATCCTCCTTCTCTTGGCTGTACATTTTCCCCTAGGTGTGCTACATTCCTTTCCAATAACCTTTCCTCCACTCTACTCTGCCTCTGGTTTTTGTCCAACTGTACTGCCCTTTTTTGCCATTCTCCAATAGTAGTCAGCAGGCTTTTTGCTTTGGCTAACTTTCTTCTGATGGCCCTGTTCAACCCTCTCTTGAATTCTTTGATAAGGGGTCTTCTCTTGTAACTGCTCCCCCTGGCAATTTTTGTGAACTCCTGGACATACTCGTCATAGGTTCTCCTGTTCTATTATTCTTAACTGCTCCATCTTCCTATTTTCCTCTGTTGTTTCTCCAAACTTATCTCAAATCTTTTTGAACAATACCTCCACTGTTTCTATTTCTGACTCTTCCTTGGCCAGGTTATCCAATAGATTGTTTTTCTATGCTTCTGCTACTCCTCCCTGTATATATGATAATACCTAGGTGATCTGGGTCATTGCTGCCTCCCCATTCATCTTCATTCTTAAATACAAACAAGCCACATTAATGAATATGCTCACTTCTTCTATCTTCCCACTAAATATAGAAGGTCTTGTAATCTCTACTCTGCTCTCTTGCTGCTGCTAGAGCATAGTGGATACCTGCTGCTACAGGGTAGTGATTATGGAGAGGAGTTGCTCCTCTCTAGTTGATAGAGGTAGTTGGCAAGGGATAAGTGCCACAGTTGGTTCCCCTTGTTGCTGTTATTATTGTTGTTATTGGCAAGATATGGTAGCTAGTGATGGTGATAGTGATGGTGATGGTAAGGGAAATGATAATTTGTATTTGGATGATTCTTCTTCTTCCAGGGCTACTATCTAAGGCTATGTCCAACAGGGCACAAAATCTTCACTTGTCTGGAGTCCTATTGCCTTACTAACTACTGCCCTAATAATATGGTATATGATTGCCTCTCAGAAGGGGACCCCTACTCTAAGTAGCTTTCTAAAGAATTACTGCTAATCTCCTGCATGTACCACTTATAATGGAGCACAGCACAGAGTTGATACAGAGAAGAATGTAAAGAACAATGTCCACTTGCAAGGTCAGGACTTGAACAAAATACCTAGACTTAGTACCTAGTCTCCTTCTAACTAACTGAGAAGTCTCCTTTATAGCTAGGGCCTGCTTTCCAAAATGCTTATGAGTACTATGCTCACTAGCGAGGACAATAAGAGAATAAGGCTGCAAGGTATGAGGTCACTGTTGGAAATTGAGTTCTTATGTTAACGTTAAGTTGTAAAGACTTAGAGTTCACCCTATATAAATCATAGTGGAAGGAGTAGATCTATTAGAGAAAGTAAGACAGTCAAAAGTAAAAGACAACAAGGTAGTAAAGGCAGTTGAATAAATAAAGTGAGTAGGGATAAAAATATTAAGAGACAGAGAGTAGAGAGAAGTAGATAATGTAATGTATAAGGAGAAAAAAGTCTATGTACCTAAAGACAATAAACTAAGGGCAGAAATTATTAGGTTACATCATAACATGCCAGTAGAAGGACATGGGGGGCAATAAAAGACAGTGGAGTTGGTCACCCAAAATTTCTGGTGGCCAAAAGTTACTAAAGAAGTAAAGTAATATATGGAATGGTATGATGCTTGCCAGCAGAATAAAAACTACACAGAATAACCAGCTGGAAAATTAATGCCAAATTCAATCCCAGAGAAACCTTGGATGCATATATGAGCCAATTTTATTACAAAGTTGCCTTTAGCTCAGGGATATGACTCTATCTTAATAGTAGTGGACAAGCTAACAAAAATAGTCTACTTTATACTGACTACAGAGAAAACATTGGCAGAAGGGTTAGCTAAGTTGTTTAGAGATAATGTATGGAAATTGCATAGTTTATCTGAAAGTATCATATTAAACATGGGATCACAGTTTGCAGCCAGATTGATGTAGGAGTTGAACCAAATGCTAGGGATTGAAGAGCAAAATATCAATAGTATTTCACTCTCAAACAGATGGGCTAACAGAGAGGGTTAACCAGGAACTTGAATAGTACTTAAGAATGTATATTGACCATAGGCAAGAACAGTGGCCTGATTGGTTAGGAATAGCAGATTTTGTGAACAATAATAGAGCATACTCAAGTACAAAAATGTTGCCTTTCAAGGCAAATTATGGACAAGATCCTAGGATAGGGTTTGAAATAAGAAAGAAAGAACAGAGAAATTTATAACCAAGATAAAGAAGATACAGGAAGAAGCAAAAGCAATGCTGGAAAAGGCACAGAAAGAAATAAAAAAATATATGAATAGAAAGAGAGTGAAAGTTGATGAATATAAAGTAGAAAACTTAGTAATGTTAAGTACTAAGGATCTGAAATATCAGATGGTTAGGAGAAGAACAGAAAAGTTGATGAAGAGGTTTGTTGGCTCTTATAGAGTAAAGAAAATAGTACTGTCAAATGCAGTAGAACTGAAACTACCTAGTACAATAAGAATTCATTCAGTAGTAAATATTAGTAGGATACAAAAATACATAAGGCAGGTAAAAAGACAGAGAAAGGAACAACCAGCTCCAGTAATTATAGGAGAAGAAAAAATAGAAGGTTGAGAGGATCTTGAATAAACAGTGAATAAGAGAGAAGAATAAGTACCTGGTGAGATAAAAAGATTTACAGTAGAGTCAAATACTTATAAAGGAAAAGAGAGTTTAGAAAATGCCAAGGAAGCAGTAGAAGAATTTGAGAAAGAATACCAGTAGGATATGGAAGATATAAGGTATCAAGAAAAAGAAGAAAGAATGTTTAGGAGAGGAGAATTGCCAGGGAGATTTATGGCAAAGAAATTATTTGGGTAGTTAGACAAAAGGTATGATGAAGAATATTGGAGAAAGCTGGAATGGAATTGGAGGTGATGAAAAGGTAGATAAGGAAAAAAAAGACAAACTTTAGAAACAATCAAAGAAAAAAAAGAAATTGAGCAGAAGACATTGGAAATTAGGAAGTGGACAGAAGATAATGATGAAGAAATGGGTAACATAATTGACCCACATTATGAGTTGTAAAAATTCTTGGGACAAGGAAACTTAAAAGAGAGATAGTATCATGACTTGGCTAAATGGCTAAGTCTTTTCTTTTCTTTTTACTTTTCTTTTAGACTTACTATATAGGAAGAAGTGCAGGAAAGTGTCACATCACAAGTGTCACACAAGTCACAGTCACATGAAAATAGGATGTCACAGCATCATGTCACATAATAGGTCACATAATGAGTATGGGAAAGTAGTGCATAGACTATATTGTAAGAAAGCTAAACTCCAAGCTGAAATTAAGCCAACTGCTCTTTGTTCAGCAATTAACAAAGAGAACTTGATAGAGTTCCTGTTAGATTTTCTACACTACTTATACAACTACTACATGGTCTATGCACTGTTTTCCCACACCTATCATGTGACCTATCATATGACTTCCTGTCATGTGACTGTGACTACTTGTGATGTGACACTTTCCTGCACTCCCTTCTGTGTAGTAAGTCCAAGATAAAAGGAAAAGAAAAGAAATATAAATAATGACTTAGCCATTTTGCCAAGTCATGACACATATAGTAGTTGTATAAGTAGTATATAGAATTCAATGGGAACTCCATTGAATTCTCCTTGTTAACTCAGACTTGGAGGGTGATCAAGTTATCTTAGGCTAAGTTGCTATATCCTAAGTCTGTACCTTAATATTAGAACTCAATATCTTAAGCAATCTCTTATCTCAAGGCCTTGCTATTACTTACTCTTACTATTGCCCTTGCTAGTAAGCACAGTGCTCACAAGCATTTTGGAAGCTGGCCTAGGTGTAAAGGGAACTTGACAGTTAGTTAGGAACTGTAGGTAGAGAACTTAGATAATACCAGTGTCCTTGTGTCACAAACTTCATTCAGTCATATCTCCACCAATTCTTTGACGATTCCCACGGTCTTAGGTCCAGCTTAAAGCCCTTAAGAAAACCTTTTGATCTATACCAGTCACGTCTCAAGGCAATCAATAATGGCCAAGATATTAAGCAGATCAACTGGTAACCACCATGTTACTGTTTATTAAATCACTAATATCTCGGAAACTGCTGCAATAGATGCTTTGGTTTTAGGCTCAGCAGAAGCCTTCTTTATAACACTCAGAATGAGTTCAGAAAGACCTCAAGGAAATTAATATTAGTGGAGATATGAAAGCCTCAATATTTGCACATAGACTTCATTAATTACCCATAGATAGTCATCTGTCCTTTTCTTAGAACAAAGGACAGCCTCCATATGGTTAGGTTATTACTATTTCTAGCACAAAGGCACTACCATATATAGAACAATAGGTAGTGGCATATGATGATCTGTCCTAGTGCACAGACCATCACAATCATGTATATAAGGACTCATAGTCTGAGGATTAGACTTCAGACTTAACAACATCTTTGCTGCTTGTCTAAACTTTGCTTTTTTGAGCTTTTTGAATATTCAATCAATCAATCACAAATCAGTAAGTGACCATTTGTGATACCTTGCTTTAAGACCTGACCTTGCTTTCTGATATTGTTAAATAGTCCTATTTTTGTAAGACTCTAGCTGCAATGACTTAAGTCCACTCTAAGTCAGAGTTAACAAGGAGAACTTGATAGAGTTCCTGTTTGATTTTCTATACTACTTATACAATTTACTATGATGGTTGTGTAATATTCTTCTATGGTCCTTATGTTATTCCTGTCATATGACTATCTCATCACATGTTGTTGTTGGGGAATCAAGCTGATGCCGTGATCTGGTGAAAGCTTCTGGAATATTTCATTAGTATATAAGTTTTTAATTAGTTATATCTACTCATTGGTTTGCAATAGAATATACCTTATTTCAAGTCAAACCAACGTGCGACTAGGTTTCTGCAATAGTTGTGACTGTGACTTGTGTGATATGACATTACTATGACCAATATCACATCTTTTGTGACTCTGTGACTGTCACATGATATTCCCCACAGTAATAATCTAAAAGAAAAAAAAATATAAATATTGACTTAGCCATTTTGCCAAGTCATGACAATTTTGCTAGTTGCTCTGTGCTATAGGTGCAATTGTCATCTGTCTACATAGGAGATCAATAGTAAATGCTTAAAGTGCTGTCTAGAGTAGGAGTTCCCTTCTGAGAGGTAATAGTCATTTCACTCTTGGTAGACATAATAACTACCCTATCCTTATTAGACCAAAAGGTCTATACAACAAAAGAAAAAGAAGAACTATCACTATCCCCTTTACCACTATCTATCAATATGTCTTGTTACCACCAACAACTAGCTATGGAGCAACTAGCTCCAGCATCAGCCCTAGTCTTAGGAACACATACTCAATCTAACACAAAGTTATGTGAACAACTAAGGTTTTATATTTTTGATCTAATGTCCTTTATATATGAAGAAAATATAAAAAATATTATGAACTGTATAGTTCTAGTCCAAACTGTCACAGAAACCTAGTCATACATTGGTTTGACTTGGAATAAAATATATTCCATTGCAAACCAATGAGTGAATATAACAAATTACAAACTTAGAGAAAAACATTCCAGAAGATTCCTGAAAATTTCAGCTGGATCACTGCATTGGCTTGATTTCCCAACACAAACATCCCCTGGTAGTCCATTAGCCTGTTTACTGAATATGATTGAGTGATCGTAATATAGTTAATAAAAGAAAATGATGGGTGATATATAAAAATAGAAACTATTATTCACTGTGACATCATGCCTCTGCCAACACCTAGCATCAACATAACCCCCTACACTATGACAAATCTGAGAAGAGCAACTTCTCACCATGATTGCTATCCTGCAGCAGTAAGTATCAACAATGCTCCTACAGCAAGGAGGAAGCAGAGTAGAGGTAGCAAAACCTCTATCATACAGAGGAAAGATGGAGGTGCTGAGTATGTTTATTAATGTAGCTCAGCTATACTTAAGCATGAAGATGACAGGAGAGCTAGAGATGACAAAGATGGCATGGGTACTGTTTTATATGCAGGGAAAAATAGTGGAGGCATAGAAGGACAACTTATCAGATGTTATGATCTTAAGGAATAACTCAGGTTGCAACACTCAAGTAAAGACTTGAGAATGAGATGAGAGTAGAGGAAGGAAGGGAATGGTACAATTGGTAAAGTGTAAGGAATACAGAAGGGTATCTACTGTATATATACCATATGTTAGGAATGAGGAGAGGGTGAGGTGGACATGAGGTCTGCTGAGTAAAGTACATGCCCTAACAATGAGGTGCTGACTGAGCTACTGTACAACTAAGGAAATGTCAATGAAAAGAAGCTGTCCATGTGTAAAACACCTGGAAGTAATGAGGCTGATTGTTACATTGGATGAACTATCAAAGGAAATAGCAGGGGTGAAACTACACTCATGCATCCCAGTATATCTAAACTAGACTAAAAAAAACTAAAAGAAAAGAAAAGAAAAAGAAAGGAAAAATAAATATTGACTTAGTTTTGCCAAGTCATGACAAGGATGGAGTAGGACCACTTTATGGATGACACTATATACTTTTCTATGCCTGTTGGTATACTGCTTCATAAGGCACTTATCTGGACCAATGGACTTGTAGGCTACCTTCCTCCAGATACCTCTAATACATCTCTGGTTCCCATTCAAACACCCAAAGAAGAGACAACTACATGGCAAGCCAATCTACAGGGGATCCAGAACTTGATGGGTTTTGTAGCAGACATGGTCACCACACTCCAAGAACAAGCATCGTCGATAAATACGAGTCACCTCTCGTCCAAATCAGTTTATCAATACCGAAATGGGTAAAGACGGCTGTGCATACGTTGATAGAGCGGTTTATCAGATAGATTACCAAGTGAAATTTGGCGGGCTGAGGCGCAAGAGGTCGAGTTAAGAATGATACGAGGGCCCTATTCTCATCATGGGATCAACATGGAGTAAAGCAAATTATAGAGAACGACCCGGGGGAACGATGGTTGGACAGGAATAGGTCCTGAAGATGAAATCAGGTCTGTTCACCTTCCACTCTTCTCCAGATCTGATAACCACTCTCCATTTCTTTTATTCATACCGAAGACTGATCGGGATGGTATCGGGATGGCTGAGTGTACGGCATTTGAAGCGATCCATCTCCATGGAAACGAAACTAGATGACTTGATATCATCCAACATCATGTGTACTAGAAGAAAACTTTCTGCGAGCTTTCTTGCGGATCTTCATCGTTGACTTGAGCTTGTGTAGCACGCCATCTATCGCTACATCTCAGTCATCCAAGCCTTCGGTCGTGTCTTGACTCGTCATGAATGGGGTCTTAATTCATCATAATTAATTAAGAACTGATTAATCTAGATTAATTGAATCCTCTGCGACGGCAAGTCCCGGTATCTTCAATTTCTAACTCAGACCTGAACATTGAGACAAGGGTATGGATTTGAATTGTAGCAGTCCAGATCCTCTCTGTTCAAGTCCCGACTTCCGGGTGTCTACGACGTCTTCCCAGCACCTTTCGCCCACAACACCTCTGCGTGCCCTGCCATTGTCGATAGCCAAAGAACAGCCTGATAAGATATCCCAAAAGGAGGGTGCTCGTCTGCATCAACTGCACGCTCATTTGTTGGTCTTGCATAGGCGGGGAGGATTGAGCAATTTGCGAAAAGGGACTAGCAGGTTTTCTTCCTATCGCCGGTCGCAAAGCCTTTGCCATTTTGGTGCCAGGCTCCAATACTCGGCCGAGAGGACGACGATTCGAACCAGTTTCCAATGCCTAGCCATCAGAAAGACGGAATCTCTTCTGGCCTCTCCGATCAAGAACGATATACACCTTGTTATCTCGTGTGTCTTTGGATTCTTACAGATAATTAATCATATGCGCATTGACTCCAATAATATGCAGCAAAAAGAGCAGGTTTTCCCTGCCTTTGGACCCAGTTCTTCCCTCAGCCAGTTTGAGGAAAGCTCAATCGCTCAGAGCAGTGGCTGAGGCGAGATCTCCTTCGTGGCCAGCTCAGTCTTATTATATGCTGACATCCAGTAGTCTGATTCTTTGGACGATGATGACAATTTGGTACCTACTGAGCCTGCCACGCCTTGCAATGCTTCCCCTTCCACGCGAGTAGGTGATGACCTTTCATGTATGCCAGTTCTGTCACCGGTTGTCGCTGCCGTACCATATTTCCCCTTGAGCGCAGAGGTTACTGCCAAGATTAGGATTGGAAAATACAAGGAACGCGAAGGCAGGACAATCGATCACGATTACTTGAGAATGAAACGTACAGACAATACCCTCTCTCCTCTTCCTCGGGTTGAATCTGACTGGGAATCATTAATGGGATTTGACGATACGACTCGAGAAGAACATCTAAACTGGCTCTTTCATGTGCGATTTACCTTGAGAACTGGGAATCTCACCCGTTCATATGAACCAGTTTCTTCCAGGAGATGATACTGAAAGTTCTTTTTCCTCGGCTTCTTCAATGTTCTCTCTTGATTCCTGCAGTCGTTACTCTCGATTTAACAGGTCTAGGCAAAATTTGATCAACCAATTAACAACATCTCCTGAAACCCGATTTCATGCGGCATTGTTGTTTCTTCGTTATCATTGGCTCCTCGGATTAAATCGACCACAGAAAATCGAGACTACACATTTACCCCTGTATCCCAGCTCTGGTATCTGGGACATCACCTTGGCTTCTCTTGCGATTAGCGTGAAGGCACGCTTGGATGACTCTCGACATGAATCTTATTGATTTATTTAATAGTTTCACAGGGATTTTCTCTTCCCCCTGGTTCCCATCGAGGCGACAGAATACCTGGATATATCGCCGCATAATATGGATTATGAGGCCCTTGAAGTACCTTCACCTTCACACACGTGAATCATATCTCAATGTTTGGTTTCAGTATGCTCAACACACCATGCTTGATACTTTCTCGTACGAACTTGGTATCACTCCTCAGCCAATCCTCGATCAACTTTGGATTGCACTTCCATCTCTTCGCGAACTTTTCGGGTTTGCTGGTGGTTGGAATCAAGTGAAAAAAGAGACATGGCGATACTTGTTCACCTACCTTTCTAGCGAG
>Ga0157360_1001051_pt1 | contig 10365 bp, 9 predicted proteins | sample AttlaeALBM1_FD_111483 | JGI IMG/M metagenome (GOLD analysis project Ga0157360, IMG submission 111483) | Fungus gardens microbial communities from leaf cutter ant in Ribeirão Preto, State of São Paulo, Brazil - Atta laevigata ALBM1 | ecosystem: Host-associated > Fungi > Mycelium > Unclassified ... | reverse complement strand
GCAATCATACCGATTTTTAACAGGGTGTTCATGCCGGGGTCAGCCTCCGTTTCAGAACTGCAAGTGTTCTGCGCGCACAATCATTGCCATGCCGGAAGCGAGCTGTACCCGAACGCCGTCTTTGGAGACTTCAAGAACGGTTGCGTCCATCGCACTTTTGCCTGCTTTGACTTTGATATTTTGGCCTGGTTGCAAAGTTGAGGTATCGGTGATGGGTTTCGCCTGCACAGCCGGACGCGGAGCCGGTTTACGATCCTGAGCAGCAGCACGCGGAGCCTGAGGACGCGCTTTACGCGGCGCATCGCCTTCAGCAGGTTTGCGCGCGGCAGGACGACGCGGACGACGTGGTTCTGCGCCCTCTTCGCCAGCTTCACGTTTCGCTGCTTTCTGCTGTTCGCGCTGCGCCTGAACGCGCGCTTTCGCCTCTTCCAGCTGCTGACGTGCGTGCTGCACATGCTGTTCGTCCAGCACGCCACAGGCGTTGCCGTCGAGATCGACACGCGTCGCACCGGCTTTAATGCCGTAGAGATAACGCCAGCTTGAGGTATAGAGACGCAGTGCAGAACGCAGCTGGGTCTTGCTCAGACTCATTTCGCCTTGAACGCGCTCGACCAGATCCTGAAAGATGCCGATCTTGAGCGGGCGCGCTTCACCTTCGGCGCTAAAGCAGTTTGGAAAACGTTCCGCCAGAAAGGCGATCACTTCTTTACTGCTATTCAACTTAGGTTGATTTTCCATGAAATTTCCTGATTACAACGGGTTTGCCGACCAGAGCAGGCATGAACAGGCGACATTATAATGACAACATCGCCAAATGCCATGCGATCCAGTCGATTAGCTGTGCGTCAGCTGCAAAAATTTTTCGATGTCGCTGTTCGCCAGCACGTCGCAAAGCCCATCGGTCAGTGCAACCAGCCCTGTTTCATCCTCGCTGTCGAAGCGATTGAACACTGTGCTATCGATATCCAGAACGCCCACTACCGTGCCGTTTACTTTCAGAGGAATCACGATCTCGGCATTGCTGGCGGCGTCACAGGCGATATGGCCAGGAAACGCGTGCACGTCATCAACGCGCTGCACTTTATCTTCTGCGATTGCCGTACCGCATACGCCTTTACCTACCGGGATGCGCACGCAGGCAATTTTGCCCTGGAACGGCCCAAGCACCAGCGTATTGGCCTCAGTCAGCAGGTAGAAACCCGCCCAGTTCACGCCGTCGAGGCGTTCGTACACTAGCGCGCTGAAATTACCCATTGCAGCAAGAAACGACGTCTCACCGGCAAGTAAGGCGCGCATATCGCGATTCAGATCGGCGTAGAAGGCAGTTTTGTTCATTGTTTAACCATTACCATTAACATCAGGACGGCTTTAATTAACCGCCCGTTAAAATAAGCACTAAATATCCAACGCCACAAGGTGAATCATAGCGTTAGTTGCTATAACCTTAGATTTTTGTGGATCGAAACGTGGGCCCTTTGCGGGACGGCCAGAAACGTGAATACGTTTTTTTGCCCCACGGCCGCATCCGGTCACAGCGATAAATATCCGGGCGAAACTTGCATCACCCTATGAAAATTCACGCTATCAGCCAGCCATTGCCCCACGCACGTTATCAGCGTTGCCCGCAATGCGATACCCTTTTTTCCTTACCGGATGTGAAATCGCATCAGTCTGCCTATTGTCCACGCTGCCATGCGCAAATTATCAGCGGACGCGACTGGTCAATGACCCGCCTGACGGTGATGGCCGCGATGATCCTCGTATTGATGCCGTTCGCTTTTACCCTGCCGCTGGTGGATATTCGCCTGCTCGGCATGCGTATTAATGCCAGCCTGCTGGGCGGCGTGATCCAGATGGCGGAACAGGGCAACGTCTTGACCGCCTCAATGGTAGCGTTCTGCACCATCGGCGCACCGGCTGCGCTGGTCGCTGGTATTGGCTATCTGAGCATTGGTCATCGGCTGGGCATGAATCTGCGGCCGGTGCTGCTGATGCTGGAGAAGGTCAAAGAATGGGTGATGCTCGATATCTATCTGGTGGGTATCGCCGTCGCCTCGATCAAGGTGCAGGACTACGCCTCGCTGGAGGTCGGCTACGGGCTGGCCGCCTATCTGACGCTCACGTTGCTGAGCCTGCTGACGCTGATCCACCTCAATGTTGAGCAACTATGGGAACATTTTTATCCGCAGAAGCAGTATGCCTTCGCCCACGCCCGGCTTCAGGTCTGCCTTAACTGCCACAACACTGGCGAGCCAGACGCGCGCGGCCGCTGCCCGCGCTGCCACACGCCGCTCGATTTTCGCCGCCGCCACAGCCTGCAAAAATCCTGGGCGGCGCTGATTGCCTCTATTGTGCTGCTGATCCCCGCTAACCTGTTGCCTATTTCGGTGGTCTATCTCAACGGTTCGCGGCGCGAGGATACGATTTTTTCCGGCATTCTCGGCCTGGCCTCCGGCAATATCCCGGTGGCTGCGGTGGTGTTTATCGCCAGTATTCTGGTGCCGTTTACCAAGGTGCTGGTGATGCTTACGCTACTGTTAAGCATCCACTTCCGCTGCGAGCAAGGGCTGAAAACCCGCATTCGCCTGCTGCGTGTCGTGACCTGGGTTGGCCGCTGGTCAATGCTGGATCTCTTTGTAATTTCATTAACCATGTCGCTGGTCAATCGCGATCAGCTGCTGGCTTTTACCATGGGACCTGCTGCGTTTTACTTTGGCGCAGCGGTGATCCTGACCATTATGGCCGTTGAGTGGCTCGACAGCCGCCTGCTTTGGGATGCACATGCAACAGGAAACGCCGACTACATCGACTAACGCGACGCTGCGCAGCAAACGTAAGGTTTCTCCATTCTGGCTTCTGCCGATCATCGCAATGCTGATCGCCGGCTGGCTGCTCTGGACTAACTTTGAAGAGCGCGGCACGGTGATCACTATCAACTTCCAGTCGGCTGACGGGATAGTGCCGGGGCGCACGCCGATCCGCTATCAGGGTGTGGAGGTCGGCACCGTGCAGGGCATTAACCTGAGCGACGATTACCGCACTATTCAGATTAAGGCCAGCATCAAAAGCGATATGAAAGAGGCGCTGCGCGAGAAAACGCAGTTTTGGCTGGTGACGCCGAAAGCCTCTCTGGCGGGCGTATCCGGGCTGGATGCGCTGGTGGGCGGCAACTATATCGGCATGATGCCGGGCAGCGGCGAGCCGCGCGAAAGCTTTATAGCGCAGGATACCCAGCCGAAGTACCGCGTAAATACTGGCGAACTGCTGGTGCATCTGCACGCGCCGGACCTTGGCGCGCTTAACTCCGGATCGCTGGTCTATTACCGTAAAATTCCGGTCGGCCGCGTTTATGACTACAGCATTAACGGCAATACCGAAGGCGTCACCATTGATGTGCTGATCGAACGCCGCTTCAATAATCTGGTTAAAGCCAACAGCCGCTTCTGGAACGTCTCCGGCCTGAACGCCGACGTCAGCCTGAGCGGCGCGAAGGTCGAGCTGGAGAGTCTGGCGGCGCTGGTCAATGGCGCTATTGCCTTTGACTCGCCGGAAGATTCACCACAGGCAAAAACTGACCAGAATTATAAGCTCTATCCCGACCTGGCGCGCAGCCAGCGCGGCGTGGTAGTCAGCCTCGATTTGCCGAATGGCGATAACCTGAAAGCTAACCGTACGCCACTGATGTATCAGGGGCTTGAGGTCGGCACGCTGACCCAGCTGAACCTGCAAAACGGCGGCAAAGTCACGGGCGAACTGACGCTCGATCCCTCCGTGGTAAACCTGATGCGCAGCGGCACGCGCATCGAGATGCGTAGCCCGAAAGTGAGCCTGACCGACACCAACCTCAGCAGCCTGCTGACCGGCAATACGCTGGAGCTGGTGCCGGGCGAAGGTGAGCCGCAGAACCACTTTACCGTCCTGCCCGCCAACGAGTCGCTGTTGCAGAAACCTGACGTATTGACGGTCAAACTCAGCGCACCGGAAAGCTATGGCATTGATGCCGGTCAGCCGGTCATGCTGCACGGCATGAAGATTGGCCAGGTGATTTCGCGCGAGTTGAATGAGAAAGGTATCCAGTTTGTGGCGGCGATTGAGCCGGGCTATCGCAACCTGGTGCATGGTGACAGCAAATTTATCGTCAACAGCCGACTCGACGTAAAGTTTGGCCTTGACGGAATGAAGGTACTGGGCGCCAGCGCGCGCGAATGGGTGGACGGTGGTATCCGTCTGGATCCGGGTGCTAAAGGCGAGGCTAAATCCGCCTATCCGCTGTTTGCTGACGCTGAAAAGGCGGAAGAAGGTATTACTGGCAATCGCCCCTCCACTACCCTGACCCTCACCGCTAACAGTCTGCCGGACGTGCAGGCGGGTTCAGTGGTGCTCTACCGCAAATATGAGGTTGGCGAAATCGTCGACGTTACACCGCGCGCCAGCGCCTTTGATATCGCCGTCCATATCAAACCGGAGTACCGCAAGCTGCTGACCAGCGAAAGCGTATTCTGGGCGGAAGGCGGCGCGCGCGTGCAGCTCAACGGCAGCGGCCTGACCGTACAGGCTTCGCCGCTGAATCGCGCCCTGCGCGGTGCCATCAGCTTTGACAATATGAGCGGTGCTGCGAACGCTAAAGGCAGCAAGCGCACGCTCTATCCTTCAGAAACCGCCGCGCGCGCAGTCGGCAGCCAGATCACGCTGCACACCTATGACGCCAGCAAACTGGCGGAAGGTATGCCGATTCGCTATCTGGGCATCGATATTGGCCAGGTTGAGTCGCTGACGCTGAGCCAGGATAAAAACCAGGTGGTGGCGAAGGCCGTGCTCTACCCGGAATATGTACAGGATTTCGCGCGCAGCGGCAGCCATTTCTCGGTCGTGTCGCCAGAAATCTCTGCGGCTGGCGTCAACCATCTGGAGACCATTTTGCAGCCTTACGTCAATGTCGATCCTGGCAAAGGACGTCCGGCGCGTAATTTTGAGCTTCAGGAAAGTACCATTACCGATTCACGCTACCTGAACGGGTTGACCATTTACGTCGATGCCGCCGAAGCGGGCTCGCTTTCGCTCGGTACGCCTGTGTTGTTCCGCGGCGTCGAGGTGGGCACCGTGACCGGCACCTCGCTGGGCAACATGGCGGATCGCGTGCAGATTGCGCTGCGCATCAGCAAGAAGTATCAGCACCTGGTGCGTAACAACTCGGTATTCTGGCTGGCGTCGGGCTATAACCTCGACTTTGGCCTGATTGGCGGCGTGGTGAAAACCGGTACCTTCCAGCAGTTTATTCGCGGCGGTATTCAGTTTGCCACGCCGGCAACGGTGCCGCTGGCCCCGCAGGCGGGCGCGGATAAGCACTTCCTGTTGCAGGACGAAGCGCCGAAAAACTGGCGCAGCTGGGGCACAGCAATCCCTGACCCGCAGCAGTAATGAGGCCGGGCCGTCTGAGCCTTTTCACAGACGGCACACAGGTTAAAGCCGGGGAGCAACGTGTCCCGCGCCATAAATAGCGCGGGACAGGCTGGTTTTGCTTCCGGGTGACCGGCGCGCCAGCGCCTTATCTGTCCGCTACCTTTTCTATGCTACACTGCCGCCCTGTTTTTTGACCTAAACGCCTTAACTGGAACCTGCCTGTGGCCGATCTTTTCCCCTCTGAATTCCTTGATCTCATGCGCGACGCACTGCCGGATGATGCCGAACTGCAACGCTTTATCGCTATCAGCCAGCAGCCGCTGCGCCGGACTATTCGCGTCAATACGCTCAAAATCAGCGTGGCAGATTTCCTTGCCCAGACGGCAGGCTATGGCTGGCGACTGACGCCGGTTCCCTGGTGCGCGGAAGGCTTCTGGATTGAGCGCGACGATGAGAGCCTGCCGCTGGGCAGCGTGGCTGAACATCTGAGCGGGCTGTTTTACATTCAGGAAGCCAGCTCAATGCTGCCCGTCAGTGCGCTGTTCGACGCCGCGCCCGACGCGCAGCGGGTCATGGATATGGCAGCGGCACCCGGCTCGAAAACCACGCAAATGGCGGCGCGCATGGCTAACCAGGGCGCGATCCTTGCCAACGAGTTCTCCTCCAGCCGCGTAAAAGTGCTGCATGCAAACATCAGCCGCTGTGGCGTCAGCAACGTGGCGCTGACCCATTTTGACGCGCGTGTTTTCGGGCCCGCCGTGCCGGAACGCTTTGACGCCGTGCTGCTTGATGCGCCCTGTTCTGGCGAAGGGGTAATCCGTAAAGATCCCGACGCGCTGAAAAACTGGACGCTGGGCAGCACCGAAGCTATTGCCGCAACCCAGCGTGATTTGATCGACAGCGCTTTTCACGCGCTCAAGCCGGGCGGAGTGATGGTTTATTCAACCTGTACGCTAAACCGGGTTGAGAACCAGCAGGTCATCGCCTGGCTGCTGGCGCAATACCCGCAGGCGGTGGAAATTCTCTCCCTTGACGGCCTCTTTGCTGACGCCGCACAGGCATTGACGCCGGAAGGGTTCTTGCATGTGTTCCCACAGTTTTTCGACAGCGAAGGCTTCTTTGTCGCGCGGCTGCGCAAAACCGCGTCGGTGCCGCCGCTGCCTCAGCCCAACTACAAGCTGGGCAAGCTGCCTTTCTCCCCGTTGAATAAAAAGCAGGCGGCAGAGATTGCGCAGGCGGCGGCGTCGGTCTGCCTGTACTGGGATGACGAACTCACGCTGTGGCAACGCGACAAAGAGATCTGGCTGTTTCCGGCAGAGATGACGCCGCTGCTTAACAACGTTCGCTTTTCTCGGATCGGGCTGAAGCTGGCTGAGACTTTTGCAAAAGGCTATCGCTGGCAGCATGAAGCGGTGATTGCGCTGGCGCAACCAGATGCAAAACGGGCATTTGAATTAAACGCCGACGAGGCGCTGGAGTGGTATCGCGGCCGGGATATTTTTCCTGACGTGCCGCCACAGCAGGATGAAATGATTGTCACTTATCAACAGCAGCCGATTGGGCTGGCGAAGCGCGTCGGCAGCCGTATTAAAAACAGCTACCCGCGTGAACTGGTGCGCGACGGCCGCCTGTTCCGCTGAGTTTTACTGCAACTGCACTAACGTCAACCGGTTGCCGAATACCGCGCCGGTATCGATGTAGTGCAGATTGCCCGTTTCCAGCGGCTGCTGCAGCGGCGTATGGCCAAAGTAAAAATCGTCCGCACCGCCTATTTTCGGCGCACCGCCAGATTGCAGCCGGGTAATACGCTCCCGATTCCATACCACCTGATGCCAGTCGACCGGCTGTTCCCACGCGTAGCGTTCCGCTGGGTAGTCAGCATGCGCCACAATCACAGTACGATCCGCCAGCTGGAGATGCAGGATCAGCGGCAGGCGGGTCAGCTTTTTAAGCGCGTGGCGCGCTGCGATCAGTTGTGCGCCCTTGAGCTTATAAAACCAGTCACCGCCGTTCATCATCCACAGCAGCGGTTCGTGACAGCGTAACGCCTCCAGCGCCATCTCTTCGTGATTTCCCCGCACACAGCGGAACCATGACTCTTCCAGTAGCGCCAGGCAGCCGGGGCTGTCGGGCCCACGGTCAATTAAATCGCCGACCGAAATCAGCAAATCGTTTTGCTTATCAAAGCCCTTTTCCAGCAGCAAAGCATCAAGCTGACTGCGACAACCGTGTAGATCGCCTACAATCCATATGCTTTGCCAGTTTTCACCGTTCAGATATTGGTAATGCATTATCATCCCGCTTGTTAACGACAGGTTTATTTATCGCGGGTTAAAGTATAGCCGGTCACATCTTCAGGGAGGCGTGATGAATAGCCGGAAACAATTTATTAGCATGCTGGTGATTATCTTCATTGGCAGTTTGCTGCTGCTGGAATCGCTGGCGCGCCTCGTGCATCTTCTTTTTGTGGGCTAATGTCACCTGAGCCTGATGCTGTTCGTTTGCTACTCAGATTTTTCGTAAAAGTAGAGTGAATAAGCGCCATAAGCTGCCGATTACTGTTTAGATATCAGGATGTTTCTTACTGACGAAACTGCGCTAGTGTGAGATCTCAGCCCGTCCACGTAGTGGAGCAGATACACACAGCAAAGGAGGGATGGCTGATTACCTCCGTCAGGAGAATAAAAAATGGTCGCTGATACGCTTGATGATGTTAGTTTTAACCTTGATTCTCTCGAAAACGCAGCATTAGAAATCTGTAAAACCAAAGGTATGCTGGGCATGCTGTTGGCTTCAGTATCAACAGAGATTCAGCAATCTTATTTTCAACTGTTACGCGAGTCTGGCTTCGATGACGAACTGGTCTGGCTGCAGCAGGTGCTTGATACCAAATGAGTGACGCAATTAACCCCAGCGCCCGCTGGGGTTTTTCATTTTCAGGCGAGAAAATAGTTATTTTTCTACTCCGAGTGACCGGTCAAAAAAATATTTTTTCTCGGCTCCAGTTTATCGTGGCATCAACTGCCTGTTCAGCTGCTGATTTAATCCTTCATTTTCCAGAAGCGAAATCTCGCTAACAAGGTAAATTAATTTTCAGCAGGTAAACTGATATGACATCCCTGTCAGGCCAACTATCTCACCGCCATTTGTCTACGGTTCGCTACTGGATATATCGCTCTGACGTTAATCAGTGGCACAGGTCCTTCCGTGGACAGGTTGCGATTAAGGTTTTAACGCTGGCGGCACGGTGCCGGAGAGCTCTTGTTCACTCTGCGCGCCTGAACCTGGACGGGCATAGCCCAGCTGCGGCTCATCGCCCAGCAGATCCGGTTTCTCTTTCGCGGTGAACTGGCCCTTACCGTCAAATGACGGGCCTTCACTCCAGCGCCCTTTCGGCAACGGCTTATCGAGCGAGGTGTTGAGCGCGTAGTAAGCATGCTCATGCGCCTCTTCGGTCTGCGGGAAGCTGTTCGGGATAGGCAGTGACGCGCTCAGGCCGCCCTGATCTTCAATCACCGCCAGCCACTGCTGCTGATGCATGGTGTCGCGCGCAATCAGGAAGGAGAGGAAATCCTTCATGCCGGTATCTTCAGTCAGGTTGTAGAGGCGCGTCGCCAGGACACGACCGGTGGCCTCCGCAGCCACGTTAGAAAGCATATCGGCAGCCACGTTGCCCGACGCGTAGATATGGCTCATATCAAAGGGAACGCCGTTCGCATTGACCGGCAGGGCTGCCAGACCGGAAGACAGAATATGGCGCGGGTTCATACCGCCCAGCACCGCATTGACCACCGGGTCTTTGGCCGAGGCTTCCTGATATGACAGCGGTGCGCCTTCCAGGTTTAGCGCCACAGCGTGCGCCAGCATCTCAATGTGCGCCAGCTCTTCGGTCGCGGTTGAGATCAGCAGATCGCGGATACGCGCATCGCCGCGCGCGCCCATGGCCTGGAAGAAGTACTGCATCGCCACACGTATTTCCCCTTCAACGCCGCCAATCGCCTGTTGTAATAGCATGGCGAATTCCGGATCCGGCTTATCGACGCGAACGGGATATTGAAGTTTTGAAGAATGGTGAAACATAATTATCTCCTGGCTTTTTTACAAGAATAAGCCAGACAAGCCTGGAAGAGGATTCTGAAAAAGGAAAGCGTGACCGCAACATTTTGACTGATATATAAGCGGCAGAAAGCTCGAGCTTGCCAGTTATATGAACCAGTTAGCAGAAAAAAATAATAATGGCATTTTTACCGCTGGGCTTTTATATCAAACCGATAAGCCATAATGTTTATAAGGTAAATTAACGCACTGTGCCAGCAGAGTGACTTACTTTATTTTCCTCCCCTGTTTCGGTGTATCCGGCGTAATAACCGAACCGCTTGATAGCAAGCGGATACCCAGTCCAGTTATTACTACAACGGTAAACGCTTTTGCCACGTCAAAAAGCCCGGGTGCTTGCCTGACCCCTTGCCAAAGGTTATTGACGCCATTACTGCGACAGCGACGGGCAACAGCAGTTGAATCCAGGCGGGCCACGCATGAACCACCGCGCCCCAGAACGAGAACGAAAAGCAACCTGAACAAAGCCTGCAACAAAAGCATTTCCCAATACCGCTAGCAGCGCGATGCCTCTGCCTTGCCCGATGCGTCGGGCGACATTCAGCCTTTAAGGTTTTGAAAATCCAGCCCCCCAGGAGAATCACTTTTACACCAAACCTTTTCATACCGGACTGTTCGGCGGTAAACATCATTATTATGCCAGCAATAAGCATTAAAAAAGCAGGAAATGTATATTCCCGCTTTTATTTATTTTAAATAAACCAGGCTCAGGCTAAATATTGCGGAACAGAAACAGCATTGTTTCGATGAACAGAGCAGCAGGGGAAAGTAAAGGCATAAGATCAATACGTTATTGATGCTGGCGAGATTTTGAATAAATAATAAAAAAAGACCGAACACGATTCCTGT
>Ga0157360_1001050_pt1 | contig 10370 bp, 10 predicted proteins | sample AttlaeALBM1_FD_111483 | JGI IMG/M metagenome (GOLD analysis project Ga0157360, IMG submission 111483) | Fungus gardens microbial communities from leaf cutter ant in Ribeirão Preto, State of São Paulo, Brazil - Atta laevigata ALBM1 | ecosystem: Host-associated > Fungi > Mycelium > Unclassified ... | reverse complement strand
CTTCGACTGCAGGTCCCAGTCCTGCAACTGGTTCCTTCCCTATCAACCCTTCTGGGTCAAATGCACATAGTCAACCATCGATGGTCGCCTCTCATCCTTTTGTTCCTCAGGGGAGGGACATGAACAATGTTTCGAATACCCTGGCACCGGGTTCTAATCCATCGTTCGGGTTCCAAGGGTCAGCTTCAGATGGTAATGTCAACATGCATCAGCCATCCATGTCTATTTTTGGTACCGTCGGCGGTACATCGACCTTCAATGATGCTAGAATTTTAAATTTCTTTGGTGGGACGACAATGGGTGCAAATATGCAGGCAGAATCTAACCAAATGTCGAGGCCAATTTTCAAGTTCGGGCAATCATCGAATACGAATACCCTTGCAACATCTAATACCGTATCTGCTTCACCCTCAACGAGTACACCTGCATCAGCAGTGACAACTGTTCAGCAAGGAAAGCCCTTCTTCAGATTCCCGCTACCTAATGCTGGTGGCGGCGATTCTAACAACAATGGAACTGCACCAACACAATCAGAGACTCAGTTCACATTCAGGTATTTTCTGCCAAGAAGTTAATGTAGTATATAATAGAATAAAAAATAGGATAGTTTGATGATGATATTCTCCCTAGCTATACATATGTTTTGCTGTCACAACAGTATTTTTGAGATGAAAGAAATGTTAGTCAACATAGAGTAAGTGTTTGGTATCATGGTAATGACTTTGCAATAGGTATCTAAGGTATCAATGAGGGTTTGCCCCTTACAACACTCTCCCTCAAACCATTGTGAGACAAAAGTAAGGTACATCAAATGTGGAAGAAAGAATGCAGTAGTGGGAGAAGTGTCAGAAGAAGTAAGGAAGGAGATTTTGTGCCCAGAGTGTGAAACAGGCAAAAAGAAGCTATGGTGGAATTGGGAAGTAGCAGCATGCCCTGAAAAGGAAAATACACAACAAGAAAGAGATGTAAGGAGGACAAGAGAACAGCTGCAAGAAGTGTGGCTGAAGATTGGATTGGAGAAGGTAGACACTCATAAAGGGTTATCAGTAAAAGCATTGTTGGGTGGGGCAATGAGTTATGACCTGTATGAAATGCACTTGGAAAACAAATAAAGTAAATTTCTTGGGAGCAGTTATAGGTCCAAAGTGTTAAGACTCTAGACCACAAGAATGAATATACATTTCAATCTTAAGCCTTTGTCAACACTTGATATCTCTTCATCTCTCTGCAGAGAGTCTGGTTAGGGTTTTCAGAAGAGTTATATCGAGGGTAAGAATATTGAGACTTTTAGTCACACTCTTTGGGATAGTGCAAGGACAAGGGAGGATGTGGGGTTCTAAGAGAAGTATATTTTCAGATGAACCACAGAAAGAGAGAACTTGTCATTCTCTTTCTTTCTGGATTGTATTTATCTGATCTAGTGACATCACAGAGCTACTACCCTAATGTTGGGGAATCAAGCTGACATCATGATCTGGTGGAAGTTTCAGAAACCTTCTTGAATATTTCTTTAGTATATAAGTTTTGTAATTTATTGTCTACTTATTGGTTTGCAGAGGAATACACTTTATTCCAAGTCAAACCAACATGCAACTGTGTTTCTGTGACACCTAAGTACTAGTGAGTAACAGTGTGTAACTAGTCAAGTCAGACTCTATAAATGTCATGACTTGGCAAAATGGCCAAGTCATTTTCTATTTTCATTTTCTATTTCCTTTTCCTTTTATTTAGTTGAATCACTACTATGAAGATGAAGTGTGGGAAAAAGTCACATCACTGTCACAGAACGGTCACGTCACTGTGACAGTTGTAGTCACAGCACATGACAGGTAATCACATGACAAGTAACATGAGGACTGTGGGTGAAGTGCATAGCCATGATAGTAGTTGTATATATGGTGTAGAAAATCAAATGGTAACTCCATTGAGTTCTCCTTGTCAACTCGGATAAGGAGGGTGTCTCAGTCATCTCAGGCTAAGTCACTACAATAAATGGGTTAGTCCAATAATTCCCCATTTATCCTGAAGTCCATAATACTATGAAGTTTGGCCATAGCTATTTTTATGTCTATCCAATATTTCTCCTACAGTCTGGCATCTGTAGTTAGTCCAATTGAGTAGTCCAATTGAGTCCAAAACCTCCTTTCTTCAAACTGTTTCTTAATACATCAATACATGGTCTATTGTGTTCTCTTCATCATTGACTTCATTCCTTATTGCCAATATCTCCTTTAAGGCTGATAATAGTCATAATCCCAGTACAATTCCATCACAGCTGAAGTCTACTCAGCCTCACTGATGGAGCTGCAGAATATGAAGTGGTGAGTTGATCAGTCCCTTGTGAGTCTCATTATTAGAAGACTCCATTTAATGATCCTGGTCCAGGGCAACTCTTGCTCAAGATCAAGGCAACTGCTTTGAATCCCAGAGATTGGAAGATCCAGAAACACAGTATATTTCTCAATACTTATCCTGTGATTGTGGGAACAGATCTGTTTGGAGAGGTGGTGGTTGGAGAAGGGGTAACTAGGTTCACAGTTGGGGATAAAGTGTATGCATCTGCGTCTCTCTTTTTCTCTCTTTTTCACCTAGTTATTTGCTTTGTATGACAGATTTTTCCAAGGGGCTTTCACTACTGAATGTGCATCGTTCCAGGAATATGCATTGGCGGATGAGGTCCACCTGGCAAAGGTATCCAATTTTCTTGAGCATCAAAAGGATTCCTAGTATCATCTCGTGTGTAGATACCCTCGGACATTTCATTTGACGAAGCCGCTTCCATCCCTCTTGGTATGACCGCAGCTTACCTTGAGATGTACCACAAGGCTCCCTACGGCATGGGTCGCGTCAACCGAACCTGCAGGTCAAGGTCACTACAGGAATGATCCGTTTGTCGTGTTGGGGGGTGCATCCTCCGTTGGCCAGTTCGGTTCGTCTCCCTTTCGCTCGGAATCAAATTGAGACTCAACTTCTGTGTGTTTTTTTTCAAAAATTCTAGTCATCCAATTTGCTAAATTTTCCGGTTTTTCGCCTATCATTACTACCGCCTCACTCAAGCATTCACCGTACCTTCAGTCCCTTGGTGCCACGCACGTTCTCGATAGAAACCTTCATCGTGGTGATATCAAAACTCAAATCGACGAGATCACCGATGAGGCACCTATCAAATATGTCTACGATGCAATCTCCTTGCCCGGCACACAAGCTATCACCATCAAAGTGATGGACCCTGAGGGATAGGCGATACTCGTGTTGTCTCCGCAGGTCAAGTCGATCGATAGGCATATCACGAGTATCGTTGCACTTAGGCAGTCTGAACACAGTACAGAAATATTGAAAGAAATGTATACGAAATTAACTGAATGGGTCGAGACTGGGATCATCAAGGTGAGTTGCTTGCTTGTTTCAGTGGGTGACGATTGCTTATATTTGATATAGGCCTAATAGAGTACATTTGTTGCGCGGAGGATTATTGGGCATTATAGAAAGCCTCAGAAGAATGGAATACAACCGAGTTTCTGGTGTCAAGCTTGCTGCTCGCCCAGAGGAGACTCCGGAGGCATAGTTAGGCGCTGCATTACATAGGACAGCAATGAATGGGAATCTTCTGTGGTGCATTGAATTTTAGGCAGCAACACACACATATGGCTATCTCTGGTTCACGGTATTTTGCTCGCCTGGTCTGGCTACTTGTGCCAAAGTCGAGTGACTATTCTTATCAGAAAGTGATCGCTAGAGGCGCCTTATTCCTAGTTAGGTGCTTTGGGATGCACTCTCATAACTGATGCATTCTTGGAGCATACGTAAGATAAAGGCGCCAAAAAAATTGCCTAATAAAATATACGCATCTCAGGATGGTGATGGGTGGTGAGGCCACACAAGGGACACTGCCAACAATCACCCGCGACTCTGTCTTGGACAAAGGAGGTAATACATGGAAGGACTCGGTAGGACACCTGGGGCAGAGCGCGTAATTCGATGTGTCTTGTGTGCGGAAATTCTCTGATTTTCATGATTTGGAGATCAATGGTCAGGACGCCCCAAAAGAGAGCGGATGAAATATTCAAAATTGACCGTCTTCTGTTTATCTCTGTGAGAGGTGTGTACTGTGCCAATAAGAACAGGCAAAAAATCCTCATTGTGTTGGACGCATCTTTCAAAAAGATGATCCCCCGTGTGCAAAAAGTAGCAAAAAGTCGTAATCACGATCGAAACACCTGGCACACAGAAAGGAGCCAGATGGGTGGGTCCTCCCTTGCCTCAATCACTCCCAGTCTGCTCACTCATGATACTTTGCAGGGTGTGGAATTTCCCTAATGCAATTCCAGGATGTTGGTCATCTCCTTAGATTGTGGCAGTGAGGTGATATGGCGCTGCAGATCTTGTAGTCTGGCGGTGCAAGTCATCCAAGTTGTTGTCAGATGCCAAAGCAAAGGATCTCAAGAAGTCTCTCGCAACTGTTGACTTCAGTGTGGGAAGAGAGGCAGAACAGACCAAGTGTCAAATGCATGACAGACTGAATCTTATTGTTTTAGTTCAACAATTCATTACCAGGTGCACGATACTGGGTTAATAAAAATGAAGCCGTAATCACTCAGCTCATTCATATATAAAAAAAAACAGAATTGTTCATTGATGACGATGATTAACACTCAGAAATTATATCTACGACGACTGGGCATGCTGTTAGCTTCAGCTCCATTGCGAAAATGGAGCTTACTGAGCTCCCGACCCACGTCAAGGGCGCACGACGGGTCACTGCGTCAAGGTGACCCGACCGGGAGAAGAAAACTGACCACTCACCCAGGATCCATTCACTCACCCGATCGCCCACTCATCCAACATCCGTTCACTCACCGAATTATGCAGTATGAATCCACTCACCGAATCACCCAGTATCTATCTACTCACCCAGTATCTATCTACTTACCCAGTATCTATCTACTCACCCAGGATCTATCTACTCACCCAGGATCCATCTACTCACCAAGGATCCATCTACTTATCTAGGATCCAAAGCAGCGGCGCGAAAGTAATCTTCTTCAACCTACAAATCAGAGCGGTACATGAATCAACAACTCACCTATGGGCCCAGGGCACTTCACCTTCCTTGTCCAGTAAAACGGTGCCTGGTGTACACTCAAGTCCAATTACCGCACATGAAGCGCAGTATCCTATCCAACTGCCGCACACCAAGCGGTGTCACTCATTTCAGCGCCGCCACAAGTATCTTCTTCAACCTACAGATAATCAGAGTCGGTTGGATATCATCAAGCAACGACTCACCAGTGGACCAGGAGCACTTGACCGTAACCGATCATGACAATAACAGAGTGCCTGGTGTACCTGGTATGGTGCCCACTTCAATCCACACACCGCATATCAAGCGGGTTCCCAGTATATATCCCACTACCGCCACCAAGCGGTCTCCGTTCAACCTGTACAACGTCAGAATGGTACAACTGACTTCAGATGCAAGGCAAACTCACCTTCAGACTATGGACTGCTGACCTTACATATTTACTCTCTTCAGCAACCAATACTGGAGACCCTTTGTCTACCCTAGTACGGTGCCATCCTTATTATCCACTGGCCAGACGCGAGGTAACGTGCCACGGGTGGCCTGGTTGCGACCACGACATCAAGGAGACACATGTAACTGGGGTCGTACGCACAAGCACAGACTACACAGCACTCATGCTGCCAGTCCGGTGCGAGGCGTAGGCCCTCAGCCATGACTCCAAGATGCCCCCGTCGCCGAACCTATTTGACATCAGAATTATATAATACATTTCATCAACAGCCAACTCACCTATGGGCCTGGGCTTAAAAACACCATGGAGCTGGGGTCTCACCCACACTGGCACACAAACCGTACCTCACGGTCACGGTTCGGCGCCTGACGAAGCCCAGCAGCTCTACATGGTGGCAATGGTTTGGACCAGGTTGTGACTGGGACACTGGACGCCACCGCTTCGTCAACAGTGTCTCGTGTCCAAGCTACACTGCGTCAGAACTATGCAATACAAACAAACCATACACCCACCTATGGGGCCCTTCTCGCAGGCATCCACCACAGCCAGGGTTGCAGTCTACATACTGGACACCATTGTCAGACTGGGACAGTACGGTACTAGACGTTGACTTACGGGTATGAACGTAAGGAGACCTGTACAGTATTAGCGCTCCAGTGCGAGCAGACCACAGGCGTACCTGTGATCCATGCCATATGAGAATTCCTGTGAGTCGCTTATCATCAGGGTTGCCAGAGCTGGTGCCTCCTCTGCAAAAAAGTGAGATGCTTTTATAGACTGCCCGGAGCTCCAATTCCGGCAGATCCAGAAATAGCGCAGGTAACATCATGTCATGCACTACCTTCCATCCTAGTGCTAGTCCTAATTCCACTAGACCGAAATGGATCCATTTGTGCCTCAAAATTGTTACGGGGCGGCTATCATCCGATGTCTATTGTTTTCGTCTGAGGCGAGTTGCTGTCAGTCTCCTGGATTTCACTCTAGCAGACTGGGGCTGAGATTACTCTCATAGCGAGCTCAGATAATGGGGGGAGTGGAAACTCAATGCGAATGCACACTGATCAGCTGACCTTCGCCATAGCCATTTCTATTTATGAGATTGATGATCAAGACACTATTTCAAATCTAATGCAGTGCTCGCTTCTCCAAAATTCCAATATGCTATTGCTCCTGAATACAGACTCCACCTTTCCCTCACCGACCTCCTACACTGGCCATCATAATGGTGCTGTCTTGAGCTAGTAGTGGGGACTCAGTCAATATTACAATGTCACCTTCTTATCTTGGAATCTCATCTGGTTCTTTTACTTGGGCAGAATGTTGGTTGATTTTTTTTTACCTTTTTTTGGAAAAGCTCAATTCTTATCTGTCTCAGTGTCGCGGAGTGACATCCTTGTTATGGAATGACATCGAGTTGTCTTGGAAACTCCACTTGCCGGAGCATTTGCTTCGGATATTTACGTATAAGAATGAGAATGTAGTTATTTTTAATTAAGTCTTTCTGTCTTTCCCCTGCACTCAATTTATTTTTCTGCGACACTCAGGTCTCAGGTGTGTGGAGCACTAGCTAGACCCTTAGAGACTAGTAATTTATCTGCACCCACGTCCAATGCCATTCTTCATTACTTACGTTTACCTCATTATCTAGTTGACTCCACACCTGGTCAATGACTGCTCAGTATCGCAGTCTCTTTGAGGAGCGACTCTGTGAGAAAAAATTTCGATAAGAGAGACTATACCTGAGGCTCATCGTCGACTCAGTGCAGATTCTGTAGTGTATTGCCATATACCTCGAAGCATCAGTCTAAGTGCACCGTATACCCGTCTACTCTCTGTGGGTGCTCAATTTTAATACATGTGTTCATGACTTACACTCACATGTGCTCGGAACAAAGAACACTTTAATTGACCATGTCGGTTAGTAGGGTACAAGTTATCGGTTAGGCTCAGGCAGCAGGCAACACAATTACTAGGATAGCTCTTTGTATGCATACATCCCCTCAGTTGTCCACCTTGGTAGTGACGTTTGAGTTCTATAAATCTTTTACACAGTTTTTTGATGGATAGACAAGTCGGCCTACATGTATGCTAAACCACTTTACAACTTAAATGTACAAACAGAGCAGAGAACACTGCCCAGAGCTCCCCTTCTTGGCATTTATTGTTACAGAAACCCAGTCCACATGTTGGTTTTACTTGGAATAAAGTGTATTCCATTGCAAACCAATAATTAGATACAGAAAAAACAGACTTATATACTAAAGAAACATTCTAGAAGGTTCCCAAAAAATCAGCTAGATCACGGCGTCGGCTTGATTTCCCAATTGCGAGTTTGTTATCTTGCATGGAGAAAGATCGTACATTTGGGGCAGAAAATACTTTGATTTCAGTGCAGGCATCACTCTCAACTCATTAGGGCATGTAGATGAAGGTGTCTTGAAGACATATATCTTATCTAAGGGCTAACAGCGGAAGAAGCGCAGGTTACGTCCTCAGATGCTGAAAAAGGGATTGGACTAAGAGCCAACAGAGCGACTTGACTTGACTAGACTGATGTTTAGGTTTACAGGTAGGTACTTTATATGTGAAGATCAATATACTAGTATCTACCCGGTGGAGGAGCAATTTGGAGCCTATGCGTCGCTAAAGGAATAACAGTGATAAGCGGAGCTGAGAGCAGTGAGCAGAATGATGACAAGACGAATAACTTAGATGATGTCATACTTCGTCAAGGGCACCAAATGAATGTCTGAGTGCTTGTACACTATAAACAAACAAGCCTCCAAAATCATCCAGCAATGTGTACCACAACGAGTAGTCTCTGTAACTCGCATGTATTCTTGTAGCGACTACCCAGCTCTTGGTTTTGCGCCTGGTCACTGGCCAACATCCTCCCAATGGGCTTCGGGTCTTCTCAAATTCTGGTACCAAGGCAAATGAAGACGCACTCAAAGTTTCCCAAAAAATCTGAAAAGATCGTTGGTTGCTTGAACATAACAAGCCATGGAATGTACAAGACTCCAAGTGTACGAAAAAAAAGATTATCTGCTTTGAGAATGCTTTCCATAGGAGGAGCATGTTTGGGCCTTTGTTGCCTGAAGTTTCCTGCAGGAGGTTGAACGGTACAGAGGCACTGAGCACACTATTGACAGAATATACCTCCATTATGCCTTTGATCCATGTGCTTCCTTGGGCACTCAAGTCACAGTTTAGCAACCTTACAATTGGACTTGAATGGGCAAATCTACGTGTTGACCGGTAACCAAAGATAACACTACCTAGGTGCCACAATCTAAAGAGATCACAAACATGCATTATGGAAATTCCACACCTTGTAAAGTATCTTGACTGAGTAGACTGGGAGCAATTGAGGCAAAGGAGGACCCACCCATCTGGCTCCTTTCTGTGTGCCAGGTGTTTCGATCGTGATTACGACTTTTTGCTACTTTTTGCACACAGGGGATCATCTTCTTTTCGAAAGATGCGTCCAATATCTGCTCTCTGTTTATCATATCTATCTTTGTCTGACATCGATTCAAATGTATCAGTCTTATTTCTGTTTTCTGCTTCGATTATTAGGGCACATCCTGGGACAAACTGCATTGCACTGAAGCACCATGTCAAAAATTGGTGATTTGAAATACAATCGGGGGAGGGTACAAACGGGTAGTGAATACAAATGACTATGCTACTTATATACCTGTCTAAAACAAGAGAATATAAAACAATGAGGAATCACATGCATTGCACAGGCTCGCATGAAATCCAACAGCAAGCCAAGTGTCGCAGGGTGTAATTCGAGGTCGGTTCGGAATTTTCTCAATAGCCGACATCATTGCTCGTCCATTCCATCGTTATTTCATCACGAAAAATTTCATATTAGTCATCGCAGCATTCTTCACGGTATATACTCACCATTTTATTGAAGTTCGACTCACTTCGTTCGGACTTCAGGCACTTGCCTGTTGATTGTTAAAGTTCAACCGCGCTCATTCACTATTGCCCTGCCTTCTTGAGACCAAGGCCAAGTGTAAATGGACCAATCTCCAGGACTGACTTTGACGGCTGCCTGACGCCGCTAGCCCCACCTGAATGCGTTAATTCGCACCTGACCACAAGAAATTGCCATGATGTCGAAGATTTAATACACTAGTCAAAGGACGCTGACCTCCGGGGGTTCTCATTCTGCCCTCTAAGAACCCCCCAGAGGTGAATCCCATCCATTTGTACTATGTGAATCTAAGGACCCCTCAGAGAGCACGCCAGTTGCCTTTACACCAAGGTTGTTTCATCTACTCACCCTAACTTTGTGACAATAGATAAGTAGAGGATAAGTAGATGATCAAAATAAAGATGATAGTTAATTAGAATAATGAGATAACTGGTCAATACTTTTGGTCGTCGACTCGAGTCGGTGTAAAGGATGGCCTTGAGTTTTGCACAAGAAAGAGTGCATGCTGGTAAAAAAATGCTAAGAATTAACCAGAAAAAGAGGAACGATTTGGTCGACTTAGATTCTACCTAAGCAAATGGAACCTGATGCAAGTGGGATAGTCCACTTCAACAGTGAGCATTCCCTTCTCTACATGCTAAAGGCATATGAATGGCTATACTATAACCATAGAACAAATATGTAATATGCGAAAACTGTTCAGTTCCCAAAGTTCACAACATTTGTTGTGTTTTACTCGTTATGGTATCCGCCACATCCGTTTTGGCATCCTCAGTCGTATCCCATCCAGACACTCACAATACTAATTACGAATGCCACAAGAATGGCAACAAGTGCAGAACCAACCACGCTGATCCATACACCAAAATCACTCCAAAAATCGT
>Ga0157360_1001049_pt1 | contig 10373 bp, 3 predicted proteins | sample AttlaeALBM1_FD_111483 | JGI IMG/M metagenome (GOLD analysis project Ga0157360, IMG submission 111483) | Fungus gardens microbial communities from leaf cutter ant in Ribeirão Preto, State of São Paulo, Brazil - Atta laevigata ALBM1 | ecosystem: Host-associated > Fungi > Mycelium > Unclassified ... | reverse complement strand
AATGCATTCTTCCTCTGCATGCTGTGGCGGACAAAATTTCCATATGTTATTATTATTGTCTGGCTTTGAAGTCTGCCCGAGTCCATCCTCATAAATTCATCGATCATAGCCGAGCCTGCAAAACTGCCGCATCTTTAACGGTGATCAGAAAATATCTATAACGTATCGGTAGGCGGCCGCTCACTTATCTGTCCAAAAGCAGTTTTTTGGAATGCATGCTAATTGATCATGTATACCCGCATTATGTGTAGTTCTTACTTGGCTGGATTCAGAATATCGCGTCTCTTGGAGGCTCCGAGATCACCTTTATCTTTGCGAGTTCAGGATGAAATACGCTAAAGAGAAGGGAAAGAATGACAGAATGACTTGCGGAAATATATGATATCATAATTGTAAGTAGCGCGGATCGTCATCCTTCAGAAAAATACTTTGATCTGATTTGGACTGTAAAGAACGTGTACGACTTATCTTAACAACTGTTGTGATGGCGATTCACCATTTGTGATATTCAAGCTTCCATGATTAAATTCAAATCTTCATTGTGCCAGATAAATCCATTGAGCTGGTCAATAACACAAAGGAACACGTAGGACCATGAATCTAGCATGATTTCCCTAGAATTTTCTTTTTTGAAATTTTACTTCCACTGGATTGTAACAATGATCTAAATTTAGACGTTGGCAACATTAGCACAGCATTGTCGCAGCGTGAGAAATGCGGTGCCAGGGACTCGGTACCTGCCAAGATGAAATATTTCAGGATCAGACCAATGCGGCCAAGTAATTCATTGCTGCATTGAATGAAAGTATGAAGGGAGAATGCACATACACCGAAGACTGAAGAAATTTCTATTAGGAAAAAGCTGGCGAGAAATCTGATGATCAAGGAGTCGGTGGTCTGGTATGAAAGTCTAGTTTCTGTCTCCATAGACAGACTCGAACTCTGATGGAGACCAATGTATTACATTTCAATGATCCAACTCCGGAGTGGCCATGCACTCCAAGATCACGAAGTGGGGGTCAATCTACTCTGTTGAAATGTTTCAGATATTATGAATCTCTGATTAGATAGATATATTTCAATACAAAGACGCCATATCTTATTACCGACTTTATAAGTGAGGTCCTTTGGCGTCGTCTCCAGTTGAACCTCTTGATCATGTCAAGTCATTGAGGTATTTTGGATGAGACTTAATCAATGATACCTGTCCATATCCTGTTGTTAATCTATCTAGTCTATCTATCTAGTCTAGTATCTAGTAGTATGTATGCAAGACCAATGTGGGAATGATTGTGCTAACACATAGTTCAACTTCTTCACATGCCATCTCTTTTCACTCAAAACTCTATAAATTCAGAATAAATTAGGAAAAATTGAAATAAAATTGAAACAGGTAGTGAGCAAAGCAAGCTGACTATGACCTCACTGTTGGAGGAAGAGAGCAGAGAAACCTGATACTCAACACTGCAAACTGTTGGGAAATCAAGCTGATGCCATGATTTGGTGGAAGTTTTGAGAACTTTCTGGAATATTTTTTAGTATATAATATTTGTAATTAGTTGTATCTACTCATTGGTTTGCAACAGAATACACCTTATTTCAAGTCAAACCAACATGTGACTGGGTTTCTGCAACACAAACTACTAGTATAGGAAGAGAGCAAAGCAACTTGATGCACAATACTACAAACTACCAGTATAGGAAGGAAGCAAAGCAACCTGATAGACAACACTATCTGCAGCTACACAGACTGTTGTTCAAAGGGAGCAAAGCAACCTGATAGACAATACTATCTGTTAAGACTCTAGACCCCACAGTTGAATATGTTCAACTTGAAGCTTATATCTAACACTTGATATCTTCATGTTCCTCGTTAGAGGGTCTGGTTAAGGTTTTCAGTGAAGTTATATTGGAGAAGAGATATAATGAGACTTTGAGTAGCACCCTTGAGATCATTCTAAGACAAGTAAGAGTACCAATTCCTTAGAGTAAGATTTTACAGAGGGAATACAGAAAGAGAAAACTTGCCATTCCTTTCTCTTTCTGGTCTGTATTTATCCTAACTAGGTATGTAACAGTTGTTACAATGTGGTAACACTACTTGTAGCTCTAAGTGACTAGTTAAGTAACAGATCAGTAATAAGGGTAACAAGTTGAGTCAAGACTGAGTAATTGTCTAATAATGGGTTAGTCCAATGTTGTCCTATTTGGTTCAGTTCAAAGATAGAAGGGAAATAGTCTGAGATTTCTCCAAAGCATCTTGTCCATATGATAAGTCCAATGTCCTGAGTCTAGGACATACAATGCATTACTGCATTGTGATGTCTTTATCCAATAACACTGAAAGAGGCAAAAGGGAATTTAACTGTGATAAGCAAGTAGAAATGGGCAGTAACAGTCCCCAATTGCATGCTAAAGGGTTTGTGGGAAGAAGGAGAAAGTAGGGGTATTAGTATTACAACCTTGAGGAGTAACTCAGATTGCAATACTCAAGTAAAGACTTGAGGATGATATAAGAGTTGAGAAAGGAAGGGAATGATACAATTGGTAAAGTATAAGGAATACAGAAGAGTATCTACTGTATATACCTATGTACCATGAGATAGGAATAAGGAATACATACAGTAGACATGAGGTCTGCTGAGTAAAGAACATGCCCTACCAGTGAGGCACTGACTAAGCTATTAGATATATGAAGTAATATGAAACAAAGAAGCAGTCCATGTGTAGAACACCTGGAGGCAATGAGGTCAATTATTACAATATCTCCATCTCAGGGTTCATGTTCTTATGAATATTCTACAACCTTTCTTTTCCCATGGCATAAATAGCCACTAACTTCTTTTGTGGTCCAACAATGTAACCTTCATCTAGTGCTTCTGCAATAAACCATGGTTCATGTGATAGTTCTCCAGTGTATAATAGTATCTTAAATCCTCTTCATACTATTTTTGAATTTTGTTTAGATTCAATTAATCCTTTAACAATCCAATTTCAATATCTTGAGCTGTTCTCTCTATTTCTACTGATGGTATGATATCCAGCAGGTGGTAGAAAACAAATAACATTGTTTGGTGCTTTGAATTGTTTTAGGAATGTGATAAGATTATTAATTTCTTTGATTATTTGATTGTTGGGATCCTTTGTTGCTGATATCATAGATTCATTATTTAATGACATAGTTATGGATTTGTCATTGGGTGGTGGTGGAGAGGGTTATATTAAAATGACTTCTTCTTCTTTATTTTCTTTTAGGAGAACTGTTGGTTTGACTTGTGGAAGAGAGATAAATTGATTGGTGTGAGCAAATAACTCTTGTAGTCCTCGAATATGATTATTGATTACTAGTTGTCCATGGCCTTGGCATGTTGTTAATTCATTCACTAGGTTACATTGGATACTGTGAAATTGTTGGGGTAAGGCATTATGTAGAATAAGCCTAAGTGTTTCTACCACTTCATAGAATTGTATGGTAATGTCTTGTCAAGGATGGAATCTGGAGGAACAAAAGTGAAGGATAATAGATAGAAACTACACTCCATTCCGGAGTAAGGTACAATGTCAGAGGAAAGGTACTTAGCAATAAAAGAAAAGAAGCTTTGGTGGTGAGACAAGGATGTCGGGGTAGAGAGCGACTTATTGAATGACCTTGGCTTCAACTTATGTGTTGTGCCCCGGTCTCTGGTCCTGAGGTTGGTCGCGTATTTCGGAGTGGAGGAAGTCGCCAAAACTGAGGTCCCAGAGAGTCAAGTAAAAGAGTCCGAATGAACAAGATGGGCTTAGGACCAGATGACGTTAATTTACAGACTGAGGAATTACACTATAATTACTCAGTACTTATAGTATGTGTGGAATAGGAGAAGAGTAGTCTACTACGCTATTCTACTATTATTAATTTTAGGGGAATTATTAGGAGAAAGAAATTACATAATTATCATATTTCCGGAATATGACATGTCTGTATGATACCCTTCTCCTGCAAGTAATGTTCCTGTTTCTGTATCTGCTATGGTATTATTGATAATATTAGCTATCCTGACTAGTTCTTTAGCTTTTTCTTCAAGTCCTGCCATAGCTTCAATAGCTTGGATAATACAATCCATTTTGCTTGTCCAATCTTTGGTCTTGTTATTACAACATATAATCTTGTTATAGGTTTTTTGGTTCCAAGTAAGGGAGGTAGCAGTGGTAGAGGCATTGGTAGCAGCATTGGTGAAAAAGGACATATTTGAAAATGTTTCTCAAGTACTAGTATGTGTTTGAAATGTTGAAAAAATAACCTTTAGTTCCCTTTTTTATAGATTTTGTCTTGAAAGCTATGTCTAATAGTCTTAAATTGCCTCTTTTGCATGTGATAAATTTGTTTCTGCCATCCATTAGTTATGTTCATTTTCATATCCTTTCTAGTACACTAAGAATTTAGTACCTGTTCTTTTTTTGTGATGTCCTCTGATTTTTTCCACTTTGTATTCTTCTTCCTCATTGATAATATCAGGTGATGGTACTAGATCCTTGTGTTGACTTGCAAATTCTACCTTTTTGCAATGTGTTAATAGGTCTTTATTAAAAACATTATGTATAGCCCATTCTTCTGGAAGCTCTAGTTTGTATGCTCTCTGTTTGATTTCCTCTTTGATTGTAAAAGGTCTATATCTTTTCTGGTCCAGCTTTTTTGAGGGTCAGTTTGTTTGAATGTTCTTTGCCTCTAGCCACACTTATTCTTCTACTTTGAGATCTTGTACCTATGTCATAAACTTCATTTGGTCATATCTCCATCAATTCTTCAACGATTCTCACAGTCTCAAAGGCTACAGAAAGCCCTCAAAAAAACATTTCAATCAATGCCAGTCATGTCTCAAGGCAATCAATATTGGCTGAGATATTAAGTAGATCAACTGGTAACCACCATATTACTGTTTATTAAATCGCTAATATCTCAGAAACTACCACAATCAATGCTTTGGTTCTAGGCTCAGCAGAAGCCTTCTTCATAATTCTCAGAATGAGCCTAAAATGATCTCAAGGCAATTAATATTAGTGGACATATGAAGGCCTTAATGTTTGCACATAGACTTCATTAATTATCTATAGATAGTCATCTGTTCTTTTCTTAGAACAAAGGACAGCCTCCATATGGTTAAGTTATCACTATTTCTAGCACAAAGGCACTACCATATATAGAACAATAGGTAGTAGCATGTTTTGAACTCTTTAAAGTATCAAAGCACCCATCACAAATAGTAAGTGACCATTTGTGATAACCTGTTGTCTTCTCTTGTCATATTGCCTTTTCATTTTATCTTTTGTCTTTTCCATAGCTGTCCTTGCTTCTTCTCTTGTTGTTTTCATCTTCTTTAGTAGTTCTTCCAAACTTGGTATCTCCATTTCTACTGTTAGATTTCCTTTCCAGGAATGTCTTCCATAGTTCACATAAAATAAGGTATGTCCTGTTACTGCATGTTCTTTGTCATTATATTGGAATCCTGTTGTTGCTAGCTATTTCATCCAATCATCTTGTCTATAGTTGATGTAGTATCTTAGGAACACTTCGACTTCTTGATTGATTCTTTTCATTTGACTATTAGTTTGAGGATAGTAGGCTGTTGATATTGCTCTTTTAATTCTTAATGCTTTGTACAGTTCTTCTATGAATGTTGATGCAAATTAGGGTTCTCTGTTACTAATGATTTTCTTTGATATGCCATGTAATTTCCATATGTCGTCTTGATATATCTTTGCTACTTTACTTGAGGAGATTGAAGTTGTTGTAGTCATGAGTCTGATCATTTTGGAAAATCAATCCACAACTACCAAAATAGCATTTTTGTCTTCTGATCTTGGCAGGGGTCCTATAATGTCAATGCTGATTTCTTTCCATGGCATTTTTGGTGTAGATAAGGGATATAAAGGTACTGCTTTCTTCATGTGCTGTATCTTGTTCTACTGATATTCCTAGCATCCTTGGATGTATTTTCATACATTGTTGTGTATTCTTGGCCACCAATAGTTTCTCTTGATTAATTCCATCATTTTGTGTTGTTCTGGGTGTCCAATGTCTAGTAGATTGTGTTTGTCACTAAGTATTTTGTCTCAAAGTTGTCTGTTTCTTGGGATATAGATCTTGTCATTTATGTAGATGATTCCATTTTTTCCCCATGATTGTCTATCTTTTTTCTCCAATTGTTTTGTTACTTCTTATTCTCTTGTTTGGATTTTCTTGATTTGTTCTTGTATTTCTTCTTCCATTACTTGTAGATGTTCTTTTCTGAGTAGTACAATAGGCATTCCATCTTGGCTTGTTATTCATTGTACCCACAACTCTTTTTTGAGCATCTGGATATTTTGGTTGTCTTCTTTCATGTTTACTTTCTCCCTTCTAGACAATATGTCTGCTTTTGTATTTGTCTTTCCTGGGATATGTCATAGGGTAAAGTCATAGTCTTGTAGTTTGAGATACTATCTTGCTTGTTGACTATTGAGTTTATATAGTTCTTTGAAATATTTTAGGTTTTTGTGGTCTGTCCATACTTCAAATTTCTCAACCACATTGAAAGGATGCAAAAGGGAATTGCACACTGGAACAAACAAAATAATGATGTACCAGCTCCCAATTGTGTGCTAAAGGTCTGAGGGGAGATAATTAAAGATAAAGGTTTATAAATAATTAGAAAAATAGAATTATATGTAGCTTTAGTAAAATATATGTTGGTTATTGTAAAATAAATGTAAGATCTCTCTAGATCATCATTGCATAGCCTCCCTAAGGTGTCAACATTTACATACCATGATTAAACTCAACTGGAAAATACAGTTAGTTGATCACTCATGGACCCTCCACACTCAGTTGCTCTCTTGTCTGTACTCCCAATACTGAACCTTATAGGTGTGATACAGTCCAGGTGTGCACCTAGCTAAGCTTTTTCAACCTACTGTCCTCTCTGAAGCCTGTCTAAGTTGCATCTGTTCTTTCTCTCTAGATCAAGTTCTGGGTATATTTTGTGTTCTTCTCAAGATATCCTGCTAACTCTGAACTCTTATACTCAATAGTTTTGCATTTTACAATTCCAGAGGTAGTAATGATGGAGATAAGTGCCAAGAGGTTCTCTCCTTTTATCTTGCTCTAGATACTATATTAAAGTTATTACAAAGCCCTGAAACACAAAGAATAAAATATAACAAGGAAACTATTACTACTTTTAGGATTTCCTTAACTCCTTTCTGTCCTAAGTCCTCCCAAAATCCCATTGATGATACATCCTCTCACCAAGTCCTTTCTATCAAAGATGATGCGTCTTCACCACCGCTTCCTTCTAGAATATTCTTTCTTCTCCTTCTATCATTCTCTTGATGCTACTTTGTAATTTGAACTTCCTTGATTACCTATTAAACAGTTAGTAAGTCCCAATAATATCTCTAAGTCACATTCTAGAAGTTGTTTATCTAAATATAGTTGATCTGATGCCATCAATGCTTATTTACAAGTACAAAGTCTATCAATCTAAGTTTGTTCTCTGAGTAGTACTAGTTCTAGAGTACAAGTTTGCTGTTTTTCTAGGTTAGTCTATTCAAAAGTGAATCTAGGGCGTAGTCTCTTAGTAATGTTCTTAGTAACCCAATGCCAGCTTATCCTAGTTACCTCTCAAGATATCAGCATAAGCTCTAGGTCAATTATCACCTGCTCAATGTCTTTATTTTATAGTATTACATTCTAAGGATTATAGAAAGGGTTCTAAAGCAAACTCTAATTAAGAATCCATTAGTATAAAGTATATCAAATATTATCTTCCACAGAAAATTTGCTTGTGGCATAACAGTACTAACATATAGTTCAACTTTTCATACACCTTCTCTTTTCACTCAAAAATGCAAATAAATTCAGGAAAAATTCAAATAAATTGAAATAGGCAGTGAGCAAAGTGAGCTGACTATAGCCTCACTATTGTTGGAAGGGAGCAAAGCAACCTGACTTACAACAGTGCAAACTATTAGTGTAGGAAGGGAGCAGAGTGACCTAATGTACAATATTGCTCATTGTGTTACAAACCATTGTTGGAAGGGAGCAAAGCGATCTGATGGACACTACTACCTGCAGCTGTATAGACCATTATTAGAAGGGAGAAAAGTAACCTAATAAACAATACTATCTATAGCTGCATAGACTATTGTAGGAAGAGAGCATAGTGAACTGACTTCAACACAAACTTAATAATATAGAATTAGTAGAGAGTTCAAAAAGGACCAGAGACCCAGATAAAAACTTTGTCTAGTATGTATGTGAGAAAGAATATGGGATAACAAGGTTTTCATCTAGGTCTCTAGCCCTTCTTGAACCCTTTACTAATTCTATGTTATTAAGTTTGTATTGAAGTCAGTTTACTATGCTTCCTTCCTACAACAGTCTGTGCAGCAGCAGATAGTATTGTTTATCAGGTTGCTTTGCTCCCTTCCAACAATGGTATGAAGCCTGAAACATATTCAGGTCTAAAATTAACCAAATTTTATGAATTCACATCCCAAGAAGTAGGACTAAGATAGAATCACCTGCTAGGTAGCAGAGAAGGCACAGAGAACTTTACTACCAAAAGCTGGTTACCTAACTACATAGCAGTATACCCAGGAATATAAGGTCACCACTACTAACAGGCTAATCACTTGAGAACCAGTAGAGTTGAGCCTGTGGCCCCATAGTATCATAGCTAAGAAAAGCAGCTTAGTCAGGGAAAGAAAGTCTCATATAGAAAAGTCCAAAGAGATGCTTATCAAAGGAATAGGACTGGTGGCCCAGCAGGAGATAAGAATAGCTGCAACATCACTTGATCAGTGATGGCTAAGAATAGGAGTGCATCAAAACTAATCCACTACAATCGGAAATAAAGAAATAACAAAGAACCTTAGGAAGCAGTGAAAATAACTTCCAAAACTCCTGAAACTTTCTAGGCAGAAAGGGAAAGAGTCAGGTCCCAAGTTACTGAGATAAGCTAAAGAAAGGAGGAGATTGCTGTGGGATTAGTGGTAGGTAATCTGGTAACTTAGCAAGGACGGAATAGACCTGGCAAAACTAATAGGAAATAATCAAGAAAGAACAAGGAGACATGGGATTCCCTATTACTACCAGAACAATTGTTGTAATAATAGATTATGACTGGGTTTGTTATTTTTCTCTATTTTTTTGTATATTTCTTTTGTATTTCTCTAAACCTATAAAAAACCCCACTTAGTAGGAAGAGAAAAAGCAATTGTAGTTGTTTTTTTCCTCTATTTCGGTTTTCAAAAGTGGAAATCTATTTTTAGAGTGATCATATCAGTGATTAAGTTGCTTTGACTCAAGACTAAGTCAAACTAAAGAGACTATAGAACAAGTGACTTAGCTGTAGGAGCAACGTCGTAGGAGCTCTAAGATAGAGTTTAGTATCACTAGGGAGTCAAGTTATATAGGGAGGATTCAAATTCTCATATCTGATCACATAGCTAGAGAGTGCTACTGTGAGGACAACTTTGAAACAGAGCATTAGGGTGATACCAGGCAGGCAGGACTCAGGCACAAAGTTAAAACAGTAGTTTAGAATCAAGTTCCAAGTTTTGAATATTACTGCTACCATGGTACATTGGCAAAACTTTAATTTTATAACTTCTTTTCACTTTCAACTTCTGAATTTATTTTCCCACAAATTTGCATGAGGGACACTGTGCTGATATACAGTGTCAACTAGGGTGCTTTTCTTAGAAGATCACATATTATATCTTTAATTAAAACTTTTATCTTTACTGCTACTTAGACAGTAGTTAGGGAAACTTCTATTTTAAAAAGAAAACAGGAAAACCCCTAGCAACAACAGCCTCTTCAATAGTCTATGACACAGTGAGCAATATTATATATTAGGTTGCTCTGCTCCCTTCCTACAACAGTAAGGCCACAGTTAGCTCGCTTTGCTCACTGTCTGTTTCAATTTTATTCCAATTTTTCCCAATTTATTTGAATTTTTGAGTGAAAAAAGAGAGTATGGGAATGATTAGGTACATATATGTGTCATCCATCATCCCACATTTGGTGTAGCATACATACTAGACAAGGTTTTCATCTGGGCCTCCAGCCCTTCTGGAACTCTCTACTAAGTAAGTTTGTGCTGAAGTCAGTCCACTACGCTCCCTTCCTACAACATTCTGTGTAACAGTAAGTAGTGTTGTCTATCAGGTCGCTTTTCTCCCTTCCAACAATGGTCTGTGCAGCTGCAGATAGTGTTGTTGATCAGGTCACTTTGCTCCCTTCCAACAACAGTCTGCGACACAGTGAGTAATATTGTGCGTCAGGTCGCTCTGCTCCCTTCCTTCACTGGTAATTTGCACTGTTGTAAGTCAGGTCGCTCTGCTCCCTT
>Ga0157360_1001048_pt1 | contig 10374 bp, 7 predicted proteins | sample AttlaeALBM1_FD_111483 | JGI IMG/M metagenome (GOLD analysis project Ga0157360, IMG submission 111483) | Fungus gardens microbial communities from leaf cutter ant in Ribeirão Preto, State of São Paulo, Brazil - Atta laevigata ALBM1 | ecosystem: Host-associated > Fungi > Mycelium > Unclassified ... | reverse complement strand
TTTTCTTTTTAAAATTTAAAAAATAATTAATCCAAAAATTTTTTAAAAAAAAAACAAAAACCAAAAAAAAAAAAAAAAAAAAAAAGATGACATCATGTATTGTACTGGTGGCAGAAGCTGCAGAATAGAGTGCAAATAACTGTGACCTGGATGTTATCTGTCATTGCTAAGCTGTACTTCAACTGACCATACAGTTGAAAGCCTACTCCAAAAACACATGGCAAGTGATTAGCTCCTAGTATAAGCAAATGTCCAAGTCTATCAATGTTTGAATCTTCCTTTGAGGGAAGGTTTTTGATATTTTTCAGAGGTGAGAAACTTGAAATAAAAACTTAATCACTCAAATAGCCTTTCAGCTCTAGAGCAATAGAGAGGGATGGTATGATGATGTCCCTTCTGTTCCCTAGAGTATTTTATTAGAATTACAAGGCAAAGATACAACAAAAGAAAAGAAACTTCCAAAATTCCCAAATATGGTAAGAGCAAAATGATGAGACAGCACCTCTCCTGATCAGTTGTCTACCACTCCCTACTCCTCTAATCCTACTCCAAGGGTTCCTTTCTGAATAGTATATAGCTCTTGAGCCTCTTGATAATTGGTAATGAGAGATACCAATCTTGAGTTGGTCTGTTCCTGAGTGCATTGAAAGGGTGTAAAAGGGAATTGCATACTGGAACAGACAATAAGATGTGGTACCAGCTCCCAATTGTGTACTAAAGGTTTGAGGGGAAATAACTGAAATGAAGGTTTTAAGTTAAAAGGGAAATTAGGAATTATATATAGCTTTAAGTAAAATAATAATATAATGTTGAATAAAGAGTAGAAGATCTCTCTAGATTATTGTTGCATAATCTTCCTAAGGTATCAACCTTTATACACAGTGACAAAGACTCAACTAAAAAATATAGTTAGTTGATTACTTATGGACTCTCCACACTCAGTTGCCCCCTTGTCTATGTCCCCAACACTGAACCTTATGGGTGTAATGCAATTCAAGTATGCACCTAGCTGAGCTTTCTCAGCCTACTGTTCTCTCTGAAGCTTGCCTGAGTTGTGTCTGCTATTTCTTCCTAGATTGAGTTCTGGGTATATTCTGTGTTCTATTAAAGATATCCTACTGGTTCCAAACTCTTACACTCATTAGATTTGCATTTTATGACTCCAGAGGCAGTAATGATAGAGATAAGTACCAAGAGATTTCTCTTTTATCCCTGCTCTTTAGATACTATATTAAAATCATTACAAATGTGTAAAACTCAAAAGATAAAAAGATAAAAGAAAACTATTACTACTTTTAGGCTTTCATTGACTCCTTCTCTTACTAAGTCCTTACAAAGCATATGCAGGTTAATGCTGGGATAAGAGGATATATTCAGGTCCAAATCTAGGATGTCAAAATAGCTAGTTCCAGAGCCAGAATAAAGCCAACTGCTCCTTTATCAGTGTTTAACAAGGAGAACTCAATAGAGTTCCCATTGGATTTACTATACTATATATACAATTACTATTGTGGCTATGCACTTTGTCTCCCATAGTCTCTAGATTACTTGTCAACTGACTTCTTGGTCTCATGCCATGACTGTGACTTGTGATACCATGTAATATAACTAAAATCTGTGACATTTATAACACCTTTTTTTGTAATTCTGTGACTGTCACATGATGTTTTCCCATGCTCCACCTTAGTAATAATCTAAAGAAAAGAAAGGAAAAAGAAAAAGAAAGGAAATATTAAATAATAACTTAGCTGTTTTGCTAAGTCATAACATAGGACTAAATGAGAGAAACTTATAGAGAGATACTATAGTACATATCTAGAACTAAATGAGAAAAACTTGGCCCTAGTCTATTCTAGCTATAAGTTAAATTCTGTGTGTTTACATAATAAAAAGTGAAAATTTCAGTCATAAATATAACAAATAATCAGTGAGACAATACAAGCTGGAATTATGTAATAAACTTCAATATTCCCTCTCAGTGAGATATTGAGAAATATTCAAAATGCCTAATTTTGCCTAAAATTAAATGAAAGACTTGTATAGCAACAACTTTGTAAATATATTTGCTAACATAATCTTTGTAAACATATAGCAAAATAAGATTTCAGCCTGCTCAATGTATTTCTAGATAAAATAGTGACATATATCAATATATTTTGCTTGAGAGTAAAAAACTAGGTTGTTTACTAATGGATAGAGGAGTACAATACTCAGCTAAGCTATTCCAAGAATAGTGCAAAATTTTAAAAATAGAATTTACTATGTCGACAGTATACTATCCACAAATAGATGGACAAACAGAATATGTAAACTAGGCTCTAGAGCAATATCTTAGGTGTTATGTCAATTACAATCTTAGTAATTGGTCGGATCTGCTACCAAGTGTAGAATTTGCATACAACAATCAAGTACATGAAAAAATTAAAGAAAGTCCGTTTTATCTTGAATATGGCAGATACTTGAGAGCAGGTCCAATTTTAGTCAAAGAGTTGCTGCAAAGGGACTTGAATAACCTAATATATAAAAGACATAAAGCCTTGGAGCAGGCAAAAGCAGCTCTTACTCTTGCAGCAGAAAAAATGAAATAGTACTACAATAAGAAAGTCCAAAGCATCTCATTTAAAGTTGGCAACAAAGTGCTACTCAATTTGAAGGATTACCAGACTACAGAGTGAGCATTATGACCCTAGTACAAAGAACCATTTGAAATAATAGAAAAGTTGTCCTTGGTTATGTTCTGGCTTAGAATGTTACCTCGCTACCAAGCACTATATCCAGTCTTTCACACAAGCAAGTTAACTCAGTACTCTGAATCTACCATCCATGGCCAGAAAGCCACTCCCCCACTACCGACCTTGATACAGGGCCAGAAAGAATAGGAGGTAGAAAAAATTCTGGACTTATAACAAAGACATAGAAAAAACGAATACCTTGTCAGATGGAAAGGATACACTTAAGGAGATGACACATGGGAACCTGAAAAAAATTTACAAAATGCAGGCAAAAAGCTGCAGAAATATCTTTGGAGTATATCAAAAACAAGATAACTTCTTAACAGAGCTCGAACCAAGAGAAGGAGTAATGTCACAAACTTCATTTGGCCATATCTCCATAAACTCTTTAATGATTCTCATGGTCTCAAGGGCTATGGAAAGCCCTCAATAAGACCTTTTAATCAATGCCAGTCACATCTTGAGGTGATCAATATTGGCCGAGATATTAAGCAGATCAACTGGTAATTACCATATTACTGTTTATTAAATCACTAATATCTTGAAAACCACCATGATCGATGCTTCGGTTCTAGGCTCAGCAGAAGCCTTCTTCATAATACTCAGAATGAGCCTGGAACAACTTCAATGCAATTAATATTAGTGGAGATATGAAGGCCTCAATGTTTATATATGGACTTTATTAATTACCTATAGATAGTTATCTGTCCTTTTCTTAGAACAAAGGACAGCCTCCATATGGTTAAGTTATCACTATTTTGAGTATAAAGGTACTACTATATGTAGAACAATAGGTAGTAGCATATGATGATCTGTTCTAGTGCACAGACTATCACAATCCTGTATATAAAAACTCCTTGTTTGAGGATTAGACCTTAGACTTAGTAACATCTTTTGTCACTTGTCTAACTTTGCATTTTTGAACTTTTTAAAGTATCAAAGCACCTATTACAAATAGTAAGTGACTATTTGTAATAACATTACTTATACAACTACTATATGGTCTGTGTACTACTTTTTCACACTCATCATGTGACCTGTCATGTGATATCATGTGATTTGATACTAAGAGTTCTTGTCATGTGACTGTGACACTTGTGACATAATACTTTCCTGTACTCCTTCTTGTGTAGTAAGTCCAAAAGAAAAAGTAAAGTAAAGTAAATATAAATAATAACTTAGCAAAATGGCTAAGTCATAACAGTAGTTATCTGTTAATCTGCTTAATATCTCAGTCAATATTGATTGCCTCAAGAAGTGACTGGCATCAATCAAAAGGTTTTTTCAAGGGCTTTTTGTAGTCATTAAGACTGTGAGAATTGTTGTAGAATTAATAGAGATATGGCCAAATGAAGTTTGTAATATCTTGATTCTCCTTATCATAGCTTGGCAAAATGGCTAAGTTATTTTCTATTTTATTTTCAATTTCCTTTTTCTTTTATTTAGTTGAATCACTACTATAAAGGTAAAGCATGGGAAAGGAGTCACAAAGGTAACATAGGTCATAGAATGGTCATGTCACAGGTCACAGGTCACAACACGTGACAGGGTAACATGAGGACTATGGAAGGTGAAGTACATAACCATGATAGTAGTTGTATATATAGTATAGAAAATTAAATAGGAACTCTATTGAGTTCTTCTTGTCAACTCTGACTTGGAGTAGATTTAAGTCATCATGGCTAAAGTCTTATACTCCTCTATTTCTACTGCTGTGCCTTTTGTGGCATTGCCACATGCACCACTCTCTCTTCTTTACTCTTTTCTCTTCTTTTTCATAGTAGACACTCCTTGCATTTATGTCCCTTTTTCCCACATTTAAAGTATTTTACTTTTACTGTCTCTTACCTCCTTATTGTTTTTTCTTCCAATCTACACTACATTACCCTACTCAACAACATCTCAAATTTATTCTGGGAAATAACTTTCTCCTTCTCTTCTTTTTCTTTATTCTTACAGTTTTAGACCAGGTGCCCAAACTTCCTGCAACTGAAACATAATTTCCCCCTTCCTTCAAGTTCTGCCCTTAATTTAGCAAGAGCATGCTTTTCATTGAGCAAGTTGCTCATGAGAGAGTTATATTATTGCAGAGACATGATGCTATGTCTCTACAATGGGTACAGAGTAAATGTTAGTTCTTGCTAACTATACTATATCTGCTGGGACATAAGATCTTTACCCAGCCAGGTACCTAATGCCCTACTAACTACTGCCCTAATAGTACTTTGGCTATTACTCCATAAAGGAGATCCCTACTCTAGATAGTCTCTTAGGAGTAACCATCAATTCTCTGTATAGACAGGTGATAAAGGCACCTATAGCATAAAGTTTATACTGAGAAAGGTACAAGTAACTACTAAATACTACTTATTTGTAAGGTCAGGTCTTAGAAATGATACCTGAGTTTGGTACTACTCTTTTACCCACTGTTCCTAACTGACAGTGAAGTCCCCTTAAGCCAAGAGCCTGACTATATATGGAGATGGCTGGTGATCACAATGATTACTGGCTAAGGATTGATTTTAAATAAGAATAAGATGAGCAAGGTCCAAGACAGATAGTACTCTAGAAGTGATATTGAGTTCTAGTGTAAGGCTTAGTTGGGTTGACCTTAACCTTACTCCTTATCTGAGTTGACAAGGAGAACTCAATAGAGTTCCTGTTAGATTTTGTATATTATTTATACATGAGTAATAACCCTAACCCTGTACTAAAGTCCCATGCTTCCCTATGAGTCACTTTTATCTCACACATCCATTTGATAAGAAAAGAAAATAGAAAATAAAATAAATATTGACTTAGCTGTTTTGCTAAGTCATGATAATGTTCATAAACAAAAAACAGTAAAGAGACATAGCTTTAAGTTATAAAAATTGGAAAAGCCACTAATAGTAAGAAATATGGATGGAACAGGAAATAGTAGAGGAAATATCACATATCAGGTAGAAGTCAACATGTTCTACAAAAACTATATAGAAAGAATAAAAATAGATATGTGTAATTTGGAAAAGACAGAAGTGATACTGGGTATGTCCTAGTTACAAGTGCATAACCCAAAAATAAATTGGAAAACAGAGAAAGTAAAGATAACAAGATGCTTGCTCTTATGCAGAAGAAATACAGTGGTAAAAGAAAACATAGAGCAAAGGAAGAAAATGGGAAAGAGGATTAAAAATATAGATAAAAGGGATAGAGATAAATGGAAATGAACAATGGAAGAAAAGTTCAATGAGGAGATCAAGCTAGATAAAGAAAAAGTGAAAGGAATAGTACCATAGAAATTCCACAAGTGGCTAAAAGTATTTGGAAAGGTAGAATTGAAAAGGATACTAATAAAAAAGCCTTGGGATCATGTAATAAACTTGAAGGAAGACTTTGTACCAAGGAAGGGAAGGACATATTTAATGTTAAGACAAGAGAAAGAGGAGGTTAAAGAGTTTGTGAAAAAGCAGTTAAGGAAAGGATACATCAGATTCTCAAAGTTACCCCAGACTTTGCTAGTATTTTTTATATCACAAACTTTATTTGGCCATATCTCTATCAATTATTTGACAATTCTCACAGTCTCAATGGCTATGGAAAGCCCTCAAAAAACCTTTTAATTGATGCCAGTCACTTCTTGAGGCAATATTGGCTAAGATATTAAGCAGATCAACAGGTAACTACTATGTTACCATTTATTAAATTGCTAATATCTCAGAAACTGCCATGATCAATGCTTTGGTTCTAGGCTCAGCAAAAGCCTTCTCTATAACACTCAGAATGAGCCTAGAATGACCTCAAGACAATTAATATTAGTGAAGATATGAAGTCCTCAATGTTTGTACATAAACTTTAGATCACTTACTAATTTGTGATAGGTGTTTTTATACTTGAATAGTTCAAAAAAGCAAAGTTTAGACAATGACAAAAGATGTTATTAAGTCTGAGGTCTAACCCTCAAACAGGAAGTCCTTATATATAGGAAAGTGATGATCTGTGTACTAGGACAGGCCAATCACATGCTACTACCTATTGTTTTACATATGGTAGTGCCTTTGTACTCAAAAATAGTGATAACTTAACCATATGGAGGCTGTCCTTTGTTCTAAGAAAAGAACAGATGACTATCTATGGGTAATTAATTTTGTGATACTTCTACATGTATAGATGATAATGTACCTTTAGTATAAATTTATAAAGTGAAAGTTTTACAAGTAATCTAATAAGCATTACCCAATTGTGAGGTTAGGTCTTGGATATAATACCTAGGTTTGGTACCATATCTCCACTAGCAGTCTCTAACTGACTACCAAGTTTCTTTTATAGCTAGGGCCTACTATTTAGATAGACTAGCAACTTAAGATAGTCACTAGTCAAGAGCAATTAGAGAATAGAGAGTAAACAAGGCTCAAGGTGAGCAGTGTCCTCAAAATGGTATCAAGTTCTTCTAGTGGCAAATGACTTAAGATCCTAGCCTAGGGTTTAGACTAGAGAGCTCTGCAGAGTTAAAAGAGAACTTAATAGAGTTCTCACTTGATTCTGCTATACTATATATATAGTTCTATGCTATTTGTCCATGTTTATTTTACAAGTGTTCAATGTTTACTGGTTCAATCCCAGTCTATATTATATTTCTTAATTATGGTCAAGGTAACTCATGATACTGATCCTAAATTACCTCAACTTAGAGTTAAGTGTCAGCTACTAATAGAAAAACTTGATATTACTCTCAAGACACTGCTTATCTCAAACCCTGCCTATTACTTACTCTCTAATCACTCTCAACTGGTGACTACCTTAAGTCACTAGTCTTTCTGGATAGCATGGCCCTAGTTATAAAGGGAACTTGATAGTTAGTTAAGAACTACTAGTGAAGATATGGTACCAAACCTAGGTATTGCATTCTGTTAAATTAATTATTATATTATGTATTACTATAGTTTAATATACAAGTTGTACTTAGGTAAGTGCAGTGCTTCTTTGTCTCAACTGCTATGTCGCAAACTGCTCTGCTTCTCTCAAGATCTCTCTTTCCTATCAGGCTGTCTATTATTATCTGTTGGATAACTCGGTGAGTAGGCCATTATTTGTCTCTACTGTAATTGCTACTCTCTATTCTTCTAACAGGTTATGGGCCTCGGTTTGCCCTGACCTCCTTTGGCACTCTCAAGCTGCCTCAGTTGATAGAAAGAACTTGACTAGCTTGCCGATCTGTTGGGGATTGAAATAATCTTCCTGTTGAATCCCCTTATACTTACAGGATCCTCTGCTCCTTTGCAGATGCTATGGCCTATGGCTATTTAGGATGAAGCGCTATGTATTCATTGCTGTATCTACTCTCTGAACTAAGCTGATTTCTTGATAATAGCTATAACAAGTTTAATCTTCACCATTTCTTATCTCTCTGGTCCTTCTGTTTACCTATTCTGGGCAATCAGTGTGTAGTCCTGTCTTGCCATGATCACTATGTCTGGTTTTCCTTATAATACCAAGGATATGCTTATTTCCTCTACTATCCTTTCCACTACAGATCAAGATAAGCATACTAGACGTAGTAGCCTTGACTCTCAGGCTCTTGGGATAATGAACTTATCCCTAGCTCATAATATCCTTATGCATAGAAAAGAGAATGCAAAGTCTCTCTGGAACTATTTATGCGATAAGTATGGCTCTCCTGGGCCTGCTTTTGTTTTTGTAGACTATCAGTACACTAGACATTTCCAGATTTCTGGAAATAGTGACCCTGCTTCCCAGATTGCAAAACTCAATACTCTCTATACTAGGCTAGAGGAAAACAAATGTAATATCCCCTCTCTTATTTGTATAATGATACTTTTATCTATTATCCCTCAATCTTAGAATAACTTGGCTATCTCTATCCTCACTTTCCAGATCTCGCTCACCTAGTTGACTTGGGATTTTGTGAGCTCAGCTATTCAGTCTGAGTTTTTCCAAAGATTAACTAGCACTCATACTGCTTGTCACTCAGGTATTCCTAGAGGTAATTGTCCTCTCTCTTGGAAGAAGAATTCCTAGGATAAACAACAGCAGTGCCCTTAGGGGTAGTAGCAGTAGCAGTCACAAGAGGATTCCTCCCAGCAGCAAAAGAAAAAGCGTGGTCGAGGAAAGCATAGTAGTAAAGCACACCAAGCAGATGGCTCTTTCAAATCTGTTAATGATGACAAGTACCAAGTCTCCAGTGCCATTGCTTTTGCAAGTATGGCTACTATCTTTCCTCCTACTCATTCTCTTCCTCCCAAGCCTCAATCAAAAGCTAGAGCATCCAAGCTCACTGATCAGCTCTTTGAGCAATACCCTTCTCAAATTGGTCCAATCTATGGTCCATTGGCATGTGCACAAGATAGAGCACTAAAACTATATGATGAGCACTTGGCTAAGAAATTTCCTGATCCTACTCCTGTTAAGGCATCTGCCTTCAAAATCACTGAGTCTTTCTCAAAGGCTTCTCCCTCTCAGGTTCAAAATAGTCTATCCAAAATAGATGTTGATCTACCTTCAGTGTTAAACACATCTATTTTAGGGGAGTCAGCTAATGCTGATAATGTAGTATCCTTGGGAAGCCCTGAGGATTAGGGCTTGAATAATCAAATTTCTGGATATGACCTGTATGTGCATTCCCCCACTGTCTTTTACCACTCTCTAACTATCTCAGCTCAATCCCTTGCAACCTACACCAATGTAATGGCTACAACTAGGAACTTTGTAGCATCAAGTAATGTAGTCTATATGGCTTGATGTGACAATAAATTTGTGTTACCTACATTGCTTATAGCTGAGAATTTACAAAGATGTAATAGAGCACTATGCACTACATGCAAGGGAAAAGAAGCACCATATGGCTGCTCTTATAATGATGAATGGTTCTTGGACTCTGGTGCCTCTATCTATTTCACTCCTTTTGAGTCTGACTTTGTTTCTATGACTCAAGGAAATTATGGTCGCATTGAGACAGCCAATTCTAAAGCACCTCTTTTTATGGTTGCTATAGGAACTGTCCTTATAGAACATGAAATCATTGACCCTAAAAACAGAACAACCAGAACTGCTATCTCTAAACTATGGCCAGTGTACTGTGTTCCTGGTATGACCATGCACTTCTTCTCTACTGGACAGCTACTCCAATCTAGATTGAGTATAGAAGGCACAATGGATAGTTTAACCTTTTGTGACTTATCTAGTGATGCTGTTCTCTCTGCCCTACCTAATCTTTGGGGGAGCATCTAGGTTGTAAGGACATGTATCATTAAGAACAATGTTCTTAATCTTGTGAGTATCACAAACTTCATTTGGTCATATCTCCACCAATTCTTCGATGATTCCCACGGTCTTAAAGCCAGCTTAAAGCCCTTAAGAAGACCTTTTGATAGATGCCAGTCACATCTCGAGGTGATCAATAATGGCCGAGATATTAAGCAGATCAACTGGTAACCACCATGTTACCATTTATTAAATCGCTAATATCTTGGAAACTGCCAAGATTAATGCTTCAGTTCTAGGCTCAGCAGAAGCCTTCTTCATAATGCTCAGAATGAGCCTAGAATGACCTCAAGGCAATTAATATTAGTGGAGATATGAAGGCCTCAATGTTTGCACATGGACTTCATTAATTACCCATAGATAGTCATCTGTCCTTTTCTTA
>Ga0157360_1001047_pt1 | contig 10377 bp, 16 predicted proteins | sample AttlaeALBM1_FD_111483 | JGI IMG/M metagenome (GOLD analysis project Ga0157360, IMG submission 111483) | Fungus gardens microbial communities from leaf cutter ant in Ribeirão Preto, State of São Paulo, Brazil - Atta laevigata ALBM1 | ecosystem: Host-associated > Fungi > Mycelium > Unclassified ... | reverse complement strand
TAGTCTGAGGATTAGACCTCAGACTTAACAACATCTTTTGTTGCTTGCCTAACTCTACTCATAAGCTCTTTTGAAACTATCTTCAGTTCATCACAAAACAAGTAAGTAACCTTTTGTGATAGAGAGTACACTTCGTTCCAACGCACACAACAGTCACAGTGGAAGGAGCAGCCAGACTCTTTCTTTATTACGTTTGGAAGCTCCACGGCCTCCTGAAACATGTTGTCTCTGACCGTGGACCCCAATTCATAGCTTTATTCACTAAGGAACTGTATAGGCTACTAGGTATACAACTATCCTCTTTCACAGCTTGGCACCCCCAGATGGACGGACAAACACATTAACCAGGAGCTTGACCAGTTCCTTCGCCTATTCATCAACGAACGGTAGAACGACTAGTACGACCTTCTACTAATCGCAGAGTTCCAGCACAACAACCATGTCCACTCTACAACGCAGCAACCTCCATTCCTACTAGACTGTCACAAAAAGTGACTACTAAATAGTATCATGGAGGTATAACAAAATACCTGTTCAAATGAACTACATAAATAGCTAGACCCTTGTTAGCAAGTAGCCTTGCTAACGTTGCCCTTTTGGTATAGTGGTAAACCATACAGTATGTGACTACTGGTCCATAGCACAACTGTGACACTAGACACTGGACAAATCCCCCATATGGGCTTTGAGCCAAGCCAAGTCCCCTCCGGACTAGAAATGGTCAACGAATTCATGGAGAGGATGAAATCTGCCACTGAAGAGGCCAAATCAGCGATCCACAAAGCATAGGAAGACATAATGCAGTACTATAATCGAAAGAGGACTCCGGCCCCTATGTACAAACCAGGAGACCAGGTATACTTAGACACGTCAGATATCAAAACAATATGTCCGTCCCCGAAGTTATCACATTGCAGACTAGGACCCTTTGAAATAGAATGCCAAGTGGGACTGTTAGCCTACTATCTCAAGTTATTCCATGGAATAAGGCAGTTGTACCCAGTGTTCAATGTCGTAAAGTTGTCCGCCGCTCCAGAAGATCTAATCCTAGGAAGGAAACCGCAAGCCCTGCTGCCACCTATCATTGTCGACAGAGAAGAAGAGTAGAAAGTAAAAGAGATATTAAATAGTCGCTGGCACTGGAGGAGGTTCCAGTTCCTAGTCAAGTGGAAGAGTTTTAGCAGAGAGCACAACTCTTGGGAGGCAGCCTCCAATGTCAAGGCACCAGACCTCGTTGCGGAGTACTATTGGAAGCACCCTGCCGCCCCAAGACATATTCGCTGGACAGACTTCAATGCCATTTTCAATCCCGGAACCATTGCTTCGAGATGTAGCAACCTTAGAGAAGGGGTAAATGTAAGGGGACCCCTCACACATAGCTCCAGAGCGCCCCCCGTTGTCTCCCAACACAATTTCATTGTACAGCCTTATCACAAAAGGTCACTTACTTGTTTTGTGATGAACTAAATATAGAATCAAAGAGCTTATAAGCAGAGTTAGACAAGCAACAAAAGATGTTGTTAAGTCTGAGGTCTAATCCTCAGACAGGGAGTTCTTATATACAGAAAAGTGATGGTCTGTGCACTAGAATAGATCATCACATGCTACTATCTATTGTTCTACATATGGTAGTGCCTTTGTACTTTAAATAGCAATAACTTAACCTTATGGAGGCTGTCCTTTGTTCTAAGAAAAGAACAGATGACTATCTATGGGTAATTAATAAAGTCTATGTGCAAACATTGAGGCCTTCATATCTCCACTAATATTAATCGCCTCGGTGCTGTTTTAGGCTCATTCTGAGCGGTATGAAGAGGGCTTCTCTGATGCCTAAAAGCGAAGCATAGATCGTGGTGGTTTCCGAGATATTGGTGATTTAATAAACGGTACTATGGTGGTTACCAGTTGATCTGCCTGATATCTTAGCCAATATTGATCACCTCAAGACATGACTGGCATTGATCAAAAGGTCTTTTCAAGGGCTTTCTGTAGCCATTGAGACTGTGAGAATTATTAAAGAATTGATGAAGATATAACCAAATGAAGTTTGTTGTTAGGGCGACCGAAGTAGAACTCCAGGAGATTCCTCAGTTAATTATAATTTATGAAATATGGTTACAACCTACCTCCAGGAGATTCCTCAGAGAATTAGATAAGGCTCCTGGAGAGAATAATCTATATTATATACTACAGTGTCTTCATGTCCCTGCATCGGTAACCAGGGTCTGAACAAGGAAAGTACGTTGGGTGGCAACGGAGTGCTCTCAGAATGATGGGAGTAAGACCCAATATTACTATGTAATATTGGATTGGCTACAGGGTCGCTCCGGAGGACTAGAACGGGCTCCGGAGCTGCGGATTAGGGGTCCCCTTACATTTACTCCTCCTCCAAGATTGCTGCGCCTCGAAGCAATAGTTCCAGACTTGAAAAGAGTGTTGAAGTCCGTCTGGCGGATGTGTCTTGGGGCGGCTGGGTGTTTTCAGTAATATTCCGCGACGAGGTCTGGCGTCTTGACATCGGAGGCCACCTCCCAAGAATTGTGCTCTCTGCTGAAACCCTTCCACTTAATCAGGAACTGGAATTTCCTCCGGTGCCAGCGACTATCCAATACCTCCTCTATCTCCTACTCCAGTTCTCCGTCGACGACGATAGGTGGCAGCGGGGCTCATGGCTTCCTCCCTGGTATTGGATCGTTCGGGGCAGTGGACAACTTGACCACGTTGAACACCAGGTGTAGCTGTCTCAATCCGTGGGACAACTTGAGTCGGTAGGCTAACGGCCCTACTTGGCGCTCGATCTTGAAGGGTCCGAGTCTGCGATGTGACAACTTCGGAGACGGACGTGTCGTTTTGATATTTGACGCGTCTAGATATACCCGGTCTCCTGGTTTGAATACAGGGGCTGGAGACCTTCTTCAATTGTAGTACCTCGTCATGTCTTCCTGTGCTTTACGGATTGTGGACTTGGCTTCCTCAGTAGCGGACTCCACTCTCTTGGTGAACTCGTTGACCGTCTCCAGGCTAGAGGGATCCTGTCTCGGCTCGAAACCCATGTGGGGGATTCGTCCCATGTCCAGTAGGAACGGAGGTTGTTGCATTGCAGAGTGAACGTGGTTGTTGTGCTGAAACTCCACGATGGGTAGGAGGTCATACCAGTCGTCCTGCCATTTGTTGACGAATAGGTGGAGGAACTGGTCGAGCTCTTGGTTGACGCGTTCTGTTTGTCTGTCTGTCTAGGGGTGCCAAGCTGTAGAGGAGGATATTCGTATACCTAGTAGCCTGTACAGTTCCTTAGTGAACAGAGCTACGAATTGAGGTCCACGATCGGAGACGACACGTTTCAGGAGGCCGTAGAGTTTCCAGACATAATGGAGGAAGAGCTGGGCTGCTCCTTCCGCTGTGACCGTTATGTCCGTCGGAATGAAGTGTACTCTTTTAGAGACAGCATCCACGACCATCATGACAGCGCCATGTCCAGAGGACTCTGGGAGTTCGACCACAAAATCGACACTGAGCGTATTCCACTGTGTGTCCGGAACGGGGAGCGGTTGGAGCTCGCCAACAGGAGAATGTCGCCAAGGTTTAGTCTGGAGGCAAAGATCGCAAGTACTCACATACTGGCCAATGTACCTAGACATCTGAGGCCACCAGTAGTTCCAGGACACTAGTTTTAGTGTCTTCCAGCATCTGGGGTGCCCTGCAATCTGGGTATCATGGCAAAGGGCTACGATCTGTCTACATAGGTCCAGACTCCGCAGTACGTATATCTTTCCCCGGAACCGGAGTAGGCTGTCCATGTTCGACCACTCTGAGGAGTGTACTGCCTCGTTGGTGGAGCTCCAGAGCTCTCGTGCTGCCTTAGCTATGGGTTCCTCTTGGTCTCCATTCTGGTTACTTTTGCAAATGTCAGACAAGATCTTCTGTTCTATGCCTGCCAGTTCTACCTCTTCCAGAGCACGCACCGCAAGGAATTCCAGTCGAAGGAGGACTATGTTCTCGTTGTCTGAGGCTCCATTTCCATGATTGGCTCTCCTTGACAGTGCGTCCGGTTTGTCCATGGTACGTCCGGGGCGGTGGTGAAGCAAGAAGTCGAACCTAGCCAAATGCAAGAACTAACGGGCTTGACGACGGTTAAGTTTCTTGGTTGTCATGAAATACTCGAGGTTCTTGTGGTCGGTCCAGATCTCTACCGGATGGGTCACTCCTTCTAGGAAGTGCCTCTACTCTTCTAGTGCACGGATGATGGCCAGCATTTTCTTGTCATGGATTTCGTAATTCCGTTCCATGGAGGACAAGGACTTACTGTAGAACACTATGGGGTGCCATTTTCCGTCCGCTGTCAACTGCTGAGACAAGACTGCTCCTGTGGCGAAGTCCGAGCTATCCGCTTTAACCTGAAAAGACTCCGAGTCCTGAGGGGACATCAATACTGGAGCAGTGGTCACCACTGTCTTGAGGTCCTCAAAGGCCGTCTGTTCCTTTCCACTCCACGTCCAGACTTGTTCAGAGTGCATTAAGTCGAAGAGGGGTCGAGCTTTGGCAGAGAAATCCTGGATAAACCTTCGGTAGAAGTTGATGAAGCCTAGGAAAGCCTGGACGTCCATCTTGTTTTCCAGAGTAGGCTACTCTCGGACTTCCGCTACCTTGACCGGATCCATAGAAACTTCGTTCTCCGATATGACTAGTCCTAAGTACTCGATTCGCTCCTTGCAGAACTCACATTTCTCTAGGTGGAGGAAAAGTTTGTGTTCCTGTAGGACCTGCAGTATCCGTCTGATAGCCTTTGCATGCTCCTCTTCCGTCCTAGTGAAGATCAGGATGTCGTCCAGGTAGACCACCATGATACCTTCTGCTATGAGGTCCCAGAAGATGTTGTTCATCATAGTTTGGAAGATGGCCGGGCTGTTAGTCATGCCAAAGAACATTACCAAGGGTTCGAACAGGCCTCGATTGGTTTGGAAGGCTGCCTTTCACTCGTCTCCGGGCTTGATGCGGATGTTGTTGAAACCCCAATGGACATCTAGCTTGGTGAAGTATCTGGCTCCGTGGAGTTGCGATACGAGTTCGGAGATGAGTGGGAGGGGGTACTTATTCTTGACCGTCATGGAATTGAGCACACGATAGTCCTGAACCAACCGGAGTGATCCATCCTTTTTCTTAATGAAGAATACTGGGGCTGCCATGGGAGATTTGGAAGGGCGAATTCGTCCAGTATGCAGGTTCTCTTCCAGGAAAGAGTCCAGCTCCTTTTGTTCCACCAGAGAAAGGGGGTATACCTTTGATGACTTAGGCTCCGAGCCTGGAATGAGCTCGATAGCGTAGTCTCACTGCCTATGCTCCGGGAGGATGTCGAAGTCTTCCTTTGCGAACACTGATTCGAATCTTTTAGCACAGTCGGGTAGGGTGAGAAGTCCTTTCCTCGTTTCCACGGCTCGACAGGCTCCTTCCACAAGTTTCTAGGAGATCATAGAGGTGGCACGAAGGTCTTCTGCAGCAGGTTCTGAGAGAATCCTCGTTATGAAGAGTCTGTCCTCTTGCTCGTATTCAATCTCACATATCCGGAGAGGGGTCTTGTCTTCTTCCAAGTCTTCCGCATACTCCAGAGGGGGTCCGGATCGGCAGACATTGACAGCTTTGACCTCTACTTTCCTTTGCGACGCTTGTTCTTTTCGTATCGTGCGGTATCCTTCACATCGAGGGGAGCACCTATTCATTTGCACTTCTCCGGTTTGCCAATTGACCTCTGGATTATGGTCCTTGAGCCAGGTGTAGCCGAGGATTAGGTTCTGCTTCCTAAGGTTAGAGATGGCGAGGAGCGTCCTTTCGGAATAGGTCTTATAATGGAGGACTACATCCACCACTTCGGAGATTTGTCCTGCTTTGTTAAGGGAGCCATCCACATTGAACACCAGTATGGAACGAGAGATGCTCTGGGTACTGATACCTCTCATATGGACAAAATCCTTGTCTATGAAGTTGCCAGTAGCTCTGGAGTCCAAAAGCGCTTTGACGGAATGCACCTCGCTGGTGTCGGTGGTACCGATCTCGATAGGCAGGACGATAAATGTTCTGGGGGCATCGAGGGTGTTGGCGGAGAGTTGTCTGGGGAGTCTTTTTTCCTATTTGGGCCTCCGAGGCAGGGCTGTCCTGACTGGAGCGGAGGGGGAGAGAGGGGGTGTGTCTATAGGTTCATGAATTTCTATATTGACTTCTTCTACGTCTAATACAGCGAACCTATTAACTAGCAGCGACCGGGGCACACTTTTCGCCGGCTGCGCTAAATAAAATCCTCCTCCAGGGAGGAGCCAACTTCCTCTTCTGCTACTGCATCTTTCAAGGCCATCAAATCTTCGATCAATTCTTCCCGTTGCTCTGCGGTTAACCTCCAGACGTCTAGACGGTGGGGACAGTCCTTTACGAGATGGTTGGGCTCTCTGCATCGATAACATCCTCGTTGAGGTGCAGAGTGCGTCTTCTGGACTGTGTTCACGTCCATAGACGTCCCTCCAGACGGTACAGACGGAGCTGGTCTCGGGGGAACAGGGGACTGAGTGGACTGAGGAGCACGGAACATCGAGAGAGGGGTAGGCCAGGGAAGAGCGGAGCACGTAGGGGCCACAGTCGTTGACCGGAGCATGGATTGGAAAGCCTCATTGGTCAGCCATGCCTGGTTGATCCTCTGGGCAGCTGCGTACCAGGCCTCTGGGTCAGTGTCAGTGGGTCGTCTGAAGGGCATGGTGGCGATTTGGCTCTGAATGTTCATCCTGAGGCCTCGGCAGAACTTCACCACAAGAGTCCGGGGGTTGGTGTATCCGGCGTCGGAGACCAAGGTTAGGAAGCTGTCCAGGTAATCGTCCACTGTCCAGTTTCCTTGGTAGTACGCAGAGCCTTCTAGAGCATTAACGGCATCCGCTTCTGCGTTGACCAGAAAGAATTGACTCCAGAACTCTTGTTCGAAGTCGGTCCAAGACTAGATAGGAAAAACGCCGGTGTCTGCCTCCTGGCGAAAGAGGTTCTCGGACCACCTCGCGGCATGTCTGTTTTTGAAAAAGGCAAGGGTCCAAAAGATTTTCTCCTCATCGTAGCTGAACTGCTCTGGAGCCAGGCGTAGATATAACATACAGGAGTTTAAAAAGGCTCGACCAGAGGTCCGTTCACCAGAGAAGTCAGGTAGAGAGGGGAGTTTTGGCCTCATCCTCTATTTAGTCGGGGCAGACGGGACTGGGGAAGGAGAGTTGATAGGAGGGGAAGACGTTGCTATCGGGGGCGGAGCATTTGTCGGAGTGGGGGCAGGGCTAGTCATCAGTTGAGTGAGCTGTTGTAATTGGGCTGTTAGGTCCGCGAGGGTGTTGTTAATAACATGTTCCGAAGCGTTCTGACGCTAGGTCAACTCCTGGAGATGGTGCTGCAGATAGCCCAAAGCATCGGCGATGGCTGGAGGGATATCCACAGGAAGTGACATCTCTTCGGAGTGGAGTGATCAGGGAACCAGAGTTTGTTAGCGGAGGGCAACCGGAGGGCGGCTGTCCACTGAGAAATTCCGGGGCTCTGATAATAAGATCTAATTCTGCTGTTAGGGTGACCGAAGTAGAACTCCAGGAGATTCCTCAGTTAATTATAATTTATGAAATATGGTTACAACCTACCTCCAGGAGATTCCTCAGAGAATTAGATAAGGCTCCTGGAGGGAATAATCTATATTATATACTACAGTGTCTTCGTGTTCCTGCATCGGTAACCAGGGTCTGAACAAGGAAAGTACATTGGGTGGCAACGGAGTGCTCTCGGAATGATGGGAGTAAGACCTAATATTACATAGTAATATTGGATCAGCTACAAGGTCGCTCCGGAGGACTAGAACGGGCTCCGGAGCTGCAGATTAGGGGTCCCCTTACATTTGTGACATAAAGCAAACTCTAATTAAAAATCTGTTAGTATAAAATATATCAAATACTACTTTCTATAGCAAATTTGCTTATAGTGTGACAATATGTCTTTTGACTGTTGTTATGCACAACATTATGTATTTTGATAATCTTCTTGGCTGACAATTTGGGAAAGACCTCTTTGATCCTTAGAATATCTTCAGCATTTCCTTTAGTGGCTTGAGCAAATGACTTGATATTCTTGTAGTGCTTGGATTTGGCTAAGATACTAGTACTGGACCTGGAAGGGATAGAGAGGAAATCCTGGATATGTTGACCAGATTGGTCTTGTTTTTTCCTTCTGTAACTAGAATGTCTTTCTTGTTGAATTACAAGGCAACACACTGTTGAAAGGTCCTTGAGTTGTCAGCTGTGAGTTTGTCCCAGTTATAGATTGAGAAAATAAGGTCTCATACTACAAAGCCAAATTCTGAGATTTGAGGAATATCCTGACCATTCTTGTTGCCTAGGAGCCTTTGTTTGATGAAGGTGGCAATTCTTTGAAGGAAGCATGCTATATTCTTGGCATCACCTGCTAGAAATTTGTCTGTACCAAATAGGGAAACTGAATTAAAGTCTCTGTCCCATAGCTGTTGGTCTGTAGGTTGATTTGCCTGATATGAAATAGCAGATGGTTCTAGATCAGGGGGAGAAACTGAATAATTGATGCCATTGACATGAGGTGGAGGGATGGGTGAGTTAGCCTCATTGCATGCATGAGGCATGTTGGCCTTAGAGGGTAGAGCTTGTTCCCTCTCTTTGAGTTGATCAGCCCACAACTGGTGGTTTTGAGCTTGCATTCTTTCTGCATGGTCCAAGGAAGAGGCTTTGGATTCAGTGGACTCAGTGGATTGAGACCTTTGTGGATTGTGGTTTATGTCTGAGAGACGACCTCTCTGTGCGAATTCGTCGACTTCCATTGAAGAGAGGTGTCTTGGTTGGAATAGTTGTTGTTTAGGGGGTTGTTAGCTGGTTGTGAAAAGGGGGAATGTTGTAAATTCGCTAATTCTCTACTAGGCGCTACCATGTGAGGTGGTGGTACGAGAGATATGAACTCAGAGTTAGTAGAGGTGTATCCTTGTCTAATTCCCTGCCGGCCATCTGTCACAGTCACACCACATTCTTTATGGGTATAAATAACACGTAGATTGAATAAAGAGATACCCTGAAAACACTCTATTGTCATACTCTTCAGGTTCTAATGACAAGCACATTTCGCAGCACACCTCGCAGTAACAGGTTTAGGGCACAAACATCTCGTCCTCCGTCAAATGGCACACCAGAGTCGCACAACACCTCTGAAACCGCTCAGCTTGAAAGTGTCGAAGCCTCTGAAGATGAAGAAAGTCAATGGGAAGATGTGTCAGAACCTCAAAATGAAGCTCATACTCCCTCGAAGGGCTCTGCCAACCCTATACCTCCCAGGCGCCCTCTGACGTCGAACCCACGGAGACGTAAACGCACTCGGAGTGGCCTCACTCTCACAGACAAGCTTCCAACTTCTGGAGTCACTATCGGTCTTGATGCGGGGACGCCGTTGAAGGACAAGATACCGGAGAAGAAATACGAGGAATCTCCTCAGCAAGAAACCTTTATCCAAGAGCGCAAATTTCCTGCCCTCGCGTCCAAGGAACAGGCGCAGAGCGCACCACTCTTTTCAAAAGAAGACTTAGTGGATGGAGCTCTTCAGGGCGTTTCGTTCAGTAGTCGGTACATCTTCGACGTCTGCCGAACGGCTCTGGCTCTTTTGCGAAAGCCTCTCGGTTTCTTATTATTCCTTTCCGTGCTAGCCTTGATATTGTCAAGGATTTCTCATGTTTTGAGAGACGCATTTGCACCCATTTGCTGGGTCCCCTTCATTTCTTCGACTTTCATGTGTCAACCCACTGCCCCCCCGCCAACTATCAATTATCCCGTGCTAATGGAGGCCGAGACCAGAACGTTTGAGCAATTGTTGGACGAAGCGAGCGGCGGTTCAGTACTGTCACTAGAAGTCAAGAAGGCAGAGATGGCAACATCTGATCTTGTTACGCTAGTGCATCTCAGTTCTCTAACATCCAAAGAAACACTTGCCAGAATGCTGTTGGATTTCGTTGAAGACGCGAAGAAAACAGGGAGACGACTTCAAAAATTGCACGCAAAAGTTAGCGGGTCCGTCGATACGTGAGTCGAGTCTATGGCCTATAAAGAGTACTCTGATCTATCTATTGAAAGTATCATGGCAGTAAACGACCATGCACTTCGGACAATTGAAAAAGCTAACGAAAAAAATAGTTTCCATGCATTTGACATCATACCGTGGGTGGAAAAACGCAAACTTAAACTCCTTAAATCCACTTTCGACGACGCCATGGATACACTTGCCTCTCAGGTTGAGCGCTTAGTCATCGAAGCGGAAGCAAATATCTACAATTTAAACGAGCTTGAAGAGCGGCTAATTGCGCTCAACGAG
>Ga0157360_1001046_pt1 | contig 10378 bp, 12 predicted proteins | sample AttlaeALBM1_FD_111483 | JGI IMG/M metagenome (GOLD analysis project Ga0157360, IMG submission 111483) | Fungus gardens microbial communities from leaf cutter ant in Ribeirão Preto, State of São Paulo, Brazil - Atta laevigata ALBM1 | ecosystem: Host-associated > Fungi > Mycelium > Unclassified ... | reverse complement strand
TATTCGAGAAGCTAATATACCGATACTCCTTCGCGAGGATAAGCTGGAATTTGGACTTGGAGGCCCTGATGCATACATGCAACTTGCTCGCTGTTACGACCTGGTTGTGGGAGTCCTCACTAGTTCGATCGAGATTGATTCAAATGCCAACAACTATCTCACTCATGGAGCACCATGTTTCTTGATCTGTCTTATGGGTATTCAGTGTTGTTTATTTATTCTTACATTTGTTGATGTGATTTTGCCTAGGACCCATGTTGTTTGTATGTGGTGGGTCCACGACAGTCACAAACCAGTCATCGAACCAATTGCCAAGCCTGTTTTCATGCTCAACGATCACACCCGGACTCGTCAAGCAGAAGTAGCAACACTGTTGTGGGCATTAGTCAAGGGGATATCCTCTCTGTGACGGTGAGGGCACGATGAGAATGTGATTCCACTTCTGCCACTCACAGCGTTGTTTGCCAGGCTCGTGACTAAACCTCCTAAAATTTCATTTGCACCTTCGACGCCTCGCATTTACGACTCGTGCACGTTACTCGAGCCAGAATTTAACGGCGAAGTTGGGTTTCTTACGTTTGTGTCCAAGCCCATCGTTGGGTACGAGCGACTGTTTCCTGCCACCCTCAAGTCTTCTTCCATTCCCAGCCTTCAGGTCCTTGTCAAGCTTGTCCCTCGCTCCTATTCACGAGATGTCCATGAGTATATGGCAAAGAATAAGCTGGCTCCCGAGCTGTATGGTTATGCAGAGCTGGACGGTGCACCCACTGCATATGTCATGGGGTACTTCGACCCACCCACTTGGCAAACACTGTACCAATTCTTCAAGTCCGATACTACAACAGTGGATCCCACTCAATTGCAAGAGGCTGTTGAAAGCATCCTTAAAACGCTGGATTCCAAGGATTTTGTTCACGGGGATCTTCGAACTAACAACATCATGATTCGAACGGATGTGATAGAGAAATGCGTGGACATCAAGGTGATTGATTTTGACTGGGCAGGGAAAGCAGGAGAAGTTTGTTACCCTGCAGAACGGAATACAGATATCCAGTGGCCTGGTGAGGCAGGAGCACCAATTTTAAAGAACATGATTCGGAAATGGTCCATTCGTGGCTGGACTAATGGCTACGGCAGAACAATGTATCTACCTGTTTAAATATAGTCACCAGACTTGAGTCGTCGGAAAGCGCAGTTTGCATAGGAAAATATAGAATGTTCTTTTCTCTAGGTTGAAATAAGTATTAGGACGCTAACATGGATTCCACCCCTCCTCCTAAACCTCAGTTCCCAATGAGCTCAATACCTTGGTCTTCCTCCTCGTGTCACAGGAGTTCTTCGTTCTTGCTCGGCCCACCCTCATTCTCACAGTCTCGATCCAATAGATTGATATACTTGTTGCATCGCCTCTCCGTTCTTTCGTCATAGAAAAACAAAATCCAGTTTGAACAAACCATGTCTAGATACTACAGATGTCTTCCAGGATACAGAAGTGGACGATGAGAGTGAGTATGAATAGGGTGGTTGATTGGATGCGACTTTGGCGGCACGATGCCGTTATGCGGCATCTATATGAGACTGCTGCGTTTTGGAGAGACCAGGGTGGAGGACTTGCATATCCTCAGCCTTCAAGCCCTGGGGTTGAGGGCATCAATTATAGATATTCTTATATATTGAACTCTAGAATACACCATAGAGTATATGTGTAAACTTATCGCTCTCAGAAGAGTTCTGCACTTATCTTCGAAAGTGGCCAGAACCCGTGTGGACCCCGAAAGTAGCCAAAACCACGTTGCGGGATAGTATTAGCAGAAATACTTGGACTGACAGACCCATCAGAAATATGTTTTTGCATGGAGAGCGCCAGATCTTATATAAAAAAGAATGAAGCTTTTGATTACCGACACATACCTTGCCAGCGTGCACAAGTCCTATGAGCCGTCGCTTTTCTTGATCAACAACCTATGGAATGTTACTTAGTATATAAGCTCGATATTTCTGCGACATAGTGTGCCCTTACAAACTTGGATATCTCACCGACATAAAGTCAATCACCTTTATTTTACAGAACACCTAAGATTGACCATAATTGCACAGTGGAAATTTTAATTTAGATATATCCCTACACCAGATCGTTGATGTAATAGAATCCAGAGCCTTCATCGAGCTCAAAGTCCATGTCAATATCTTCATCGTCATACTTCAGTACTATCTCTCGAACTTCGCACTGCAGTGGTGCTGAACCATGCTCCCGTCTCCTCCTATCAATATCTGTGAGACTCAAGTAGTATTGCGGGCCACAGCCGGAGCGAACATTAATGAGAGTTGCCTTGTCGAGGTGAGGACATGGGCAAAGGATAGAGTTATCAGAGGTATTTAAGTCAGATGGAAGGAGCGAACAAAGAACTTCATCCAGATTCATCGAGCTCAAAGTAAGGTCCTGTAAATTTTTTACCGAATTGAGAAAAGCGTTGAACGAACGCGTTCCAGTGTTGACAGATGATAAAGAAAGGGAGGTCAGTCTAGGAAAAGCCACGCGAGCAGAAGGAGTCTTCTGCTTGACATCGCTGAACTCGCCGGTTGCGAGGAAAGAAAGGATCGGGCTAGCATCCGGCCTTTCAGGCTCCGCCTTGTAGGACTCATCCGTGAGGTGCAATATCCACGTATTCGGAGCATCTAAAAGTTCGAGAATAGTCTGGCATTCAGATATAACGTGATACCCGAGGGTTACATTCTTCAGACTAGGAAGGTGAATGAATCGACAAAAGTGGTGGGCAAGAGGGACATCGTCATCCGGATCGGACTTGATTGGACCGGAACCACGGATCTTGAGTATCTCGAGCTGAGAGTTCGAAGATAGAAGCTGACGGAACTCCTCCAGGGAGGGGCGAACATCACGACTGTGGTAATCAAGCTCCAGTGACACAAGGCTGACATTGTTCTGCCGTGTCAACATCAAATTAAGCATCGACCACTGAACATGGACACCTTGAAGCTTGAGATGACGGAGGTTTGGTAAGAGGGTGCTACAGTACTGGACATGAACAGTGTAATCGTTAGGGGTGAAGAAGAGCCCCTCTTTCATCAACTCAGGATAAAAATAAGGTGAAAAACTGGCAAACGCATTGCAGCGGGAAAGAGCCAAGTACTCAAGTCGTGGTGCACCCAGAGTCAGGAGAAATGGGTTGATGTGACTGAGAGCGACGAACATTGGCGCCCATATGTCAGTCAAGATCTCGAGTGACCTCCATCGATGGATGTGAGGGAGAATTGTGCTGACAACATCCAACATATAGTGAGAAGAAAAAACCGGCGAAAAAACATCTGGTCCTGTTTCGAAAGGTAGGCTAAAAAGAGAAAGTAAGTGATCATTGCATTTGTGTTATGCATGAACAGCGCGCACTCGGGTTCTGTTCCATTATAGTCCCAAGACGGGTCCCGAGCTTCGATAAGAACATCAAGAGGGTACATCTGGGACCGAACGAGAAAGAGATCAAGGAACGTTTTATCAAGATAGTTCTCCCCATCATCATCTTCTAGTATCATCTCTGGAGTTAAGCACAGACTTGTCCATAGCGCGGGAGTGTTTAGGGCGACATGCCTCCAAAAGCGATTGACACATGAAACAATGACGGGTGTCCTGACTGAGGTTGTATCGAATACTGGGCGAGATACCGAATATGGACTAAAGGAGGTCTCCTCATCCCCATGGGTTGCCAACATGAAGATATGAGTCAAGATCTCAACTGTAATAATTTCAAAGTAGCTCATAGCTATAACAGGTAGAGAAGTGGGAGATATGACATCAGGAAAAACTGATCCTAACTTTTTCTTATTTTAGTACCAATTAATTTTATATCACTTTCTCAATGGCTGATTGAGAATGCTCGTCTCAACGGACAACAAAGTACAAGAACTACAACTATCACTGCTGCAGTAGAGAAGCCTTTTTGTGGTGTGCTATGATGAAATTTGAATGTAGGAAAGATATAAATAGCATGGGAAACATTATGTAAGATATGTATAGTAAAGGTCATGTGATCATGGGAGATAGGCACACAGACCAACAAACATTTGTTTAAGTAGTTAGTGAAATTCAATGGGAAACTCTATTGAGTTCTTCCTAAACATCTACCTAGGGTAAACTCTGAGTCATCAAGACTTAATGTTAACATATGTGTTCATTAATCTAATAGGAAACATCCAAGAATATAATGCAGGAAAGATATAAATAGTGTGGGAAAGATTGTGTAATATATATAGTTCATAGTAAGGGTCATGTGATTGCAGGAGATAGGCACACAGACCAACAGACATCTGTATAAGTAGACTTCAAAATCCAATGGGAAATTCTATTGAGTTCTTTCTGAACAATTACCTTGATTAAGCTCTGAGTCTTCATGACTTGACACTAACATTGGGTATACTTTTACTATTTCTCTGTTGAACTCAAATCCATTCTGATTTTTCCTATCTAGTGTAAGGCTCTAGCTATGATGACTTAAACCTACTCCAAGTCTGAGTTGATAAGGAGAACTCAATAGAGTCCTTGTTTAATTCCTGTACATATACAGCTACTACATAGTCTGTGCACTATTTTTTCACACTCATCATGTGACATGTGACATGTGACATGTGACACTTTCCTGCACTCCCTTCTTGTATAGTAAGTCCAAAGAGAAAAAGAAAAGAAAAGAAATATAAATAATGACTTAGCTATTTTGCCAAGTCATGACATCTAGTTCTAGAGTCAATCTGAGATAGCAAGGAGGAAACCAATTCCTCTCTAATTAATTCTGTAGGAAATTCTTGAGGCCTAACAACAGAACAAAGTATTTGATTAGCATATAATCAGCATTTTTGTAGATGAAGCAACTATAGTCATTCAGAATGTCAGCTTGGGTTTCTACTCTTTTATGACTGCAAGGGCATACATGATTACTTTGAGGAAGGAATCTCTTTCTAAATTCTCTAATTAGAGTATAATTTAGAATAGCTCCTATGGCTCTAGTACAGAGTAAAACCATAGACCTAATATGATTGAACTATTTCTCTCCTTTCATGTACAATGATTGGATATACTTTTTTTGTTTATTATAAGCTTCAAGAACTGGTAGCCTTTTTTGTGCCTGTGGTTGAAGGTGGTGATCTATTGATGAGTGTATACCTTACTTGATTTGACCTATGGCCATGTCTCTAGTAGGTTCCATTAGGACAAGTCTGTTTACTAATCATGATAACCAAATGAAAAAACAAACAAAAAGAATTGACCCAACAAAACAACTGAGACAACATACATATGAAGGAAGGGACTCTACAATGCATTTCATAACATAATTCTCATGATAGACTAATAATGACCATATCAGAGGAAATATCAGTGCAATAATGAAGGAACACAGTTGAACCTCAACAATCAACAAGCAAGTGTTTGGAGCCCAAAGAAAGTGAGTCAATATATTAATAATAAAATCTACTTAGATACATACCTAAAGTCTGAACAAAGTGAGATAAACTTTAGCAAAACAATAAGTACACTTTTATATGGCTATGAAAAATGCTGCAATGACTAATAGGAAATTTTTTGATGGAATGAAGATGAAATGGCAACTAGCAATGGTGTTGGCTATTGAAGCAATCCTGAACCAACCTCAAATTGCACCCTTTGACAAACCAGTTCTGGGTACAGCAAAATTCAGGCCAGTCATCCCCAGACCAGATCACAACTATAACTATAGACAGTTAACTGGTATCTAGTCATACAGGATCAGGGAGTGTTTACTGAGTGTTTGGGAGAGGTGCTGCCTCATCACATTGGTCTTACTATGTTTGGGAATTTGGAGGTTTTCTTTGTCTCACTTTCTTTGTTGTCTCATTGCTTTGTGATCCTAATAAAATACTCTAGGGCACAGAAGGGAACTCAAGCATCATACTCCCATTATCATCCCTTTCTGTTGCTCTAAAGTGTCATGACTTGGCAAAACAGCTAAGTCATTATTTATAATCCTTTTCTTTTCTTTTGCCTTTATCTTGGACTTACTACACAAAAGGCAGTGCAGAAAAGTGTCATGTCACAAGTGTTACAAAGGTCACAGTCACATAACAGGAAGTCATAGTGTCACATCACATGATGTCACATGATTGGTCACATGATAGGCATGGGAAGATAGTGCACAGACCATGTAGTAGTTGTATAAGTAGTGTAAAAAATCTAATACGAACTCTATTGAGTTCTCTTTGTCAATCGCTGAACAAAGAGCAGTTGGCTTTATTCCAGCTTGGAGTTTAGCTTTCTTACACTAGAACTCAATTCCACTTCAGAGCACTGTCCACCTTGGACCTTGCTCACTCTCTTATCTCATCTAAAATCAACCCTCGGCCAGCGATCATTGTGATTACTAGCCACCTCCATACATAGCCGGGCCCTTGGCTTAAGGGGACTTCACTGTCAGTTAGGGACAATGGGTGGAAGAGTGGTACCAAACTCGGGTATCATTTCTAAGATGTAACCTTACAAACAAGCAATGTTTAAGTAGTATACTTGTATTCCTTTTCTCAGTATAAACCTCGTGCTGCAACTCCATTGTGAGTTGGTATATGCAGAGGAGTAACAGCCACCTTTAGAGGGCTGTCTAGATTAGGGATCCCATCCATTGGGTGATAGACAAAGTACTATTAGGACAGTAGTTAGTAGGGCAGTAGGTGTTTGGTTGGGTGAAGATCTTGCACTCCAACAGACATAACATTAGTAAGATCAACCATTAAATCTGTATCCTCAGAGATGTCACCACAATGTCTCAAACACAATACAATTCTCTCATGAGCAACTTGCTCAAACAAAAGCATGCCCTTACTTCATTAAGGGCAAAATTAGAAGGAAAAAAGGAATGAGAATGTTGGAGTTGCAAAGGGTTTGGGCACCTGGCCCAAAATTGTAGGAATAAGAAAGGAAAGGAGAAGAGGGGAGCTACTCCCAAAAATAAATTTGAAGTGTTGTCAAGTAGGGTAATACAGTGTGATGTAAAAGAGAGGATGATAAGAAAGCAGGAGAGGGTGGAGGTTGAGTGTTTTAAGTGTAGAGAGGAGGGACACAAATGCAGGGAGTGTCTACTATGGAAGCAGATGAAGAAGGCAGCACATGTGGCAGTGCCACAAAAGGTGCAGCAAAAGAGGAGGCTGGCACGTCCCATCAGGGAAAAGGTGCAGGAAGGAGAAAAGAGGCTGAGAAGAGTAGAGGAAGATGGAGCGGCATGTGTGGCCAAGCCATGAGAAGTGCAGCAAGGGTGGAAGAGAAGCTCAGTAGAAGAGCTAAGAAAGAGAGCAGAGGAGCACTGTGAAAAAGGTATCCCAGAAGAGGCACAATTATGGGATCTAGGATAGTGTACAAGAGAGGTAGTGATTTTGTACTTAGCTTGTGAGAGGTATGGAAACCAGGGGTATTATGTGGAAGACAATAGGGGACAGGGAGTAATCTCCAGAAGGAAATTAGAAGGAATGAAATAGTGTGGATGTAGAGGGAAGGTGGCACATGACCAAGAGAGTCAGAAAGCACAGCCAAAGAGGGGGGTAGTCAAAGGGAGGTCAGGAGAACCTTCAAAATGCTAAGAGAAGTGTGGATGAGTATTGGAGTAGAAAAGTTAGATATGCATGAAGGCATAACTGTAAAAGCACTCTTAGACAGTAGTGCCACAGGAATATTCATGGACAAAAGAATGGTGGCTAGACATGGGTTCAAGCTGCAGAAATTAGAAAGACCGATAATGGTCAGAAACATGGATGGGACAAATAATAGTAGAGGGGCCATTACACACCAAGTAGAGTGCAATGTGTACTACAAAGGCCATGTAGAAAGAATGAGGATGGATGTGTGTGACTTAGGGAAGATAGAAGTAATTCTGGGAATGCCATGGTTGGCAGCACACAACCCCGAGATAAATTGGGAAACTGGAGAAGTCAAGATGACGAGATGCCCACCCCTATATGGTGGAAGAAGTCAGACAAAAGAAAAGGTCAAAAGGGTAGTAACCCTAGAGGAAGAGAGAATTGTCAGATGGGCAATAGATGATAAAGAAGATTGGGGAAAAAAGGAAGAGATAGAGGAGAACCACAGAAAAATCAAGGAAATGGTCCCAAAAAGGTTTTTGAAGTAGAAGAAAGTGTTTGGGAAGATAGAGTCGGAAAGGATGCTGACCAGGAAAATTTGGGATCATGCTATAGATCTCAAAGAGACGTTCAAACCACAGAAAGAAAGGATTTATTCATTATCTAAAATGGAAAGAGAAGAAGTCCAGAAATTCATAGAGGACCAGCTAAGAAAGGGGTATATCAGACCATTTAAATCCCCTCAAACATCACCAGTTTTATTTGTAGGCAAAAAGGACAGGAGTAAGCAGATGGTAATGGACTACTGCAACCTAAACGACCAGAGAGTGAAAAACAATCACCCATTACCATTGATCACAAACCTAATTGATAACATGGGGAGTAAAAAAATATTCACTAAAATGGATCTGAGGTGGGGGTTCAATAATGTGAGGATAAAGGAAGGAGATGAGTAAAAGGGAGCATTCATAATGCATGTGGGCTCCTTCAAGCCAACAGTAATGTTCTTTGGGATGACAAACTCGCCAGCTATATTCTAGGCAATGATGAATGAAATTCTAAGGGATTTGATCAACAAAGGAAAAGTTGCAGTATTTGTGGATGATGTACTAGTGGGGACAGAAACAAAGGAGGGACACAATGAGATTGTGGAGGAAATATTGAAGAGGTTGGAAGAAAATGACTTGTATATCAAGCCAGAAAAGTGTGTGTGAAAAGTATGGAAAATAGGGTTCTTAGGTGTTGTTATAGGACCAAATGGGATAGAAATGGAGAAGAAAAAGGTGGATGGAGTGTTAAGTTGGCTGGAGCCAAAGAATGTAAAAGATGTCAGGAAATTTTTAGGCCTTGCAAATTACTACAGGAGGTTTATCAAAAATTTTGCTCGAGTAGCTAGGCCAATAAATGTGCTCACCAGGAAGGATGTGAAGTGGGTATGGGGAGAAAGCCAACAAAAGGCATTTGATGAGTTAAAAGAAGTCTTTACAACAAAACCAGTATTGGCGGCACCAGACTTGGACAAAGAGTTTAGGGTAGAAGCAGACGCTTCAAATTACATAACTGGAGGAGTACTATCAATGAAGTGCTCAGACAACTTGTGGAGACCAGTTGCTTTCATTTCAAAGTCTTTAAATGATACAGAAAGAAACTACAAAATACACAACAAAGAAATGTTAGCAGTAATCAGATGCTTGGAGGCATGGAGACACTTCTTAGAGGGAACAACAGTTAAATTTGAGATCTGGACAGATCATAAAAACCGCAAATACTTTATGAAAGCACAAAAGTTGAATAGGAGACAAGCAAGATGGGCTTTATACTTATCTAGGTTCAATTTTATGCTAAAACATATTCTGGGAAGTAAGATAGGGAAGGCAGATAGTCTAAGCAGAAGACCAGACTGGGAGAAAAGGATAATGAGGATGAGACGTTGGTAAATGGTTAGAAGTAAGAAGAACAGAAGCAGTAGAAATAATAGTAGATGGGATAGATCTACTAGAGGAGGTTAGAAAGTCGAAAGTAAAGGATGATGAAGTGGTAAAAGCTATGGAAGAAATGAAACAAGCAGGGGTGAAGATGTTAAGAGATAAGGAGTGGAGAGAAGTTGATGGTGTAATGTACAAAGAAGGAAAAGTCTATGTACCAAAAGATAACAAGCTTAGAGCAAAGATGATTAGGCTGCATCATGACACGCCAATAGGAGGGCATGGGGGGCAATGGAAAACAGTGGAATTGGTCACTAGAAATTTTTGGTGGCCAGGGGTTACAAAAGAAGTGAAGCAGTATGTAGAGGGATATAATGCCTGCCAGTGAAATAAAAATCACACAGAGCAACCAGCTGGCAAATTAATGCCTAACTCAATTCCAGAAAAACCTTGGACACATATATTGGCAGACTTTATCACTAAGCTGCCTTTAGCTTAGGAATATGATTCAATCTTAGTAGTAGTTGATAGGTTAACAAAAATGGTGCATTTTATACCTACTATAGAGAAAACATCAGCAGAGGGGCTAGCACGGTTGTTCAGAGACAATATGTGGAAATTACATGGTCTGCCTGAGAGTATCATAACACTATGTTGTTTGGGACTATCCTCATACTCCAGTACTATTTTTAATGCACTGGTCTAGAGTACAGAATTCCCTTTTTTGGGTGTGAAATGTCACATATGTCACATATGTCACACCTTGTTTCTGTCACCAGGTCATGGTCATACTCTGGTCTTTCTCTAGAGTACTAGTTTTGGAATTGGTCCTTTCCTAGAGTATTAGTTTT
>Ga0157360_1001044_pt1 | contig 10381 bp, 10 predicted proteins | sample AttlaeALBM1_FD_111483 | JGI IMG/M metagenome (GOLD analysis project Ga0157360, IMG submission 111483) | Fungus gardens microbial communities from leaf cutter ant in Ribeirão Preto, State of São Paulo, Brazil - Atta laevigata ALBM1 | ecosystem: Host-associated > Fungi > Mycelium > Unclassified ... | reverse complement strand
TGATCTTAATGGCGCAGAACAAATTTGAGGATGCCAAAGGGCAATCAGTATGAGTAAAAGCAGGCGTTGGATAACGCTGATTCTGACCTTGATTGCACTGGTTTTGATCGGCTGGAATCTTACTAACCAGGATGACGATGGCACGCCGGTCGGCAATAGCACGCAGTCACCGACCTATACCAGTGCCGATTCACACACTGTGGTTTATAACCCGCAGGGCGCGCTGTCCTATAAACTGACATCGGACAAAGTGACCTATTTCTCGGACGACGAGCTGAGCTGGTTCGACAATCCGGTAATGACCACCTTTGATGAGAACAAAATCCCGACCTGGTCGCTACGGGCAGATAAAGCAAAGCTCACCAAAGATCGTATGCTTTATCTTTATGGCCATGTTGAGCTGAATACCCTGACGCAGGATTCTCAGCTTGAACGCATCAAAACCGATAATGCGCAGATCAATCTTGTCACTCAGGACGTTACCTCTGATGATCAGGTGACATTGTATGGCCGCAGCTTTAACTCCACTGGCATGAAAATGCGCGGCAATTTACGGACGAAAAACGCCGAGTTAATCGAGAAGGTCAAAACCTCTTATGAAATTCAAAATGAACAAAAATAGCCTGAAGCTCCTGCTGGCCTCGGTACTGCTGGCAACCAGCGTTCCCGCGCTGGCCCTGACCGGTGACTCGGACAAGCCCGTAAACATTGACTCGCAGAATCAGGCGCTGGACCTGCAGGGCAACGTCGCGACCTTTACCGGCAATGTCATCGTGACCCAGGGCTCCATCAAAATCACGGCCGATAAAGTCGTGGTGACCCGTCCGGGTGGCGACAGCAAGAAGACCATTGTCGACGCCTACGGCAACCCCGCGACCTTCTATCAGATGCAGGACAGCGGCAAGCCAGTGCAGGGTCACGCCGCCAAACTGCACTACGAACTGGCTAATGACTTCGTTGAACTGACCGGCAATGCGTTCATTGAGCAGCAGGACAGCAACATCAAAGGCGATCGTATTACCTACCTGGTGAAAGAGCAGAAAATGCAGGCTTACAGCCAGGGCCAGAACAAGCGCGTCACCACCGTCCTGGTGCCGTCGCAACTTCAGGATAAAGGTTCGTCCACCAGCGGAAAGAAGAGTAACTGATAGCTATGGCCACATTAATCGCAGAAAACCTGGCGAAGGCCTATAAAGGCCGTCGCGTGGTAGAAGATGTCAGTCTGCAGGTAAAGTCCGGCGAGATTGTCGGCCTGCTGGGCCCGAACGGTGCCGGTAAGACCACCACCTTTTACATGGTGGTAGGGATCGTGCCCCGCGACGCGGGTCGTATTGTCATCGATGATGAAGATATCAGCATCCTGCCACTGCACGCCCGCGCACGTCGCGGCATCGGCTATCTGCCGCAGGAAGCCTCTATTTTCCGTCGCCTGAGCGTCTACGATAACCTGATGGCCGTCCTGCAGATCCGCGACGATCTGACGGAAGAGCAGCGTCAGGATCGCGCCCGCGAACTGATGGAAGAGTTCCACATCGAACACCTGCGCGACAGCATGGGCCAGGCGCTGTCGGGCGGTGAACGCCGTCGTGTTGAGATCGCGCGTGCGCTGGCGGCCAACCCGAAGTTTATCCTGCTGGATGAACCCTTTGCCGGTGTTGACCCGATCTCCGTTATCGACATCAAAAAGATCATCGAGCATCTGCGTGACAGCGGCCTGGGCGTGCTGATCACCGACCACAACGTGCGTGAAACCTTAGCGGTCTGTGAGCGGGCTTACATCGTCAGCCAGGGCCACCTGATTGCGCACGGAACCCCGAACGAAATCCTCGCCGATGAGCAGGTGAAGCGGGTTTATTTGGGTGAAGAGTTCAGACTCTGATAAGGTGTCGTTAATACTGATGTTTACCTGGGAACTACCATCCTGTCTATGAAGCAAGGTTTACAACTCAGGTTCAGCCAACAGCTGGCAATGACGCCACAACTGCAGCAGGCCATTCGTCTGCTGCAGCTCTCTACGCTTGAACTCCAGCAGGAGTTACAGCTTGCACTGGAAAGCAATCCGCTGCTTGAGCAGACCGAACTGCACGAAGAGATCGACGCCCGGGAATCGTCCGAGGCCGAGGCGCTGGACACCCGCGAAGCCCTTGAGCAGAAAGAGATGCCCGATGAACTGCCGCTGGATGCCACCTGGGATGAGATCTACACGGCTGGCACGCCGTCAGGCACCGGCACCGACTATCAGGATGATGAGTTACCGGTCTATCAGGGCGAAACCACCCAGTCCCTGCAGGATTATCTGATGTGGCAGGTCGGGCTGACGCCGTTCAGTGACACCGATCGCGCGATTGCGACCTCTATCGTCGACGCTATCGATGACACCGGGTATCTTACCGTTTCGCTTGAAGAGATCCTGGACAGCATCGGTAACGACGAGCTGGAAGTGGATGAAGTGGAAGCGGTGCTGAAACGCATCCAGCGCTTCGACCCGATCGGCGTCGGCGCGCGCGACCTGCGTGACTGTCTGCTGGTGCAGCTTTCGCAGTATGCGCCCGAAACGCCGATGCTGGCAGAGGCGCGCCTGATCGTCGGCGAACATCTCGACCTGCTGGCGAATCACGATTTTCGCAGCCTGATGCGGGTGACGCGCCTGAAGGAAGAGGTGCTGAAAGAGGCAATGCTGCTGATTCAGTCGCTGGATCCGCGTCCGGGCCAGTCGATTAACACCGGCGAACCGGAGTATGTCATTCCCGACGTGCTGGTGCGCAAGGTCGGCAGCCGCTGGACGGTTGAACTGAACGCCGACAGCGTGCCGCGCCTGAAGATCAACCAGCACTATGCCGCAATGGGTGGCGCCACGCGCAACGAAAGCGACAGCCAGTTTATCCGCAGTAATCTGCAGGAAGCGCGCTGGCTGATTAAGAGCCTGGAGAGCCGCAACGATACGCTGCTGAAGGTGACGCGCTGTATCGTTGAACAGCAGCAGGCGTTTTTCGAGCAGGGTGAAGAGTTTATGCGTCCGATGGTGCTGGCCGATATCGCCCAGGCCGTTGAGATGCACGAGTCGACCATTTCCCGAGTGACGACGCAGAAGTATCTGCACAGCCCGCGGGGGATCTTCGAACTGAAGTACTTTTTCTCCAGTCACGTCAATACCGAAGGTGGCGGTGAAGCCTCTTCGACGGCGATCCGGGCGCTGGTGAAAAAATTAATTTCGTCGGAAAATCCAGCCAAACCCTTGAGCGACAGTAAACTGACCTCCATGTTATCTGATCAGGGGATTATGGTGGCACGGCGAACCGTCGCCAAATATCGTGAGTCTTTGTCCATCCCGCCATCGAACCAGCGTAAACAGCTGGTTTGACAGAAATGAGAAGGAAGACCTATGCAGCTGAACCTGACCGGGCAACACGTTGAAATCACCGAACCTCTGCGTGAATTCGTCAACGGTAAATTTGCCAAACTGGAACACTATTTCGAACATATCAATCAGGTCTATATTGTCCTGAAAGTTGAGAAAGTCACTCAGGTGGCGGACGCAACGCTTCACGTGAACGGTGGCGAGCTGCACGCCACATCGGAAGCGGAAGATATGTATGCGGCCATTGACGGGCTGATCGACAAGCTCGCCCGTCAGCTGACCAAACACAAAGATAAACTGAAAAAACACTAACCTTCACGCCAGCTACGCGCGCCTGCCGCGCAGAGCCGACAGGATGGGGCGGATAATCCGCCCCGTTTTGTCATCTGAGCAGAGGCGCCGTTTGTCTCCCGCGTCTGGACGCGCTGGCGGTGAATGGCCTGGTGAACTCGCAAGTGAAACGATAATGAACAACGATCTTACACTGGAATTGAGCACGGTGCTTTCGCCTGACTGCACCCGCAGCGGCGTACACTGCCAGAGCAAAAAACGTGCGCTGGAAATCATCAGCGAACTGGCCGCAAAGCAGCTCAACCTGCCGCACCAGACGCTTTTCGAAGCGATCCTGACCCGTGAACGCATGGGCAGTACCGGTATCGGCAACGGTATCGCCATTCCTCACGGCAAGCTGGAAGAGGATACGCTGCGTGCGGTCGGGGTCTTTATCAGCCTCGAACAGCCGATTGCGTTCGATGCCGTCGATAACCAGCCGGTCGATCTGCTGTTTGCCTTACTGGTGCCGGCTGACCAGTGCAAAACGCACCTGCACACCCTTTCACTGGTGGCAAAACGTCTGGCAGATAAAACGGTCTGCCGCCGTCTGCGCGCGGCGCAGAGTGATGAAGAGCTCTACGCCATTATTACGGAAATCCAGACAGAGCAGTAACGCGTCTTTACCGGCCGGGTGCCGGTTTTAAAACGGGAGAGAAGGTCATGGTGCTGATGATCGTTAGCGGTCGTTCAGGCTCGGGGAAGTCAGTGGCGCTCCGTGCGCTGGAAGATATGGGATTCTACTGCGTCGACAACCTGCCGGTCGTGCTGCTGCCTGAGTTAGCGAACTCGCTGGCTGAGCGCAATATTTCGGCGGCGGTCAGTATCGATGTCCGGAACATGCCTGAATCCCCTGAAATTTTCGAAACCGCGCTGAATAATCTGCCCGACTCCTTTTCACCGCAGCTGCTTTTTCTCGACGCCGATCGCAATACCCTGATTCGGCGTTACAGCGATACGCGCCGTCTGCACCCGCTTTCCAGCAAGAACCTGTCGCTGGAGAGCGCGATTGACGAAGAGAGCGATCTGCTGGAGCCGCTGCGCTCCCGCGCCGACCTGATCATCGACACCTCCGAGATGTCGGTGCATGAGCTGGCCGAGATGCTGCGTACCCGCCTGCTGGGCAAGCGCGAACGCGAGCTGACCATGGTGTTTGAATCCTTCGGCTTCAAGCATGGCATCCCCATTGATGCAGACTATGTGTTTGACGTACGCTTTCTGCCCAATCCACACTGGGATCCCAAGCTGCGACCGATGACCGGCCTCGATCGTCCGGTAGCCGCCTTCCTCGATCGCCACACCGAAGTACACAATTTTATCTACCAGACGCGCAGCTATTTAGAACTCTGGCTGCCGATGCTGGAAACCAACAACCGTAGCTATCTTACCGTGGCGATTGGCTGTACCGGCGGTAAACATCGCTCCGTCTATATCGCCGAGCAGCTGGCCGATTACTTCCGTTCACGCGGTAAGAATGTACAGTCACGCCATCGCACGCTGGAAAAGCGCAAATCATGACCGTCAGACAAACTGTAGAAATCAGGAATAAGCTGGGCATGCACGCCCGTCCGGCAATGAAGCTCTTTGAGCTGGTGCAGAGCTTTGACGCCGACGTGCTGCTGCGTAACGAGGCGGGCACCGAAGCCGAAGCCAGCAGCGTGATTGCGCTGCTGATGCTCGACTCGGCCAAAGGCGGGCATATTGAGATCGAAGCCAGCGGCCCGGAAGAAGTCCCGGCGCTGGCGGCGGTCATCGAACTGTTCGAAGCGGGCTTCGATGAAGATTAAGGCTTAGTCGAGCTGATTACGCTGTAAAAAGCCCTCGCCGCCCAGCTGACGCATCTGACGCAGGATCCACTGCTGCCGCTCTCTGACATAGCCGGAGGGCGCCGCCGCACGGTAGCGAATCGGATTAGGCAGCACCGCCGCCAGCAGCGCCGCGTCTGCCGCCGTCAGCCGGCTGGCTGGCTTGTGGAAGTAGCGCTGCGATGCCGCCTCAACGCCAAAGATCCCCGGCCCGAACTCGGCAATGTTGAGATAGACGGTCAGAATGCGCCGTTTGGTCCAGACCGTTTCCAGCCCCACCGTCAGACCCGCTTCCAGCCCTTTCCGCAACCAGCTACGCCCATCCCACAGAAAGAGATTCTTCGCCGTCTGCTGTGACAGCGTGGAGGCGCCACGCATCTGGCTCTCCTTCCTGTCCAGCACCGACTCAATCGCCGCCACATCAAACCCCCAGTGGGTGGGAAACTTCTGGTCTTCCGAGGCGATGACGGCCAGCCCCATCCAGGGTGAGATCGCATCATGCCCGACCCAGTCTGAATGGGCGACATAACTAAAATCACCGCGCAGCCAGGCCCCGATCTGCCGTTCCGCCATCACCGCGGAGAACGGAACCGGCAGGAAGGCAAAGAGTAAAATTCCCGCCAGCCAGAGGCCCAGCCAGACCAGTACAATACGGCCCACGATCCGTCTGACACGCTGTCCGATGCTTCCTTTATGCTTGTTCATGCAATCTTCCCATACCTGTTTCAGACGTTAATCAATCACACATGTAATCACTGCCCCGTTAACGGGCTTTTTACGAATTTTGCTGGAATTCAGCCGGCCGTTTCCAGACTTTATTCAATCATTTTGCATCAACATGCTGCAACAGTTCGAAATAGTTCAAGGACTTCCGGCAAAAAGGAATCGGTTCCATTCCTCACGGCCTCGCGTCTGCTTTCCAGATAAACACTTAATAATGGATAATAAGCGCCGGTTAAAATGATTCACTCTGCTTAACTTTCATTTTTTTCCGATCCTTTTGCGGTCTATATATTAATCAGAATTATCGTTATAACGTTTAAATAAACAGCGCTTAACGGCGACGGTCGTCTTTGCGCTGGTCCTGTTTTCGCTCAGTAATTGTCCTTAAGTCATCCGTATAAAAAGAGAAAGCATCAGATTCTTTTTTACCATTCCGGATGGTTTTGGATTATTCGTGTCATTTCAGGGCGCTTACTTGCAATATCAGCGCCTTAGCGCTGCCGGTGATGCCGGTGTTAACGGCGATGTCACCGACAGCCTCTGCGGCGCGCTTCGCCTTCACAGGCGCGTTAAAACTACCCGAAAAAGGGCAAAAATGGCTATTTTTTCAGCAATGCAGCACGTAAATTGATTCCTTACTTGACTGTGTTGCCAAATTAATGTTTTCTGTATTTAAACGCTGCTCAATATCACAATTTTTAATGAATCTTGTCGCATGTGAAGAGGGATTTGCTAAGGTGATGACAGTGTTAACCAATACCCTGCGGCTGCATTAATTATTCAGATCATAGCGGCCGCAATGATTTCCCTGGTGTTGGCGCAGTATTCGCGCACCCCGGCCTCGGCTGGGGTCATTTTTTTCTGGCGTATCAGCGTTCCTGTTCTGCCACCCAGTCGCGCAATACCTGCACATCGTGTCGCCACTCGTGCTTCAGCTCATCAATCCACTCCGTCACATTGTCCCACCACGCCGGCAGCTCCGGACTCTGAATCTGTTTCGCCAGCATCTGTAACCGCTGCAGTCCCACTGAACCCGCCGCGCCTTTGATTTTGTGGCCCTCTTCGGCGATCCCTTTCTGATCCCGCGCCATCAGGTTGGATTCCAGCACGGCCAGGTAATCCGGCATCATTTTTTCGAACATCGTCAGGCTCTGGGTGATCAGGCCCGGTCCAACCAGCTCGATATACTGTTCAAGCATCGCGACATCCAGCAGCATCAGAGTTTTATCATCGCGCCCGGCAGAGGTCTCCTCTTCCGGTTCAGACTGATAATCCCAGTACTTTTTGATCATCGCCGTCAGTGCCGGAACTGCCAGAGGCTTGCTGAGCACATCATCCATGCCCGCGTCGAAATACTCTTTTTTGTCTTTGAGGACGTTGGCGGTGAGCGCCACCAGCGGTGGGAGATGGGTGCCCTGATACTGCTGGCGAATAGCGCGTGAGACATCCAGCCCGGTCATATCCGGCAGCTGAATGTCCAGCAGCACCAGATCAAACTCCAGCGGGTCAAACATCGCCAGCGCCGCCTGGCCGGTCATGGCGACCTCGACGCTGCAGCCCAGCTTCTCCAGAACCGAACGCGCCACGATGACGTTCAGCTCAATATCCTCAACCAGCAGGACGTGCAGGGCCGGTAGCGGCAGGCTGTCCTCCACGCCTTCGTTTTCTACCTCTTCCGCAATGCGTGGCGCGTGGATCTCGACGGTAAAGCAGGAGCCCTGCCCTGGCGCGCTGTGAACCCGGATATCGCCGCCCATCGCCTGCGCCAGACGGCGGGACACCGCCAGTCCGATGCCGGTGCCGGTCGCCGGTTTACCGCCGTGCTGATCTTTGACCTGATAGTACATCGCAAAGATTTTGTCCTGCTCATCCTGCGGGATCCCCATACCGGAATCCTGCACCTCGAAGCGCAGGGTCTCATCCTGCTCGTAGGCCACCCGCACCAGGATCTCCCCCTGCTGGGTGAACTTCACCGCGTTGCCAATCAGGTTCCACAGAATCTGACGCAGACGTGTGCCGTCAGTGGCGATCATGTGCGGCAGGGGCAGTTGCGGCGCGAGCACAAACTTCAGCCCTTTAGGCTGCGCCAGCAGGCCGGAGAGATTTTCTAAATCGGCGAGGAAGCCGGTGAAATCAAGCGGCTGGTTATCCAGCTGCACTTTACGGCGTTCAATCTTGTCCACCTCAATCACATCGTTGAAGATGTTGCCCAGTGTGATGGCCGAGACATGGATGGTTTTCAGGTATTTGAGCTGCTCCTGATTCAGATCGGTGTCCAGCAGAATCCGGCTCAGGCCGACAATGCCATTAAGCGGCGTACGAAGCTCGTGGCTGATCGTTGAGATAAAGGTGGTCTTTTCCCGGCTGGCGTTCTCTAACGCGTCCTGATAGCGCTTACGCTCGGTTATATCGCGGCCAAAGCCCATCAGCCCGCTGCGCTTACCGACGCGGTCGTAATAGGGCACTTTACGGATCTCAAAACAGGCTTTGCGGCCGTCGGGATATTGCAGCCACTGTTCATAGGTCAGCGAGACGTTATGGCGGAACACCTTCTCATCCGTCTCCAGCACCTTGGTCGCCGCTTCATCATCGTAGATGTCACGCGGCGTCAGGCCAATCAGCTGTTTTTCGCTTTTGCCGGTCAGCAGCTCCATCGCCCGGTTACAGCCGGAGAACTGTTTGTCGATGTTGCGATAGAACACCAGGTCCGGCGAGGCATCCAGGAAGGAGCGCAGGAAAGAGGATTGCTGTTCCAGCTCGATCTGCGCCTGTTCGCGACGCGTCACCTCTTCACGCAGCTTGTCCATCACCTGTTCACGCGCCAGCTCCGCTTTTTTACGGTCGCTGATCTCCTGATTCAGCTGCGTGATGGTCTCTTTCATCTGCTGGTTAAGTTCCAGATCGCGGGTACGCATCTCCTCCAGCTTATCCACCAGCCGGGCCAGCCGCTGCCGCGACTCCTCCAGCTGATCGACCACCACCGACAGGAAATAGACCGCCCAGGGCGTGATCAGCAGCCCGAAAAAGACCGAACGTACCACGTCGATACTCTCAACATGGCCCCGCAGTACCATCGTGACCGCCATCTGGACGATCATCGCCAGCACCACCAGCGCCGACGCCAGCAGCAGCGAGAACCGCACCAGTCCCAGCTTGACCATCAAATCAACGTAGTACTGCGCCAACAGACGAATTTGCTTCATACCCACTCCCTGAAAGAGAAACCGCCTCACTATAACGCAGATAGCCCGGTGACGTCGCAGCCCGTCATGCGAAGATCCGGACGCAGATGCGCCATTATGGTGCATCCGCGCGGCCGTTCGGCGACGTTAAGGACAAAACGGTTAAAACCCTTGACTGATTGTGCCAAATGCATAATCTGTAAGGCCGCCAGCGAATCTCAGATTTCTCTGTACGGCCTTTTTTCAATATCCTGGCAACGTTCTGTTGCGCAGGTCCATCCCGTTTATATGAATACTCATTCATCTTTAGTGATGTTTTAAGCACACCTATGCTGATTAATTTTTCTTATAACCCGTCGTGGTTTCATTCAAAAAGGCGGACATAAGAAAAACAGATACATGCTATGTATCATCTGTGCTGAACAGCATTTAATGCTGTTTATCCCACTCTCACCAGCATTGTGCAGAGATCTGACGCCTGCCCTACAGTGAGTCAGTTCACATTTCTCGGCCGATCGCCGGGTGCCAGAGTGGCACATTTTAAACCTTAAAAACCATATTATTCATTAACTTAAACCCATAAAACGTCTGATTAGCCCGCCCGACCGCCCTATTTGACCTGATTACGCTTTCCCGATAAGTTGGAAATCCGCTGAAAGCTTTCCAGACGGGTCATTGTCTCGGCATATCTATGCAACAAGAAGACTCCCGCGTGGTTTAAGTCATCTCCTTTACGAGACCGGAAATCAGAGCAGCCCAATAAAAGACGTTTTACCGATGTCTGGAGAGAAATGCTCAGGGCTATGACGCGTGCTCGACAGATCATGGCGAGAAAAGTAAAGCTGCGCCCTGGTAGCGCTCAGACCCTGAAACAGTGCAGGTAATGTCAAAGCAGTTTAAGGAGACCCTCAATGTCCACTAAAAAACCTCAATCCTATGGCTTGTATGATCCGACAGCAGGCAGTGACAGCTGTGGTGTAGGT
>Ga0157360_1001043_pt1 | contig 10394 bp, 11 predicted proteins | sample AttlaeALBM1_FD_111483 | JGI IMG/M metagenome (GOLD analysis project Ga0157360, IMG submission 111483) | Fungus gardens microbial communities from leaf cutter ant in Ribeirão Preto, State of São Paulo, Brazil - Atta laevigata ALBM1 | ecosystem: Host-associated > Fungi > Mycelium > Unclassified ... | reverse complement strand
TATTCTCTTTTTAATACCTTCATTCTTGATTCATCCCCACAAACTCTTTAGCATGCAATTGGGACCTGGTACCGCATCTCTAGCTTGTGCCAGGCTAATAGTCCCTTTTGCCCCCTTCACCGCTCTTTCTCTCTTTTGCTGTGCCTTCCGGTTCTCCTGACTATGTACCGCTTGGTTGCACTTTTGCTTCCCTGGGCCACACTGCTTTCTCTTCCCTTGCTATGCTTCTCGAGTCTCTTGCTCGTGTACTGCTCTGTTCCTTTCCTCCTCTGCATCCATACCAACTCATTTTCTCTCTCTTCCAATAAGGGACTATTCCTTGTCCCCGATCATCTTCTGCATAGCATCCTCCTTTGCCACACCCTGGGCATCTCAAATAGGTGACCACGGCTCCTTGGCCACGCCACCCCAACTCCTACAACTCTGCATCTCATGGCACTGTTGGTCCGCAGTACCACTCTGCCCTCTTTCTTAGCATCTCCCACAAACTCCTTTTCCAATTCTCTTGCTGTGCATTTCCCTTTGTAGGGTGCACCGTCTCACTTTCCTTTGCTCTCCTCAACCTCCTTTCTCCTTCCTGCACTTTTCCCCTTATAGGGTATGCCGGCTCTCTCCCTTGCTGCGCTTTTTGTGGGCTGGTCACATGCACTGCTCTCTTCTTTTTTACTCATAGAGGGCACTCCCTACACTTGTGCCCCTTCTTTCCACACTTGAAACACTTCACCCCCTCTGCTCTCACACTCCTTATCGCTTTTTCTTCCCCTCTGCACTGCATTACTCTGCTACTCAGGACTTCAAATTTATTTTGGGGTGTTGTTGCCCCTTTTCCTTCCTCATTTTTATTTCTGCAATTTCGGGCCAGGTGCCCGAACCTTTTGCAACACTTATACAACTTTCTTTTCCTTCCTTCCAATTCTACTCTCAGTTTGACAAGGGCGTGTTTTTCTCTGAGCAGGTTGCTTAGCAAAGTATTGTATTGTTCTTGAGACATAATGGTAACGTCTCAAGAGAGTACGGAATTAATGTTTTGATCTTACTTAATACTACATCTGTTGGGGTGCAAGATCTTCACCCAACCAGACACCTACTGCCCTACTTGCTACTGCCCTAATAATACTTTGGCTATCACCCAACGGATGGGATCCCTAATCTAGACAGCTCCTTAAGAGATGACCGTCAATCCTCTGTGTGTACCAACTCACAATGGAGTCGCAGCACAAGGTTTATATTGAGAACAGGGATACAAGTATTCTACTGAGCACTACTCAATTGCGAGGTCAGGTCTCGAATGCAATACCTGAGCTTGGTACTGTGTCTTCACCTGCAGTTCCTAACTAACTGCAAAGTCCCCTTAAGCCAAGGGCCCGGCTATGTATGGAGGTAGTTAGTAGTCGTGATGACTACCGGCCGAGGGTTGATAATGATGAGAATAAGATTGAGCAGGATCCAAGGCAAATAGTGCTCAGGATGTGATATTGAGTTCTAATATCAGGGTAGCCAACTCCAAAGCCAGAATTAAGCCAACTACTCCTTTATCAGCATTTGACAAGGAGAACTCGATAGAGTTCCTGTTGGATTTCTTACACTACTTATACAAATGTCTAACCCTAACCTTATACTAAAGTCCCACGCTTCCATATGAGTCACTTTTATCTCATGTGTCCATAAGAAAATAAAAGAAAATAAAAGAAAAGAAAAAGAATATTAAATAATGACTTAGCCGTTTTGCCAAGTCATGACAATGTTCTTGTATAGAGATCTTCACTGGTGAGAAATAAACCTCTCAAAATCTCCTTTTCTCTATTTTTTCCCATGCTAAGCCCTTCTCGTTTAACAGTAATACTTGTGCTACTAGCTGCCTCTTCTCTAGCCACAAGAAATTATTAGACCATAGTCCTATACTTTCTATTCTCTTCTTTGTTAGATAGGTCCCCAGTACAAACAAGGGTAGATATGGAGATATTAATAATAAGGTCTCTAGGAGGTCTTCTAGAAACCATCTCACAATTCTTATGCTTAGCAGCATCATTCCTGATACTAGGTAGACCTTTACAGCTACTTGCTTATATACTAGACACTGTACCACACTGTCATATACAAAGAACAATGTAAGGACTACTTTTGTAAGAGAATTCTCTCCTTTTCTCATCACTTGTCCTTCTCCCCCCTTTCCTCTCACCACTAACATCCTATTCCTTAACCCATCTGCTACCCTTTCCTTTGTTGTGACTATCACACATCTTTTTTTATCCCCTAGGTCTGAAATCTCCACTTCCATACTACCATCTGCTTGCTCAATCTTTTTTAGTTTCACACCCTTTTGCTGCAGTTTCCCCAATAACAACCGGTATAGTACTGACTGTACCACAAATGCATGTGCATATGTTTTTATCCCTCCCATCTCCAATTCCAAGTACTCTACACACCCCTATAACTTCTTTTTTCCTCTATTCACTATTTACATTGTCGTTTTTTTCTTTTTGTTTACCTCTAATCCTAGCTCCTCACATAGGTTCTCTCAAACAATTACTATCTCTGACCTATTATCTAACAACTTCAACTCTTGTTGTCTCCCTATAACTACTACCTTCACTTCTTACAATAGTGTTACGAACTCTAGTGGGGTCCTAGGCATAGTGGCTAAGATGGCTCCAACTGCTAGTATCCTATTTTGCGTATATGTCTAGTCTATTATCTCCCTCTTTGAAGCTCTCCACTGATTGCAAACAGGTCACGAACTTTTATATTTGGTATCTCCACATCCAGTATCTTTTGTGAGACCTGAGGTGACATCTCTACATCTGCAATTTATAGCTTTCAATAGTATGCAGGCTGCTGTACTCCCTTTTTCTTCTTCTCTCCACCTCTATTAGCTAGTCATTCTCTGCCTTTCGCTCCCTTATCTACTCCTTTCTTTACTTTCTTTCTCCCTTGTGCTCTTATTATCACTAATCCTCCAACCTTCTCCTTTTCACTCTCTAATTCTGCTATAGCTCCCTATATCAACTCTTCTTCCTCTACCTATGTAGCTTTAACAAATGAGCTGAGCTTTATAGAGGTTGTTGTTATCCTAGTTAAATGAGGTGATGTATTCCTCTTCTTGAACTTTGCATATATTGCTTCTTTGAGTTCCCTAGGATGGTGAGCATCAATCAACAACCCATCTGGGTGTATGTAGTATCCATTTTGTTGTCTTAAAACTCATTGTAATTGAATATATTCTTCAGTTATTGGGCATATCCTCAACCAACAGTCTACTCTCTTGCAGAAATGACAGGAAAAATTTTGAGATATAGGGGCCAAGGGCTGGGAGTATCTGGGGTATATAGGTGTCCCAGTAGTGCTTGTTACTACAATGGTAGAGGCTCCAAAACAAGAGGGCAGGAGAAGGTTCTTAGTCATCTCTAGGACTAGGACAAATAGCTGTACATAAGCCATTGCATATGCATTATTCTTTATGTTTAGCTGCAACAGTTTTCTAGTGAGTTTATCTACTTTTTCCTGCCTCTTTTTCTTCTCTTTTCCCTTATTCTCAAAGCATACTTTCCTTATTCTTATCTTCCTTTTTGCAGGCTTTTTCCTTTTTTTCTCTTATCCTCCTCACTATCCAAATCTAATCTTATCTCTACCCTGATCACTTCCTTCTCTAACTCATTATCACTTGAGTCACCCCTCCTCCTTCTTTTCCCCTTCTTTGATATCCTACTCTATCTTTTTCTTGCAGCTGCCTTCCTTAACACAAAGTGACCTACCTCTATTACTTTCTTAATCTCTGGGACCTGGTCACTCTCAAAGTCAGCATCTTGTGCTTCAAGACAATTACTGATAGCATATCAAAGTTCCCAAGAGAGTTCTTTCCAAAAATACATATTGCTTCTTGTTAATGATATCTGCTTCTACTAGGTCTGCAGCAATGATCCAGAATTTCCTATAGTATGTGTCCAAGTCCTTTTCATCTGTAATGCTCCCTTTTGCTGATTTTTTGACCAGTTTGACTAGCTCAGCCACTGTCAGTTTGTTCTCTAGGAAAGTCTTTGAGTAAGCCTCCATTATTTTTCTTTTTAGCTTCCCATAGTTGTCTTCATATCCCTCTAACCTTTTCTAGAACTTCTTCATCTCCTTGTCCATATACTTCACTACCATCTTTGTCTTCTCTTCTATTGTCAACCTATGTCTCTCAGCTAGCTCCTCAAATTCCTCTAGAAATTCCTTTAACCTCTCCAGGTTTCTTGAATCAAATTCAAGAGCTTGTTTTGATTCTGGGGCTAGCATGCCCAACACTTCTGTAACCATTGATGTTGACATAGTTAAATTTTCAGTAGAATTTAACTGTTCTCTTCATGCATGTTCCCTTAGACTTTCTTTTTCTATCTGAGGTCCCTTAGGCTTATTGCTTTCCTTAGCTGCTTTTTTGGGCCTTGTAACTTCTGCTGGTCTTTCCTTTGGATATATTCTTTTTCTTGTCCTTAATGTACTAAGACTATCTTCTGACTGATTTCTGTTAGACATTTTGGTAATAGAATCAGAGGATAGACAACTATCCCCTTGCAGTGAACTCCAATTTGTGAAAAGGTTAATGAGTTACAAGAGAAGAGTGGTCTTTAGATAGAGTGGTTGAGGGTAAAAGATATATATATATATATTGTTATGTCACATTCTTGTATACTCTAACTTATGTAATAGCTAGAGTGTTTTCTAATAATTAAATAATTAAATGATAGAAAAAAAAGTGAAAATAGTGAGAAAATAAGAGAAACAAAGAAATATAATCAAACTAAAGAAGTATCAGTATTCTGTAGGTAGCCCAAAGGCTACTCCTATAACAGTATATTATTTACAAATAGATAAACAAATAGAATAAGTAAACTAAACATTAGAGCAATATCTTAGGTGCTATATAGATTACAACCTTAGTAATTGGTTGGATCTACTACTAAGTACAAAATTCATATATAACAATCAAGTACATAAAAGAATAAAGAAAGTCTGTTTTACCTTAAATATAGTAGACATTCAAGAGCAGGTCCAATTTTAGTCAAAGAGTTGTTGCAAAGAGACTTAAATAATCTAATGTATAAATAACATGAAGCCTTGGAACAGGCAAAAGCAGCTCTTACTCTTGTAGCAGAAAGAATAAAGTAATACTATAATAAAAAAGTCCAAAGTATCCCATTTAAACTTGGCAACAAAGTGCTACTCACTTTGAAGGATTATCAAACTATAGAGCAAGCATTACAACCTTGGTACAAAGAATCATTTGAAATAATACAAAAGCTGTCCTTAGTTACATTCCAGCTTAGGATACCACTTTACTACCAAGCACTGTATCTAGTCTTTTATGCTAGCAAGTTAACTCGGTACTCCAAATCCACCATCCATAGCCAAAAAGCCACTCCCTCACCACTGACCTTGATACAGGGCTAGAAAAAATAGGAGATAAAAAAATTCTGGACTTATAACAAAAATATAGAAAAAAATACCTTATTAAATGGAAAGAATACACTCAAGGAAACAACATATAGGAACCTAAAAAAAATTTACAAAATGTAGGCAAGCTCCAAAAATATCTTCAGAGTATACCAAAAACAAGATAACTTCTCAATAGAGCTTAAACCAAGAGAAGAGATAATATTGCAAATTTCATTCAAACCTATCTCTACCAATTCTTTGACAATTTCTACAGTCTCAATAGTTCTGGAAAGCCCTTAAAAAGACCTTTTGATAAATACCAAATACATTCTGAGGCAATCAATATTGGCCAAGCTATCAGGCAAATTAGTAGGTAACTATTATAGTACCATATATTAAATCACTGGTATCTTAGAAACTGCCAGAATCTATACTTTTCTTCTGAAGTCACAAGAAGCTCTCTTTATACCACTCAAAATGAGCCTAAAATGATCTGAAAGCAATCAATATTTATAGAGACATAAAGTCCTCAATATTTGCTCATAGACTTGATTAATTACCCATAAATACTCACTTGCCTTTTATTAGAGCAATAGACAGCCTTTATATGATTAATTTATTGCTATTTTAAGTACAAAGGTACTACCATATATAGAACAATAGGTAGTAGCATATAATAGTCTGTTCTAGTATACAGGCTATCACAATTCTATATTTAAGAACTCATAGTCTAAGGATTAGACCTTTGACTTAACAACATCTCTTGTCACTGTCTAAACTTCACTTATAAGTACTTTTTGAAGCAACTTTTAACCCAATCACAAACAGTAAGTAACTATTTGTGATAGTTTATGACATGACCAATGTTGGTAGCACCAGATTTAGATAGAGAAATGAGAGTTGAAAAAATACATTAGAGTATACCATGGGAGAAGTATTATTAATGAAATGTGAAAATAGTAAATGGAGACTAGCAGCCTTTATCTTAAATAAAGTAAAAAAGAATTATAAGATATATGACAGAGAGATACTGGCAATTATTAGATATTTAAAGAAATAGAAACACTTACTAGAAGAAGCACAAAACAAATTTGAGATTTAGAGTAACCACAAAAATCTTGAATATTTCATGAGCAGTCAGAAGTTAAATAGAAAACAAGCATAATAGGCTCTGTACTTATCTAGATTTGACTTTCACTTGAAATATATGCCAGAAAGCAGCATAGGATAAGCTAATAGCCTTAGTAGATGACTAGACTAGCAGGTTGGGATAGAAAGAGATAATGAAGACAAAGTATTAATAAAGAAAAAATAGCTAGAAGTCAGAGTAACACAGGTGACAGAAGTAGTAATAGAAGGAGTAGACTTGCTGAAAAAGATCAAGAAGTCAGAAGCAAGAGATGACAAAGTAATAAAAGCAGTAGAAGAGATGAAACAAGCTGGAATAAAAATGCTAAAAGATAAGGAATGGAGAGGTAAAGATTAATGCTAAGAGATGGAAAAGTATATATTCTAAAGGATGAAAAGTTAAGAACAAAAGTAGTTTAGCTACATCATGATATGCCAGTAGGAGGACATAGGAAACAGTAGAGGACAACAGAATTGGTTACTAGGAACTTTTGATAGCCAAGGGTGACAAAAGAAGTCAAGAAGTATGTAGAGTCCTATAACACATTATAGAGAACTTTTTGGAAGTTGAGTATAGTAGTATAACCAAGCTTTTTACTAGGATGCTTTTGTTTTCCTTTTTGTAAAGAAGTTTAACTATACTAGGTAGCAATGAATATAATTTATAAAATAAAAAAGGAATGTGTTCTCAAAGGAAAGCACTCTGGCTAATATTATGTTTCAGTACAATGTTCCTCAAGCAAGTTTATGGGGAAATAAATCCAGATTTAAAAATGAAAGGAAAATTAAAAGAAACTTTGCCAATAAACCTATGTCATAGTGATCTCAATTAAATCAAGATCTTGAGTTCCAGACTACTGTCCTAGTTTTTGTCCTAAGTTCTGCTTGCCTAGTATTACTCTAACTGCCTGTTTCAAAGTTATCCTTATAGTAGCACTTTTTGAATATGTGATCAGACTATCTTCACAGTAGTACTCTTGACTATGTGATTAGATATTCGACTTTGATTCCTCCTTGTATAACTCGACTCCTTAGTAAGATTTAACTCTATTTTAGAGCTTTTGTAACATTGTCTCTGTAGCTAAGTCAACTATGTCTTATAGTCTCTTGAATTTAACTCTGTCTAAAGTTGAAGCAGCTTAATCACTGATTCAATCACTCTAAAAATAGATTTTCACTTTGAAAGCCCAAATAAAAGAAAGAAACAACTAAGATTGCTTGTTTTCTTCCTTTTAAGTAGAGGGTTTTTATATGTCTTGAGAAATACAAAAGAAATATCAGAAAAATAGAGGAAAATATCAACCCTAGTCATAGACTATCTAATAATATAACAATCATTCTAGTTGTAATAGAAAATCCTGTACCTCCTTGACTTTTGATTATTTCCCATGAGTTTTTCCTAGGTCTGCTCTACTATAGCAACTTGGGACCTATTTATCTCTTGTTTAGGGAAGTTTTGGGTACTGTTTCCATAGTTTCTCGGAGTCTTTTGCAATATTTTGTTATCCTTTTACATGAGACTTCTTTTTCTTGACTAGGCTATCTATTTAGCATAATATCATGGGGCTGTGGGCTTGAAACCACTAGTTCTTGAGTGATGGCCTATTAAATATAGTAATCTTATGTTTTCTGGTATACTACTATATAGTTAAATAGTTATTCTAGCCAATGAAGTCCTTGATATTTCTTTTTTGCTATCTTGTAGTAGTATATTCTTTGTTTGTTTATTTGGAGTGTAAAGTCATAAAATCTATTTATTTTTAGGCCTGAATATGTTTCTGGCTTCATAGCATGCCAAAGGAATAAGAATTGCATAGAGGTACCAGCAGGAAAATTAATACCTAATTTAGTACCAGAAAAACCCTAGAGTCATATAATAGCAGACTTTATTACAAAGTTACCACTAGCACAGAAATACAATGCAATATTAGTAGTATACAATAGAATAACAAAAATAGCACACTTTGTGCCTACTATAGAAAAGACTTTAGTAGTAAGACTGTTCTAAGATAGTATCTGGAAATTACATAGTTTACCAGAGAGTATTATTATAAATAGAGAAGCACAGTTTGCCATGGAAATAATGAAGGAGTTAAACCAGATGTTGGGGATTAACACCAAACTATTAACAGCTTACTACCCACAGACAGATAGTCAGATGAAGAGAATGAACTAAGAACTAAAGCAGTACTTAAGAATGTTCATAAATTACCACCAGGAACAGATTAGTTGGTAATGATAGAGTTTGCATATAACAACAAAGTACAAATGAGTACAAAAGTATCATTGTTTAAGGCAAACAATGGATAGGATCCATGTATAGGATTTGAGATGAGAAAAAAGGAGAAGTTTGAAAGAATAGAAGAATCTACAACAAGGATGAAAGTAGTACATAAAGAGGCAGAAGCAGTACTAAAAAAGAGCCAGAAAAAGATGAGGAAATATATAGACAAAAGAGAAGTGAGCCAGAAGAGTATAAAGTAAAAGACTGGGTATTATTAAGCACAAAAGATCTCAAGTTCCAAATGAAGAAACAACATTCAGAAAAATACTTTGTGAGGTCTTATAAGATCAAGAAAATAATATCAACCAATACAATTGAATTAGAACTACTAGGGTCAGTCAAGATACATCCAGTAGTAGATGTCAGTAGAGTACAAATGTACAAGGATCAAGTAGAGAACCAGAAAAAAGAATGCCCTCTCCTAGTAATAATTGAAGAAGAAGAATACAAAGTAGAGAAAATACTAAATAAAAGGAAATTCAGAGAAAAAGATAGGTATTTGGTGTGATGGAAAGGGTATATGACTAAAGAAGATACATGGGAGCCAAGAGAGAATTTAGGGAATGCAGGGGACTTAGTAGAGAAATTTAAGAAAGAATATGGTAAAGAGCTTAGGAGAGCAAGAAAGAAAGATTGAGAAGAGTTTTGTAGAGGATAATTGCCAGGTAGATATATGGCAACAATATTGTATGGACAGAACAACAAGAGATTTAATTGAGAGTACTGGGAAAGAAACTAGAGAAGATAGAATGTGGAACACAAACAGAGAAAAAAAACCTTAGAGATAGTTAGAAAAAAAGACAAAGAAGAAGAAATAGAAGAAGAAAAATCAAGAATAAAAGAATAGGATGAGAAAGATAAAATGGGCAATCTATGGGACTTATACAATGAACTCTAAAAGAAGTCCTTGGGATGAGGACCTTCAAGAGAGGATACTATTATGAGTCACCTTGACTATGACCAAAAGAGTTATAAGTAAGATGACATGGAAGGGAGTTGAACTACCAACCTCTTGGACAGTTATAGACTAGATCAATGTAAATGTAGACAAATAGTAAAACTGTATAAGTAGTTGAGCAATCAATCAGAGAACTCTATTGAGTTTTCTTTGTAACCCTCAAAGAACTTGCTTTTGAGTCAACTCAACTTAAGCTGTACAACACACATGCAATGGACTAGGTATAAGAGTATTGCTAATGAATTTTCCTAGGCTTGAGGCTACTAAACTCAAAGCCTACCAAGGATAAGCCAGTGACTATTCTTATCTTTACCCCTAGGATATAGTTTATTTTGTAAGCTTTATAAGAGCAAAGTACAATTATTTTATCCTGAATATAAGAATATACTTTATCCTCAAGGGTATAGCCTTTAGAGGAGATACTATCATACCTCATAACACTATCATTAAATTTCCCATTTGTATGAGCCTGACATTGAGAAACCTCTCCTTGTAGTATTCTCTAACAAGGATATAGCTTCTTATGAGGAAATATGCTTCAATTATATGGGATCTTACTCAGAAGATGAAGGAGATGATGACAATGAATGCGAGAACGAAGACGAGGTACATGGT
>Ga0157360_1001040_pt1:2500-10402 | contig 10402 bp, 4 predicted proteins | sample AttlaeALBM1_FD_111483 | JGI IMG/M metagenome (GOLD analysis project Ga0157360, IMG submission 111483) | Fungus gardens microbial communities from leaf cutter ant in Ribeirão Preto, State of São Paulo, Brazil - Atta laevigata ALBM1 | ecosystem: Host-associated > Fungi > Mycelium >... | reverse complement strand
TGAAGAATATATTTTCTAGTTGTAGCTTTCGAGGAGAAGAAGGAGTTGAAGGATAAGCAGAAGCTTGAGCAGAGGAATAAAAAACAGAAGGGGCAGTATAAGAAGAAGAAGAAGGATCTGAAGTTACAGGTGAATGACCAGGAGAATAAGGATATAGCTCATAACAAAAAGAATGAGAATAAAGAGGTAAAAAAGATAGAAAAGAAGGCACTTAAAATGAATCCTAATCCTATAGGAGATAAAGAAAAGTGTTCAAGGCTAGGGCTAGTTTTGAATAAATTGAAGGACATACTCAGCTTTATTTGGAAATGATTAATATCAGGTTGGCTTTCTCTAGCCAATAACACGACTAGAGGTGTAAAGAAATAAACACATGGGTAAGCCAACTTAACTCAAATCCCAAACAAACAAATGAGACAAACAAAACATCATGAGTAATTTCTTACTAGGATTATTACAATATTACGATGTAGATATGATGGATTCGTGGAGTTACGGAACTCATTCAAGTAATGACTCGGTGGGCAGTTTCATAGGCAGAGCATCTATAGATGGTGATAACGGATGTAATACTGAGAACAGTGGTGATAGCTGTAAATCTGATAAGGAAAGCCGAGAGAATGATATTGAACAACCGGTAGGTATAATTTTCCCTGTTGGTGGAAAAGGGAATAACGGTGGTTCAAACGGTGGTATTAGTGAAACTGATTCTGGAGCCCCGAGAACAGGTATCAGTTATCTAATCATAAGTATGCTCAAAGGGTACTTATCTAAAATAACAGAGGTATTTCCTAATATCATCCCGACACAATTCTTCAATTATATGGCCATAACAACTGACTATATAAACGGCATTTTGGATTCTATCCATGCTTTCGCAGGTAGTATATCACCTATCTTAGGTAGTACAACATCTTGTGTAATTAATCAATTGTACTTGTATTTTTTATCATTAGCATCTGTATATGTAGTTGAAAGATTAGTAACTTTTATACCCGCATGTTATAATAGGTATGTAAATTTCAAAGATACCGTTAAACTCGATTTATGGGTACAGGTACCAACACACCTCATTGATAGGTTAGAATTGCTTTTAAGAATACCCGATTTACGAAATCGTGATTGGTATGTTACCCCAATAGCGGGTAGTTGGATGATAAAAGAAGATCAATATTTTTCATTAACGAAATTATTAAGAATTAAGGAATCTTTAGGACTACAGCATATTGGGAAAATGGTTATTGATTGGAATACCATCAATCTCTGTTTTTTAGCACGTGGTCTTAAATCTCTGAATGACAGATTAGGGAGAAATGCCTATTTATCCAGTGTAGTGCAAGTAGTAACAAAGACTTTTGACCACTCTACCAAAAAGTATGTATGGGGTATGTTTAATACACTTGTTATGACGGGGGTAGGGGTAGTTGTTTGGTACAAGTTTTTTCCAGGTACTTCTTTTCCTTCAGAACTACCAGAGGGATTCATGCCAGCACCACCGTATGAAACTTTTCGGAACCCGAAAGCCGTTCTTCCGGGGTACCAGAGGGTTAATTACATCTTGACAAAAGACATCGTTGAGACTGCTATATCAATATATCAAAAGGAGAACCCCTTCACTGATATACTTCCCCCGAGTGAATACAACATTGAAAATAATGCTGTTGCTGCGCATAATTATGCATGTGTTGGTACTGCAATCATGATAGCATGCATGATAGCAACCAAAACGTTTATTCCTTCAGAACCAATAACATCGGCTTTAATGGAATAAAAAAGATGGAGAAGTCGTTAAATCTGATACTACCATTGAATGTATATACGAATACCTTTTCGTAGCTACCATTCTTTTACACAATGAATTTACGAGCTCTCAATTTCTTTTCTTACTGATCTGTGTATGCATACTAAGTTGATTCCCTGATATCTCTAGCTGTTCAAAGTAGACTAGGGATTAAATAGCTCTCTACCAGAACAGTGGAGAGCGCCTGGGTCTGGTTTTCAACTATAAAAAGACAAATCCCAACGTTCCAAAGAAATGAAAAGATAAACCAACATGAGACACGATTTGCTCCGTCTGTTTGATTTGTATTCTAAGTTCGATAAGTCTCTATTACTGAATAGAGATAGAGCTAATCAATTTCAAGTACCTGATATGAAATGTGGTCCATCAGTGGTTAATAGAACATTATTGTTCAAATTAGAGGGTTTATATCAGAAGTTGTTTTCTACAAATAGTAAGTATATTGGATCTAATTCAATTCTCTCTAATGGACGGCATATATTCAAATCCTTAAAGGAACAAGAAGCATATAAGAGACAGTTATATGTGGATTCGTTAAATAAGAAAGATTTGATTCATCAAATCACATATGAAGTTTATGACCCCCTATCCGGTGGTGCTCATTTGATTTGGGGTACCCCAACTGTTACTTTTAACGCAACATTAAATGGCTGGAAGTTGAATTCTTGGAAAGATTTGCTATCTTTAAAGCAATTGAAACCCGGGATAGATAAAGGTAATAAATGGCTAGAAACAGTGTTATGGCCTGCCTATAAAAGAGCATTCTTAAATCGATATGAGGGATTATCAGGGAATTGCCACCATTTATCCAATTGTTTAGTGAAAATGACCACATTATCATCTACGGATGGAGGAATAACAACCATATATAGTATTATTTACGCGCTTGTCAGAGTGGGTTTTTACACTACTGTGTGGTACAAGTTTATGCCTTGGAATATGGATATCCACCCAAATGAACTGTATTTTATGGCCTGGGATCATTTTCTAGATGAAAGTGCTATAGTGCATGGGTATACAAAGATCACCCTGCAGGAAACAAAGGATCTATCAGACATAGTCATGTCAATTTGGGGAGATACTCCATTTCCATTAAATGACATTAATTCAAATACTTCGAAGGATATGGGAATTCCAATAGATGTCCAGCTACCGGATGAAATACCAATAGTTATTGACAACATAGACAGAAAATGGAGAGCAGGCGTTAGTTTGGGTGTCATAATATGCTTCTGCGTAGCTCTTGGTATATTTAATGAATAACAACACAAACAAAGAATACAATGCCATCTATCTCTTCCGTCAATCAATGCAAGGAAAGCTATGGTTCATGTAGAGGAATACTCTCTTCGGGGAAGAGAGGGTTTATCGGACAAGAGCTAAGGGAAAGCAAGGAAAGCTAGTCATATCCGTCCCTCGGAATGGAAGCAGTCCAGAAAGAAAGCTAGGAAAAGGGAGCTCTTTAGTTTAGGAAGATAGGGTAGTCCAACCTTCAAGTAACCAGAACCGAACAAGGATGCCGGTATGGTGTGGTCCTGTTTTAGCAAGCGGGAATCCAGTACGGTTTGAACCAGAAATTGATCAGATTAGTTTAGGTTTCACCCTCACCTCTGATAGGAAGCACTAGAGTAGAGGCACGCACCCCGAACTGTTTGGAAAGCAATTCAACGAAGCAAGCTGGTTGTTTATAACCCTAGTATGTTCTTTAGAAAAAAAGGAAGTGGGGCGCTCGCCAGACAGGTTGTGGATACGAACTCAGCTCTGATAGCTAGATGTGGGGTAGATTACCGAAACCATTCTTATTCAAGTGCTGATTCTAAAAGCATGGAAGCTGGGCCTTCCTTTTTCTTTCGTTTCAAGTAGAAAGCAAGTCAAGGATTGCGGTTGGCGCTTCGCTCGCTTCCTTCAATCGCTTTCTTGCGCGAGTTAGATTCTTGTTATATATATAGGTGATGAGTAGGGATGCAGCTCCGTGTACCGCGGCTAGTCAAATGTCCGATTTAATGCACTAGAGGGCGTTAGCACTAAACTCAATTTTCTCAGTCTACTTTGAAAGACTTGCTTTTGTTTTGCTTCTTTGCTGATGCTTGATTAACTACATGTTTATACTGTATTCTGCAACAGTAGAGAAGAGAGGAAAAACGTAATGTCAAACTACACGCCCGCAAGTGCCAGGAAGAGAAGTTAAGCAATTGGAAACAGAGAATAAGTTAAAGACAAAAGCAGCCGGCTTAGGATTTGCAGTGAATAAAGCAAGGCAAGCAAGTTCAAAAAGCGAACGAGAATTCAAACGCTCTTTTCATCGGTTCACGGTGCGCAAAGCAATGGCTCCAATATCAAATCAAATTCAACTCCTCGCGGAAAAACCTGTTTGTTATAGTAGGCAATCAAGTTGTTTGAAAGTGAATTCATGTCCCGAGTAATAACTGAGATGGGAGTCTTGGGCTGGGAAATGGAATCCAAGATATGATGGCTAACTGACTCTAACATTGGTATCTTTCGTCCACTGCTTTGAGGCTACTTTTAAGTGCCCCAAGGGCTGCAGAGTCAAGTTAGGCGCACAAAAGGCATGGTTGGGGACCAATACGTACACATCCTCTCCAGAGGCGGGTATTGAAGTTGCCCTAACAGAACACTAAGGTCAACGGTTCCCGATTTGAGAAAGAAGCAAGTTCTTTTTGACCGAGAAGCAGAAGCCAATACAGCGGTGGAAAAGGTTGGAATGTTGGACTATGGCCTTGCTTTATGGCAGTTACAAAACACATGAAGTTGAGAAGGGGTCCCGTATCAACCAACAAGCTATCCGTTGACCTATCTTGCCTAGCAAGAAAACGGCTTGCGCCTCACTCAAGCAAGTGCGAATAGGCGCGCCTGGATGATCAATTCCTTGGTTTTTTCTTACCTGACCGAGAGACGGGGCCGATAGAGCATATTCCGGACAAGTTGGTTCGATTCGCAGTTCACTTTCTATAAGATAACAAAACAGCAGACCCGCCCCATGCTTTTCTTTACGCTGACCCAGCATTCCCCTTTGCTTTTCTTCCAGGCACAAAGGGATTCGTTTTTATGAGAAGCGAGTTGTTCTAGGCTGGGCCGATCCCTACCCGTTTTGATCTGACAGCGGACAAACAGAGAAACGTGGGTCTTTTTCTCGCATTTTAGCGATCAATACCGAATCCTCATCTATGCAATTCTTGTACTTATTTGATGAAAGACAAAGAAAGAAATTCTCATCGTTGACCACGAGCCATTCTAGACAGTGCGGGCGGCAAAGCACTTTTTAATGGTTTTGGTAGTTCAATTTCAGTAAATTAGCCAAGGCATAAGGTATGTTTAGACGAATCGGCCCTATTTATCACTCTTGCTACCAGTTGCATAGAATCTATCATAAGCCGTTGTAAACAAAGGATTTTCCTATTCATAATTGGGCCAACCAACCAAATAGTAGGGTTTTTCGCACGGTACGGGAGTAGGTCTCTCCATCTAGGAAAAGCAAAAGCTGGACGATCGAGAGAAAGTAGTAGGCTCATATTCCGGTTCAAGTACAAGTAGAGGATCACGCCCAAGCCTACATAGTTCCATTCCAACCGGAGAGGGGAACTCTCTCAAGAAATCGACAAGAAAGCAAAGTAATCGCAATTCTTAACTTCGCTGATCCAACAACACCAGTTCCTCGATCTTGAGAGTAGTACTGGTACTTCGGAATCTGGAGCAAGCAGGTTTCATTACTTCTCTTCATTCAGCATTCAGTCTATCTTCGGAAAGCAAGTCGTTTTTTCAAGACAGTGTTTTTCATGCAAGGGTAGAGATAGACAATGGTCGTGCTATTAGCCATGCCATGGTGGTACGCTAAGTATAATTCATTCAACAAACGAAGGGTCAGCAGATACCAGAGAATAGGGCTCAGCAGATGTGGATTAATTCTTGACTCTAGTCAATAGAGGGAAAAGAGTGCAGAGTGCCGACCATTGTGGAAGTTCACCACTTTGGTTTTGAATTTAGGAAGAGAAGGAACGGATTTCTTTGATGGGGAATCATGGTAATTCATTTCTAGGTCTGGCTAATACATACGCCTTGGCAGTGTGCCTTGTACAACTAGCTAAGGTTGGAGACTCAGTTATCCGTCTACAGATAAGCTTTGTATCAATCATGCCTAATTCTTAGGTGTAAAGCTGTTTTCATCCAAGACATCGGAGCCCCAGAAGAGGCAATATTGAAACAACATTAATTTAGTCAATGGAACCATCAATGTCATAGTTATTACCACTCTCTGGTTCACACCATCTACCAAATCATTCAGGAAAGAGGCCACTTTCCTACTACTAGTAATGAGAAGTGGGGACAGGGCCTGCCTCGGTCAACGGATAGCATTCACAATGGTTTTTCTTCTAAAGGACAGAGGGCTAAGAAGTTCCTAGTGAGCGATCTACTCATCTTCTAGCAGAAGGCAAATCTCTATTACCGGAACGTTTTTTCTAATTCTTGACCCTGGCCAGCCGATCTCTGTTCCGTTAGTTGTTAAAGAATCTAAGGTGCCATGAAGTATTATTTGTTGGAACCAAGCATTATAGAAAATACTAGTTATTACAACCCTAGGTTGAGTGCTTTTTTTATCCAGCCCGGTGAAGCTCCACTCAACTGCTTCCATCAGCCGGGATCTTCTTTACTGGCCATCAACAAGTAGAGGAAGGTCGAATAGATCATGTCTGAATGTCATCCCATTGCGGATGGGTGCAAAAGCGGATTTCAGTATACAAACCATATGACAGAACAACTCTTTTGACTGCTAACCCGTAGGAGGAGGCACTGCACTCGTTCGTTATTTCGTATGGAACCAAAGGCCTCGATAGAGGAAGCAATGGCAACCCTATTCGAGTTACCCATCCTTGGGAAAAAGGGTAGTCTCAATTACTTTCATTCCTTTCGCAGGAATTCCTGTATTTCTTTGTTCGCTAATCCGAACATTTCCATGATTCCTTTGTTTAAACCTGACCCGAATCGGAGTGACGGCTTTTTCTTCCTATTCGATAAAATGAAAATGAAACAACTACTCTCTCCCCAGCTCCAAAGAAAGCTGAGCCATAACATCGCCAGCAACCAGCTCTCACTACGTTTGATGATGAAATCTAGACTATTATCTTCAGATGCTCTATGTTGTGTTTTCCCTCGGAAAAAGCAGTAGTTAGTTCAGTAGAGAATGCAATCCCGGGACTAGTTGATCGAGCAGTACTAGTGTAACGAATAGTTAGCTATGTTGCTTAGTGAGATGCTGCTGCCGGAAAAACGACAGCACCCAGACTTGAGTTGTGAAGTGATAGCTCTGCTCTCTTGGCGAAGAATGAATAGTAGGGACAGCAGGTAAAGCAGTTGGGACAGCCAGTGAAGCTTTCTCCCTTGCTTGTCTTGTCCCTAAGCCAACTCTTTCTTTTAGGCATGCTGGAAAAGCTGTTCAAGGACTACCAGCTACAGATTTCTTATAAGCATCCTCCGACCCAGTGAGTGATTTGTAAAGTGCTTTTTCCCCTGTCTCCTATGATACCCGGTTGGATTGATTTGGTATGCGCTAGATGAAGCATCCATAGTATGAACCCTCTCTGGCTCTAGGTAATGAAATGTGAAATGAATTGGAACGGTTTTAGAATGACTAGTAAATGATACTAATTCATCGCACTACTTTATTTCTGTCATATACCATCTTGGAAGAATGTAGATTGCATTCATCGCAGGGTCATTTTCCTGAAGGAGGGTTGTACCAGCTCTTCGTCATCATAAATAGCAAACCAATCCTTGTTTATTACTCCGCTTTTGAATTCTATAATTCTTAGTTAACCATTTCAATCTATTTCTTCTGTGCGTTACGTTCATTATGCTGTTTCCAAAACCTATCACTTATACCAGTGCAGATCAGATTTATGTGCATCCCTCGCAGTGACTACTATTCTTGTGTACAAACCTATGGTGTTTCTTGTGTACAAACCTATGGTGGATAAACCTCTCAAACCTATGGTGGATAAACCTCTATGGTGCATGCATATCTGTTTCGCCTAACTTGTCTTAGTCATTCCCACATTGAATCGAAACTCTTAATGCCGATAGAGTCA
>Ga0157360_1001039_pt1 | contig 10408 bp, 8 predicted proteins | sample AttlaeALBM1_FD_111483 | JGI IMG/M metagenome (GOLD analysis project Ga0157360, IMG submission 111483) | Fungus gardens microbial communities from leaf cutter ant in Ribeirão Preto, State of São Paulo, Brazil - Atta laevigata ALBM1 | ecosystem: Host-associated > Fungi > Mycelium > Unclassified ... | reverse complement strand
TTATTTGATTTATCTCCCCAGTGCCTACTTGTTTAGTGCACAATTGTGAAGCAGTTTGGAGATTTCGCCTCTCTGACCTTGCTTTCACCTTTGTTTTGTGATCAAACCTTTTGATCCCCATCACCATGACACTACTGCTCTTACCTAGTCTAGTAGTCTGGCTTGCTGTTGATACAGCAATACTACCTAGAACTCCTGTGCTGTCATGTAGGCTCTTTTTCAGCTGATTGTACAACTGGAAGCTGACTCCAATAACATGTAGTGAGTGGTTAGCTCCTAGTATAAGCAAATGCCCAGGTCTATTGAGGCTTGAGTCTCTCTTTGAGAGAAGTTTTATAGAGTTTTCATGAAGTAGACACAAAAGAAAAACCTCAAATCACTCAAATAGCCTTTCAGCTCTAGAGCAACAGAGAGAGAGACGATGGGAGAAAAAGTATTTTTGTTTCTTCTATGCCCTAGAGTATTTTATTAGGATTATAAAGCAATGATACAACAAAAGAAAAGAAACAAAGAAAACTTCCAAATTCCCAAAGATAGTAAGAGTGAAATGATAAGACAGCACCTCTCCTAATCACTTGGCTACTGCTCCCCACTCCTCTAATCCTACTTCTAGGATTCTTCTCTAAACAATATATGGCTCTCAAGCCTTTTGATAGACTATAGAGAGAGGCAGTGATCTCAAGTTGTCTTATTCTCGAGCACATTGTCTTCATCAAATACTTCTTCTTCTATTTCTCTATCTAACCTCTCTGCCTAACCTCTTTAGTTCTTCTATTACTCCTCTATACCTCATCACATTTTTGAGCCTTAGTCTTCTTCTGTTAGGTTTGCAATACAGTCCTTGAGAGGACTCGTCTTGCTAATTCTTGCTATAATTAGCTATTAGCAATGATAGCTCTACTCTGATGGTAACCTAGATGTTATAAATAAGTCACTGCTACCAAGATATGATATCATTCTTATAAAAAACATCTTCTAAGGTCTTTTCTGCTCTTGAGAACACTCTAGAGGGAAGTTCTGTTATAAATCTGTTATGAAATTCTCTGGACAATCTCTATGAGGTTTCTGTAGTGGTGGTCATAGCCACTACTCTGCTACTCAAGTGGTATGCTTGAGTCCACAATTAGGCATTTAATGATATCTCTGGGGGGACTAAACTTGTCTCTCGAGCTAGTTATTCTTGTTATTATGGTGAAAAATGTTATTTTTATTGCCTAAACAGCTGTCCAGCATGACACTGAATCACTACCATCCAATCAAAGTTAAGAGAACATTCATAGAGTTCTTCTCAAATATACTTAGGGCCACAAGAGTATGACCATAGGAAGGGAGTACTGTCATGCCCATAATGTTATAACACACACACTGTATGCATACACATACCTAGCTTTCCTTGATTAGATCATTATCAATTTCCTTCTGAATTTCCCAGGGTATTTTAGTGGTACTACTAGTTCTAGTTATCTTAGTTTTGTTCTCTCTTAGGTAGATACTATCTCTCTCTAATCTTACTTTGTTTTTCTCTTAAATCTATCCTCTTAGTTACTAAAGGGGCAAGTATAGAGGTTAGCATCACTAACTGTGAAGCTAAGCCCCCAAGTGGACATTCTAGGGAGTCAATCCTGATAGTACTGCTGTATTGATAGCAAGCTAGGCTACTAAACTAGACTAAGAAAGGTAGTGTTACAGTACAAGATAAATATGTGTCTTTGAGATCCAGACTGGTGAGAGTTCTCTTGAGTGGATACTAAAAATATTTCTATTTTCTAGGTTTCTATTAAAAATATTCTTTTATTATTTACCTTTGTAAGCTCTCAATTCTTTGATTTATCTCCCCTGTGCCTACTTATTTGCACACAACTTTGAAGTAGCTTAGAGACTCCATCTCTCTGACCTTGTATTTACCCTTGTTTTATTTTAATTAGTAGACCAGTTGGTAGGTCTTTGACTGTCCTGGATGGCCTACTAACACATGGTTGTGCCTAGATTTGAGTACTAGTAAACAAAGGTCTCTAGTATCAGGTGTATAGATTTGTTCATTGTAACATAATGTACTATTCTCATTCTTGGACCAATGTGGATCTTCTGTTGATTTCTCATCCCCTAGAAGGATTGCATTGGGTAGATTTGACTTTTAGGCCTCTTTAATACTTAAGAGGAGTGTCTAAGAATCTGTCACAACAACTGCTTACAGAGTTAGAGGCTGATTTTCTAGTTGTGCTGAAAGGGTGCAAAAGGAAATTGCATACTGGGACAAACAATAAGATGTAGTACCAGCTCCCAATTATGTACTAAAGTTTTGAGGGCAGATAACTAAAATAAAGGTTTTCAGTAAAAGAGGAAATTAGATATTATATGTAGCTTTAAGTAAAATAATAAATGTTTGTTATTTTAAAGAAGGAAAAATCTCTCTAGATTGTCATTGTATAGCCTTCCTAAGGTGTCAACCTTTACACACTGTGGCACCAACTCAACTAGAAAACTTAGTTGCTCCCTTGTCTGCATTCCTAACACTAAACCTTACAGGTGTAATGCAATCCAAGTGTGCACCTAGCCAAGCTTTCCTAGCCTACTGTCCTCTCCAAAGCCTACCTGAGTTGTGTTTGCTATTCCTTCCTAGATTGAGTTCTAGATATATTCTGCATTCTTCTCAAGATATCCTACTGATTTTAAATAACTTCTTTCCATTAACTTTTGAATTCATTTCCTTATGAATTTGCATAAGGGACATTGTGCTGAAACATGGTGTCAGCTAGGGTGCTTTCTTAGAAGACCACATATTTTATTTATTTAAAAACTTATATTCACTGCTATCTAAACTATAGTTAGGGAACCCTAAATAAAGAAAACAGAAAAAGCCCTAGACTAATTTAGTCTCTTCAACAGATATGGCTTGGGATAGTATCTTTCACTATCTTTTGGAGTGATTTGTCATCCTATTGAATACAATTCTGGAACTTAGCAAACTGAATGAAGTAATGTTGAGTTAAGAATGAGTAGTACTAAAGGTGGGGAAAAACTCATATTGCAAATGTACAATATTAGTCATTTTTATCTCAACTATTTATTCTATACAAAACAATAAGACACAAAGCAATTGTTATGACTTGGCAAAATAGCTAAGTCATTATTTATATTTCTTTTCTTTTTCTTTACTACACAGAAAAGAGTACAGGAAAGTGTCATGTCACTTGGTCACTTGGTCACAGTCACATGATGGGAAACTCACATGGTCATGTCACATGATAAGTCATATAATAGATATGGGAAAGTAATGCACAGACTATGTAGTAGTTGTATAAGTAGTATACAGAAAATAATAGAAACTTCATCAAGTTCTCTTTGTCAACTCAAACTTGGAGAGTGATTAAGTCGTCTAGGCTAAGTTGCTACAACAATAAGAAATGTGACTATTTTTAGTATAGTATTTGACAATAGCATCCTTATTGTCATCTTTAGGTAAGTATAACCCAAAAAGATTTAAAAGTTTCTGAACAAATGCTGGCCACTCTTCCAAGAAGTTAAAGCTTTGGTATAGGTCCACCTTATTGATAAAAGGCTCAAAATAATTAAGAGCCACTTCCCAAAGGTAGGAAATAGCAAAAAAATCTTCTCAGTGTCTTTAGTGAATTTTCCTTCACAGGCATAGAAATAAATTTGGCATTGAAATATGAATGCTCAAAGTTTGTCAAGACTACCCCCACTGAAGAGGTCTAGTTTCTTGATTCCTTTACTCCTTTTCTTAGGTTGCAGATCAACCTGTTTAGCTAATGCTATTAGTAGCACTTGTAGATCTAACCCTGTGGTATCAGAGTATGGGTTTTGAGAAGTAATATGCAGTAGTTCAGTCTGATTATCAGGATCTTCTAAGATATGTTCTATCCTTTCAAAGGCTAATTCTTTGGCAATCTCATTGACTAGTTTCTGTTGTAATGCAAGGTTAATATATATTATATTATAGAGGTTGTAGTCTAAGTTTTTATAGTCTACAGTCAGTACATCAGATGCTATAGAGTTTTTGAGAGCTATGTAGCTAGTGGACTAACAATAAGTAATAAGATATACATGTTACAAATGTCTGATGATGAAGATCTCAAGTTCTTATCTAAAATTATTACAACATTCCCTCTTAACAAGGATCTATATAGTTTTAGTCATGCCAAGAAGTTTGGCAAAATGTTCATGTTTCGCTTTTGGAAGTGCCTTGGTAAATATATCAGCAAGATTATCATCAGTTGCACAGTATTGTACTGAAACTTTGTTAGAAGCAATGTGCTCTCAGATGAAATAGTGACAAATATTGATATATTTTGATTGAGTATGAAACTGTGAGTTTTCTGTGAATTTTATTGCAGCTTGGTTATCAACATTGATAATAGTGAATCTATTAGGTAGTATTCTGAGTTCAGTGAGTAATTCTTGGATTCAGAGGCATTCACAAGTTGTATTATTGAGCACCATATATTCAGCTTCTATTGTAGATAGTGTAACTGTAGACTGTTTCTTCGAGTACCAAGAGATAGTTCCTCCTCTGAACATGATAGCATAGCCCAATATTGACCTTCTATTAGTCAGATTTGTTCCCAAATTTGCATCTGAATAACTATGAGGATCAAAATTGGAAGGTAAGTAGGTGATGTCTAAGTTAAGTGTGCCTTTGATGTAGTGAAGGGCATATTTGGCTGTTGTCTAATAGATTGGTAAGGAATTATTCATAAACTGAGATAGTTCATGGACCGTGTATTCGAGATCCAGTCTGGTAGCAATAGCAGCAAAGTTGAGTGAGCTCATGACAGTGGAATATTCATATACTAGCTGAGATAATGCAGGCTTAGCATTATCAGAGGTCTTGTCAAGTTTGACGTTAGGATTGAGTGAAGTAGTGATAGGGTAGTATTCAGTCATCTGAAATCTCTTGAGGATCTTCTTGAGATATTGAGTTTAGGTGATTGTGATGGAGCCAGTAGTCTTGTCTCAGGTTATTTCCATACCTAATATTTGTTTAACTAGGTCTAAGTCTTGGGTGTCGAACTTTAAGTTGAGGTTAGATTTGACCTGTGACATAAGAGTATTAGAGGATACTAAGATGGTCATATTGTCAACATGTATAGCAACAATGACAATACTATTGTAAGGAAGCTAAACTCTGAGCTAGAATAAAGCTAATTGCTCTTTGTTTAGTGATTGACAAAGAGAACTTAATAGAGTTTCCATTAAATTCTATACACTATTTATATATGAAGAGTAACCCTAACTTTTCTCTTTTATCCTTCACTTCCCTATGAGTCACTTTCCTCTCATGCATCCATTAATAAGAAAATAAAGAAATGAAAATAAAAAGAAAAATAATAATCAGAAAATAAAAGAAAAGAAAAATAAAAGAAAAATAAATATTGACTTAGCCATTTTGCCAAGTCATGACAACTATCTGTGTTCCATTGAATATAAACACATTGGTCTACAATAAGTTGAGTAAATCCTAGAGAAATAAATTCAGAATTTAGCTTCTTATTCCAGATGACACTAGACTGTTTGAGTCCATAGAATGGATGATGTAATCTGTAGATGTGATTGGTTCTATCTTTATAGCCAGGTAGTTGTTCCATATAGATCATTTTATTGAGTTTACTATTTAGATAAGCCCTAACTACATCTATAGTGTGAATATTAAGCTTGTAGCAGGCAGCAATAGCTATAAGGGTCTGGAAAGTTTCAAGTCAAACTATAAGTAAAAAAGTTTCTGTAAAATCAATACTAGGGATCTGAGAAAATCCCTTAGCAACTAGGTGGCCTTTGTAATATATAATAGTATTGGTGTGGTCTTATTTGACTTTAAGAACCTATTTACATTTGATGGGTTTGTGATCTACTGGTAATTCAGTGAGTTTTCATATACCAGTGTTTTTTAGTTGGGTAATTTCTTTGTCCATTGTATCTTACTATTGTGCTATATTATATTGGGATATGGCTTCATAATAGGATGAGGGCTCATCTGAAGTAGTAGAGTTACTTGAGAAAAGTGCAAACTTATTAGTGGGTTTTTGATCAGTGCTGAGTGGGATGACAGTTTCCTAACCTGGGAGTTTGTTCCTAGCTTGAGGATTGTTAAGGACACAATAGTTTATTGATAGTTGGGATACAATATAGGCAAAGCATTTGTGAGGTAGTAGTACTGGTTTTGGGATATGTGACTTTGATGGTATATTAGGTGATTAGACAAAATAGTTTGTAGTTGTTTTCTTTGGGGTTTTGGGAGGTTCTGAGTCAAATTTTGAATCAAGTTGTAAACCCAAAATTTGCTTGGATATTTCCTGCTCTCCCTCAAGTGATGGAGAGTTCAAAGTATCAGTGACATTGTTGGAGCTAGTAGGATTTGGGATAGTGTAGTGATACTCATGTGTTTGATTATCAAAAATCACATTCCAGGATATCTGAATCTAGCATGAGTGGGGGTTCTAGTATCTCCAAGCTTTGTCATGATCTAATAAGCCAACAAAGATAAATTCTTAGGATTTTGGGTTAAGTTTAGAGTTTTGGTTATCTTGTTGAAGGACCTAGTATTTGATTCCAAATTCTTGAAGCATTGAAATATTAGGCTTTTTTCCTGTAAAAGCTTTTTCTGGGGTAATAAGTTCTTTGAAAGCTCATATTGGTGATCTGTTCTTAAGATAGCAGGTATAAGCAACTGTTTCTGGCCAGAGGAAGTAGGAAATGTTATGTTCAAGCATCATAGCATACATGTGCTCAATTAGGATATGATTGAGGCATTTGGCAATGACATTTTGGATAGGTGAGTAGGTAGCTGTGATTTCATATTGTATTCTACAAGATTTGAGATAGTCAATTACCTTATGATCAATATATTCTCCTTTACCATCAAATCATATAGTTTTGAGGTTTTTACTAGTTTGAGTCTTGATAAAGGCTTGGTAATCTTTGATGTGTTTAAGAACATTCTTTTTCCTCATGAAGTAGATCTGAGTATGTCATGTTATACCATCTGTGAAGCTGACATAGTAGTGTTTTTCTTTAATTCCAGTAGTTCAAGCTAGCCCCCAGACATCAGTAAATATTATGTTACTACTTTCTTTGTATTTAGTCTTGGATTGTTGTAAAAATGGTATGACATGGGATTTGGCCTTGATACATGATATATACTGAGGTGGCAAAATGTTTGGGTTGATCTCTATTTCCTTGACCACATCCTTTTCCTTTAACATCTTAACTAATCCTATATAGATATGTCCCATGATTTTATGCCAGTCATGCCATGTATAGTTTTGTAAAGTTTGGGTAGTACAGGCATAGTGAGAGATGATTGGAGTAATATTAAGTGTGTATAAGCCATTCTGTTTTGGTCCTAATATAATGATTTCATTCTGGTTATTTGGTAATATGATAGTGATCTCTTTCTGATAGAAATTGACTCCACAGTTCATGTTTGTGATTGATGGATACTAAATTGAATGGAGTAGTGGGGCAGTGGATAGCATCACATAGTAGTATAGAATAAGATCAGTTTCCTACTATGGCAGTAAGTTTGACATCTCCTTTGCCTATGTCTTTGGTAGTACTGCTGGTACCCTGAATTGGGTGATCTCATAGTTCTGTATAGGTAATGAAGACAGAATGGTCTTGAACAAAATATGATGTAGTACTTGAATTAGTGATCTAGGCAGTGGAAGTGAATATGCTTGCTAAGAGAGCTATATCTTGTATAATAAATGAAAATTCTGACTGCACTGAGTAGACAGTGTTGAAAAAATTCTGAAAATTTCTTCCATGACTACAAGAATTGTTGTTATTGTTAGAATTATTTCCAAGTTTTTCTCCATTCTAAAGATCTTGTTTCTTGGTCCAACACTCCTTCTGAATATGGCTAATATGTTTATAGTAGTAACAAGTGACATTGGTATTGTATTTTGACCTGTGAGAATAATTGTTAATTGTTGATGGGCCTTGATAATTGTAATTACCATATTCGAAAATTGTGATTACCATAGGCTAAGAGTGTAATTTCAGAAGAGATATTTTTGGATTTCTTGCATAGGTCTTCTTCTAGGATCTTAGATATGAGTTTAGATGAGTCAGGATCAGCAGTGTCCAAAATAGTAAACTTGTCAATAGTGGATGCAAAAAGGTCCCAAGAGTCAGGTAGTGATGTGAGGAGTATGGTGGAGAATTTAGATCCTAGCATAACTTGTCCTTAGCTAGCAAGTTATTAATAAAGTCTATAGAAAGTACAGATATGCTCTTCAATGTTAGCTCCTTCTGGGCAGTATGTCCTAAAAAGTTTTTAGCAAGTAGCAATAATACTTATAGTACCTGTAGCCTCATATATCCTCTTGAGTGTATTCCAAGCTTCTTTTGATGTTTTTGCATCTGCAATGTAGACAAGGGCACTGTTATCTATACACAAACTGATAGTGGAGAGGACCTTATGATCCTTCTTATTCCAAATTTTAATAGCAGATTCATTAGATTTGCTATCAGCAAGAGGAGGTGCCATGGATTTGACGTATTTGAATAAGCCAAGATTGATCAAGATATACCTTATCTTGATATGCCAAACATTGTAGTTGGCTACACTATGCAGGGGTTCAATCTGATAGGTGAATGTTGAATCTGTGCTAGTAAACATTATGATATGGGTGCAATAAGGAAGTATATATAGTTATGTGAGGTTTTTTTCGAAAGAGAGAGATAGACAGCAGGGACAGAAGTGAGATAGTGAGCAATTTCAGTAAGGGCTGGGGCTTATAACCTGTTGTAATACGAGGTTAATATATATTATATTATAGAGGTTGTAGCCCAAGTTTTTATAGTCTACAGTCAGTACATTGGATGCTATAGAGTTCCAGAGGGCTATGTAGCTAGTGGACTAACAATGAGTAATAAAGTATACATGTTACAAATGTTTGATGATGAAGATCTTAAGTTCTTATCTAAAATTATCATAACAGTTCCTGTAGGAAAAAACACTGATTTTGCACCTGGGTGGCAGTGAGGGAATACTCTACAGGGGTTATAGTAGTCTCTTTAGATGTAGTGGGCTGAATGTTACAAACTTCACTAATTCTTCAACAATTTCCATGGTCTTAATGGCTACAGAAAGCCTTGCAAAGACCTTTTGATCAATACCAGTCATGTCTTGAGATGATCAATATTGGTTGAGATATTGGGCAGATCAGTAGGTAACTACCATAGTACCATTTATTAAATTGCCAATATCTCAAAAACTGCCACAATCTATGCTCTGCTTCTAAACTCAGAAGAAGCCCTCTTTATAATGCTCAGAATGAGTCTAAAATGACTCCAAGGAGATTAATATCAGTGAAGATATGAAGTCCTCAATGTTTGTACATAGATATTAATTAACTACCCATAGATAGTCATCTGCCTTTTCTTAGAACAAAGGACAGCCTCTATATGGTTAAGTTATTGCATTTTAGAGTACAAAGGCACTACTATATGTAGAACAATAGGTAGTAGCATGTGATAGTCTGTTCTAGTGTACAGACTATCACGATTCTGTATTTAATGAGTCATAGTCTAAGGATTAGACCTCAGACTTAAAAACATCTCTTGTCACTGTCTAAACTTCACTTATAAGCACTTTTTGAAGCAACCTTCAACCCAATTACAAACAGTAAGTGACCATTTGTGATAATATCTCTTTTCAACTAGACTTCTCACTCTAGACAATGTTTCTCTATTCCAAAGTTAATAACCATGACAGTGATAGAAGATTGGGGTACAACACATAACTTAAAGCCAAGGTCATTCTGGACTTTCATTGTCATACTTTGCTCCAAAGATTGACAACATCTCTCAAAGCATTTTCCATAACTCTGAACTCTGGAGTATATCTTTTATCTTATTTTATTATCAAATCATCACACTCTACACTACTCTGATGTTCTGTGACAAGCTATATACTAGGTAAAAATTACACCTGATTATATCTCTGGTTTAACTCAAACTGATGGATCCTTTAATTGAGAGGATTACTGATGTAATACTTGTTAGAATATCAAGCTGACATCATAATCTGGCCAGAGGCTCAAGAACATTCTAGATATTTCTTAGTATATAAGTTCGGAAATTAGTTCTATGTGATTCACTGATTTGCAACGGAATAAATTGCAACACTTCTATTACAAGTCCAAACTAAGTTGTGACTCCATTTTACTTCAATACTCAGCCCTCCCATATCAGGGAATAGATATTGAGATACTATTTTGAGGCAGCACTATGCAGATATCACTTTGTACCTGTGCTTTCGGAGCCCAGGATTATTTTCCAATGCAAAATGTTCTGAAAATAGCATCCAGAATTTCCTCAGTGTCCACAGAACCTGATATCTTCCCAAGGGCGCGAGAAGCATAACGAAGTTCTTCGGCAGCTA
>Ga0157360_1001037_pt1 | contig 10411 bp, 8 predicted proteins | sample AttlaeALBM1_FD_111483 | JGI IMG/M metagenome (GOLD analysis project Ga0157360, IMG submission 111483) | Fungus gardens microbial communities from leaf cutter ant in Ribeirão Preto, State of São Paulo, Brazil - Atta laevigata ALBM1 | ecosystem: Host-associated > Fungi > Mycelium > Unclassified ... | reverse complement strand
TTGATTGCCTCGAGACGTGACTGGCATCGATCGAAAGGTCTTCTTAAGGGCTTTAAGCTGGCTTTGAGACCGTGGGAATCGTCGAAGAATTGATGGAGATATGACCAAATGAAGTTTGTGACACTCTCATAACAACTGTTTCCTTGAGTGGTACTGTAGTAGTATACCTGTAAACTCTTCTATTATAAACTTGGTGCTAGGGATCCATTGTGATTCTTATATGCACAGGATTGATAACTGCTTATTAAAAGAGGAGTCTCCTTCTTAGGGGCAATAGTATACCTTTTTATTTTTTATTAGAGTAGCTATAAGTGAACAGTAAGACAATTGTGAGAGATAGATCCTGTTGAAAAATAACATCAGGCTAGGAAAGCTGAGGAGCGAGCACTATGAGATCTCCCAAACATTACTCTAGCTCCTGTTTTGAATAGAGAAAGAGAAAGAGAAAGAGAAAGACAACAATCAAAATTCTACCTGACTTCTACATATGTTCCACAAAATCTTGAGAATACTATCCTTGATTTGCATAGACATTAAATTGCTGATCAACAACAGAGGACAACTCAGGAACATAGAGGAGTAGAAGTAAAAAGACAGAGACTGGTAGAAATCAATCAAATTATATTGGTTGTAAGGGCAGCAGAATAGAGGTGGTAATGGTGACCTAAATGTGGATAGAAATATACAGGAAAATATTATGAGAGTTGTGAGTAACATATTTCACTCATTGTTAGTAAATAAATATTGATCAGGTTTAATAGGATATTGGGGAAGGAAATATTCAAGAGTTAGATGTACAAGATAATGTGATTCAGGTATGATAATCTTTGAATACCAAAAGTCTACAATGTTAACAGTTAAATTAGATTCAAGATGCCATTATTCCAGATGATGTTCTACCACCTGTTCTTCAGCTTATACCTTATCCACCAGCTGGACAGCCATTTTTAGAAGACAATATTCAGTATCTCAACTTGGGTATGTTGACTATTATTTGTCCTCACTATCATACTCTTCACTTTGATTGTAAAAAGCTTGCATCTTCATGGATGAATCTTCCTAAGTTTAGCATATGCTATCTACAAGGACAGATTCAACTACCTCCCTTTCAACCACTTACTGGAATCCTTCACAACTACTTGACTGGAGACAATTATCCCTCAAGAGAATTTCATAATAATATATGTGTCACAAACTTCATTTGGTCATATCTCCACCAATTCTTTGACGATTCCCACGGTCTCAAAGCTAGCTTAAAGCCCTTAAGAAGACCTTTTGATAGATACAAGTCACATATCAAGGCAATCAATAATGGCTGAGATATTAAGCAGATCAACTGATAACCACCATGTTACCATTTATTAAATTGCTAATATCTTGGAAACTGCTATGATCAATGCTTCAGTTCTAGACTCAGCAGAAGCCTTCTTTATAACACTCAGAATGAGTCTAGAACAACCTCAAGGCAATTAATATTAGTAGAGATATGAAGGCCTCAATGTTTGTACATGGACTTCATTAATTACTCATAGATAGTCATCTGTCCTTTTCTTAGAACAAAGAACAACCTCCATATGGTTAGGTTATTATTATTCCAGTACAAAGGCACTACCATATGTAGAACAATAGGTAGTAATCAGGTGATAATCTGTACTAGTGCACAGACTATCACAATTATGTATATAAGAACTCATAGTCTGAGGATTAGACCTCAGACTTAACAACATCTTTTGTTACTGTCTAAACTTCGCATTTTTGAACCTTGCAAGATTCTAAAGCACCAATCACAAATAAGTAAGTGACTATTTGTGATAATACGACAGTATAATGTGGCATTTTCTGTGACTTCAGTAGAAGTCAAAATTGATAACTCAGTCACTAGGCAATCAGGTTCCTATTATTTCAAAATCCAGGGAAAACTTCATCATCTCACTGGTGCTCTTCTTCCTCATGGTGATCAAACTCTAATGTATACACAAATCTATATCCTTTATACAGCAGAGCAGCTCAATATCAGAAGGACCAACAACAATAACCTGAATCCTGTGGTAATGGATAATCTTCAGACAATGTTCCTCAATAGTTATCCTTATATTGGTTGATACCATCATGCCTATGAGCTTATCAAGGAGAAACCAGTAAATGAACAGCAGGAGGTTACAATTAGGTTGCATATCAATCTGCAGTAGGATCAAAGAACTCACAATCTATCTACTGCTGAAGAAATTGCTATTATCATTTCTGAGGATAGAGTACATCATACATTAGATAGTAGAAATATAATATTACAGGCAAGAGGATGACTTGAACACATTAGCCAGAACAGTCCTTTATATGCTGCCCTTCATTATGTTCTATTATTTCCAAAGGGGGAAAATGGGTAACAACCAAGAATTCCAATCTGTGGTGCTCAACTTAGAGAACAAGGGAAGAATACAAGACAAAGAGATGGGGAGGGATAGGCTTGCTCACAGATGGTATCTGATATATGCTACTATGCCTATTGTCTTCATGTTAGAGATGGTCCTTAGTCATCTCTTTTCTATGGCAGAAAGCTCTTCTAGCAGTTTGTTGTTGATGTATGGGCAAATTGTAAGCAGAGGAAACTCAACTGGACAAGAATACATTAACATACTCTTTGATCTGAGCTCTACCAAGGACTACAGGATGCTGCTGTGCATGATAGACATGATGGAGAAGATGTTAGGCCTTTGGGACACAAACTTATTCTTTTCTTTTCTCATATAGAAAGTCCTAGGTTTATGACCCAGCTATTCCAAGATGCTATAGCTATTTGCAGATACTTCCATAAACCAGATCTCTTTCTTACCATGACTACTAATTCCAAGTAGTCAGAATGGCCAGACAGCTACTGATCATCCTGATATTGTATCACAGGTCTTTGAGCAGAAGAAAAAGCACTTCTTAAACTCATTGATAATGGCTTCTTTGGTACTACTGTGGCTCATATCCACACCATTGAGTTCCAGAAGAGAGGTATTCCCTATATTCACTTGCTCATCTTTCTTCATCCTCAACATTGCATCTGAGACTCTTATCATATAAAATCCATGATCTCAGCTCAACTTCCTGATCCTCAACTACAGCCACTTCTCTATGCAAAAGTCACCAAATATATGCTGCATAGTCCATGTGGTGTTAACAATCCCTAAGCCAGATATATGGTCAATAAAAAATATAGTAAATGCTTTCCCAAGGAGTATAGAGAGAGAATAGATTGGGCTGAGGACAGTTATCCACTCTATGCTAGGCCTGACAATGGCTTGGTCTTTGAATGTAATAGGGCCAGATTTACCAATCAATATGTGGTCCTTTACTGTCCTCAACTTCTCTTTCTCTTTGATTGTCATATTAATGTTGAGATCTCTACTAGATTGAGAACTGTCAAGTATCTGAGCAAGTATATCTACAAGAGTCCTAATAGGGCAACTATGGAGATTAGTGGTGGAATGCAGGATGAAATCAAGGCTCATTTGGATGGTTACTTTATTGGCCCAACAGAAGCTTGCTAGAAGATCTTTAAATTCAATATGAATAGAGAGTCACCAGCTGTCCAACATCTTCCTATTCATCTTCCCAATGAACACTATGTCAACTTCCATGCACACCAGACTGTCAATGAAGTGTTAGCCAGGCAAAATGTGGAGAAGACTCAACTTACTGCTTGGTTTGACTACAACTTTACACATAATGATAGTTTGGACTTTACCTACTGGCAGTTCCCTTAGCATTATACCTGGAATGCCAAAAACAAGTCATGGTATCCAAGACAACATGCTAGGGTAATTGGAAGGATATACTTTGTGTTACCATCAAAGGAAGAGTAGTTCTTTATTCAAGAAGGCATGTATGGCAAGGGGATTACTAGAAGATAATCATGAGTGAAGGGTTTGCTTGGAGGAAGCAATTGCAATGTAGTCTGCAATGGTATGTTGTTAGTTGTTAGCAGTTATCTTGCTAATTGATGAAGTGGCTGAGCCTCTTCTCTGGGATCAATTCAAGGCTGGACTATGTGATGATGTCAAGCACAAACTACATCATATAAACCACTACCAAATTAACCAAAAGATACTAGAGGATAATGTTCATGATTATGGCCTTTGGGATCTCAATAGGATATTAGTGGGAATGGGAAGAAGTCTTACTGATTTTCCACCAATGCTTCTTCTATAGCAATAGTGGACTCACGGAATACCCAATCCTCTCTTGCAGGCTAAGCAGTATAATGTAAATGAAATAGCAACTTTGGTAGATAAGCAAAGGGCAATTTTCAATCTTGACCAAGCTGCTGCTTTTGATGCTATCCTAGAGTCTGTCACTAACAATAAGGGTCATCTTTTCTTTATTCATGCTACTGGTGGTTGTGGAAAGACATTTTTGTGTAACACTATTGCTACTGGGATTAGAAGGAGAGATCAGGTAGCACTATGTATGGCATCATCTGGGATTGCTGCTCTTTTATTGGATGAAGGAAGAACATCTTACTCACACTTCAAGATTTCTCTTTCTATTCATAAAGACTCTATGGCTGGACTCAAATGCAATAGTTACATATTTCCAGTCCTCTAGCAAACTAGGGTTATAATTTGGAATGAAGTTCCTATGCAGCACAAGTATAATATTGATGCTGTTGATCAGTGTCTCAGAGACTTGCTTGAAGTAAGTAATCACTTGTGTTAGAAGGATGGAGAGCAGCAATTACAGTGGAGACAAATGATAGCCTACTCACTAGGTTATCCAACAGATATTGATAGATAGCCTGATAGGAAAGAGAGATCTTGAGAGAAGCAGAGAGGTTCTGTGATGTGGCAGTTGAGACAAAGAAGCAAGTGTGCTTATCTAAGCATGGCTCATATATTAGACTACAGTAATACATAGTACAATAATAATTTAATTTAACAACTTGTACTTAATAGCTCTTGAATTAACATATTTGTCAGCGTCTAAAGTCCGATGACCAGAATTAAGCCAACTATCTCTTTGTTCAGAGTTTGACAAAGAAAACTCGATGGAGTTCTCGCTTATTTTTCTACTACTTATACACTTTACTACTGTGGCTATGTGCTTGCTCTCCCATGGTCCTCATGTTACTCTCGTCATGTGACACACTGTGATGTGACCATCTGTGACACCTGTCACCCATTGTGACATTGTGACAAAGTCATGTGATACTTTCCTGCGCTCCATCTTGTAGTTGTAAGTCCAATAAGAAAAGAAAAGAAAAGAAAAGAAAAGAAAATATAAATAATGACTTAGCTGTTTTGCCAAGTCATGACAATATTATCTAGAATAATCATCCATTTGGTAGTATTACAGTGGTATTTGAAGGAGATTTTTGTCAGACTTTGCCTGTGGTACCCAAAGAAACATGTCAACAAGTAGTAGCAGCATCTCTTTACAGAGGAAACTTATAGGAACATATCAATGCCATAACTTGGCAAAATGGCTAAGTCATTATTTATATTTCTTTTCTTTTCTTTTCTTTTTGGACTTACAACTACAAGATGGAGTGTGGGAAAGTATCATGTGACTTTGTCACAATGTCACAATGGTGTGATGTATGGTCATAGTCACAGAGTGTCACATGACTAGAGTAACATGAGGACCATGGAAGAGTAAGCACATAGCCACAGTAGTAAAATGTATAAGTAGTAGAGAATTAAAGTGAGAACTTCATCAAGTTCTCCTTGTCAAACACTGATAAAGGAGCAGTTGGCTTAATTCTGGCTTTGGAGTTGGCTAGTCTGACAATCAAGTTCTTACATCTCAGACAGAATATGTGCTTGGGTCACTCTGAAGCTAATAATCAACATGCTCAGTGGTTGCTAGAGATTAGTGCTAGGTCAACAATGGATGACAATGAGATAATACAAGTTCCTCAGTCTATGGTTTGTGCTAATCTCAATGCTCTAATCAATAGGATCTATCTAGGAATTGGCAACTCAAGAGCTCAAGATGTCATGACTTGGCAAAACAGCTAAGTCATTATTTAATATTTCTTTTTCTTTTCTTTTCTTTTCTTTTATTACTAAGGTGAAGTGTAGGAAAATATCACATGGCAAGTCACAGAGTCACAAAAGGTGTGATGACAGTCACAGAATGGTCATGTCACAGGTCATGGTCACAGCATGTGATGAAGAAGTCAGCTGATAGACATGAGAACTATGGGAGACAAGATGCATAGCCACAACAGTAATTGTATATATAGTGTAGCAAATCTAACAAGGACTCTATCGAGTTCTCTTTGTCAATTGCTGAACAAAGAGCAGTTGGCTTTATTCCAACTTGGAGTTTAGCTTTCTTACACAAGATGACCAGTATTTCTTGGATTGCATTATTCTCTGTCCTAGAAATGATGAAGTGCATAATATCAATGAGGCCATTCTTCAATAGTTCAATCCAAATGCAGAGGTCTATATGCTGAGAAGTGTGGACTTAACAGAAAGAATGCACAGGTATGTCTTCAAAACTTGAGAAGTACTGGACCAAACTAAGACCAGATAGAAACGACTGATGAATTAAATGAACACTTTATGTACAATACAAGTGTACAACTATTTACCTAAGAATAAACATGTTTTAGGTATTTCTACATATGTCTCTCATTCTGGAACATAATGAGACAAGAGAAAGAATTTAATATGAATAACAAGAATAAAGATAACGTTCTCTGAACATCATTTGGAATGCTAGAAATGGAGGAGGAGTAATGATGAAAGGTAAAGAATAAACTTTGTTAGGACTCTGTGTCTAAAAAAGATAGAATGTACTATGTCTATCCTGTAGAGTTTCTTCAACAACTTAATGCTGGTGGATTGCCTCCTGCTTTACTCTGTCTCAAGATTGGCTCTCCAGTTATTTTATTGAGGAACTTGGATCTAGGAGAAAGACTTTGTAATGGAACAAGAATGGTGGTGTTGAATGTGAGAAGAAAGGTGCTCCAGTGTAGGATTATCAGCAAGGATAGGAGATTTAGAGGCAAGGTGGTATTGATTCCAAGGATCAGGTTATCACCTAATGCAGAGACATTACCTGTGCCACTCAAGAGACTTCAATTCCCAGTTAGGCTGGCTGTTAAGACTCTAGACCTCACAGTTGAATATGTTCAACTTGAAGTCTATATCTAATACTTGATATCTTCATGCTCCTCATAAGAGGGTCTGGCTAAGGTTTTCAGTGAAGTTATATTGGAGGAGAGATGTAAATGAGACTTTGAGTAGTACCCTTGAGGTTGTCCTAAGACAGTAAGAGTACCGATTCCTCAAAGTAGTAGGATTATAGGGAGAAATATAGAAAGAGAGAACTTGCTGTTCCCTTCTCTCTCTGGTCTGTATTTATCCTAACTAGGTATTGTGACTACGTTACAATGTGGTAACACTACTTGTAACTAAAGGTGACTAGTTAAGTGACAGTCCAGTGACAGAAGTATTAAGGGTGACAAGTTGAGTCAGTGTTCTAATAATGGGTTAGTCCAGTATTGTCCCATTTGGCACAGGTCCAAGAATAGAAAGAAAGATAGTCCGAGATTTCTCTGAAGAGTCCTGTCCATTCTGTGAGTCCATTGTCTCTTAGAGTCCTCAGACATTATTTGATGCATTACTGCATAATAATGTCCTCGTCTAACATCACCAACATCTCGTCTACTAACCACTCATTATTAGACCATGGCTGATAATAATTGTAGTCTCACTTGATGTTCATAACACTGGCCTTTGCTATGATCATCAACAAGTCTCAAGGACAGTTAGTAGGATATGTGGGGATTAATTTGCAGACATCAGTGTTCTCTCATAGATAGCTTTATATGGCCTTTTCAAGATGTACTTTACCTTTGAACATTTCAGTATGTCTTCCAGAGCAGAGCCAAGAGAGCAGAAGAACACTTAATGTAGTATATAAAGAAATATTCAATAGTATTAGATTATAGATTGTATATGTATCTAACAATGGACTTGAGATTGATTTTTAATAATTTGAGAGATAATAAAATAGGTTAGAAAGAAGAACCTCATAGACTGTTGTAGGAAGACAGTATAACAGACTAACTACATCACAAACTCAATAACACAATATTACAGAAAGTAACCTCACAGACTGTTGAAGGAAGGAAGCATAGTAGACTGACTTTAATACAAAGCTCAAAACACAGAATTAGTAGAGGGATCAAGCCAGGCCAGAGGCCTGGATGAAAACCTTGTCTACTACATATGTGAGAAGGAACATGGGAGTGATGGTACTAACACATAGTTCAACTTTTCACACACTCTCTCTTTTCACTCAAGTACTAGTACTCTATAAAATTCAATAAAATTTAGAATAAATTCAAATAAATTAGGATAAATTAGAACAAAATTAAAACAGGCAGTAAGCAAAGCAAGCTGACTTACAACAGTGCAAACTACCAGTGTAGGAAGGGAGCTAAGTGACCTGATATACAATATTGCTCACTGTCACACAGATTGTTGTTAGAAGGGAGCAAAGCAACCTGATGGACAATACTACTCACTGTTACATAGACTATTGTAGAAAGGGAGCATAGCAGACTGACTTCAACACAAACTTAGTAACACAGGATTAGTAGAGGGTTCTGAATGGGCTGAAGACCCAGATGAAAACCTTGTATAACTTGAATCTCACCTGCATTTTATTTCAATGAGATGAGTAAGCAACCTGGTAGAATACTAAGTCTCAGTCTGTAGTGTGCAGAACTAAGTCAATTGATATACCTATTGGAACACTAAGTCTAAGTATATCAGCATGATATATAAAATGGAATAATAAAAGTGTTTACCTCAGTCTGTAGTATGCAGAACTGAGGTGTAAGAAAAGTCTGCACTGGCAGACATACTCATTGCTTACTAATCAATCAGAAGATAATGATGAGAGAAAAAGAGATGAAATAATAGTCCACAGAGGACATATTCAACACTGCATGACCAACAAGAACCACCCTCCTTTTTCATGCAAGATATCCATCTCAAATGATAGAATCATTGTGACTCCAAGCCCACAATTGTCCATGAGAAGCTTGTAATTGATGGCACTGAGTTGGTCACATAGATATGAGAGATGCTTGGTCAGATACAGTGTCACTCAATAATTCTCCTGTTGCCATTGTCCCCAATGACAATAGCACTCATGTTGTCCTGGAGGTGCAGGCACTCAGAACCTTGGAATCATGTCAAGTGGTTGATTCTGTTCTTTTGGAATGAAGTTGCAGCAGAATCATATGCTTTGTACTCCTTGGGGTGCTCTTTCAGTCTTTAACATCCTATGCTATGACACCTAAGAGCATCCAATACCCTACTTCTTCAGCATACTGAAGGACAAGTGCCTGCAGAGGATCTACAGCTGCAAAGGAAGAGGCTACATGGCAGAAAAAACCTACATTTCCCAGCCTTGACGGATACCAGTCTGAGCATAGTTTGATGATCGTAAAAAATGGCAGTGTATGTTTATCTCGCATCTTCGTAACAGACCCTGGTGTCGTTTGTATAGTTTCAGAAACCCCAAATGTGACGATGAGGCATCAGAATAAGAGCCGTTAGTTAAGCCGTGATTCTGGCATTTGTTGGCATTTGTTTCTGGTAAAATTGTGCCTTGAGAAAAAATTCGGCCAACTGAAGACAATTTTCCCTCCATTTACCTCTCCACCTCGGATGCCTCATATCTCTCAGAAATTCACTCCTACCAATTGTCAATACCTCACTCCTCGCCTGTGTCTCCTGCATCCCACACAGAAACACCCTCAACCTCTAATTACCGTTTTGGATGTCCTGTTGAAGGGTGCAATTTGAGACCGGCTTGGAATTCCTTCAATAGCCGGCTCTGCGGCTAGTTTCTGTTTCACCTTCATTCCATCACGAAAATTTACTATTAGTCATCGAAATTCTTTTTAGCCATATATAAATGTACTCACCATTTAGCTGAAGTTTGACTCATTTCGTCCGGACTTCAGGCATCGTCCTGTTGATTGTTGAGGTTCATACGCGCACATTCCTTCCCCTGCCTATACCTCTTTGATATGTCCCCGCTGATGGTCCGATGCAACACAGACGATGCATAAACTGGATTATCCGCACAGGCCCTTAGTCCAAATATTGGTCACCATCCCAATGTCGTCTGCATTTGTACGATTGGCTGTTGAAGGCACAGAGGACTCTTGAAATTGTATTTGTTCAATCCTGTGAGGAGGAAGCCACATTTTCCGTGATGCAACGATTTCATCTCTTTTCCTGGACCAAGGGGAGCATATCTCGCGACAGGTCTGACTGTGAACCAAGTTGAATGGTAAGTGTTGTCCAAGAAACTATTTTGATCGTCCAACCTGTCATGCTCACAGGCGTAGAGAAGGCGTTTCTCAGAATTGGTCACAACATATACACTCTTC
>Ga0157360_1001036_pt1 | contig 10411 bp, 8 predicted proteins | sample AttlaeALBM1_FD_111483 | JGI IMG/M metagenome (GOLD analysis project Ga0157360, IMG submission 111483) | Fungus gardens microbial communities from leaf cutter ant in Ribeirão Preto, State of São Paulo, Brazil - Atta laevigata ALBM1 | ecosystem: Host-associated > Fungi > Mycelium > Unclassified ... | reverse complement strand
GGTGTTTGTTCTTTGTCCTTGTTACCCGTCGGACTAGAACTGGCTTGTGAGGTGACTAGGAATGCAGAGGGAAGCTCAGCCATTCTTTGGTTCATGTTAGTTCCATGCGTCTGTTTTTCAGAGCACCTTTTCTGAATAATGTTCTCATACAGGGGAAATCTGTTTGGAGTTATGTTCATTCTTGGTAAGCCATCAAGCCAAGGCCAGTCCATTCTCATTATCTCGGACTTTATAGTGCAAGGAGCACTTCGAGCCGATGACAATGCAACACCTCCACTCAATATGCATCGTGCCTTAGTTTTCAACGGTTCATTCATTATAATCGCCTGCTCCTTGATCTTCTTCGTACAAGGGAATCAAGTGCGGAAACGATCAGACGAGGAGAAACTTAGGGAAACGTTACATCAGTGATCGACGTTTGTACTTTGATGTTCGAGAATACTGTCTAATGATCGTCTGATATGAACGACTGCTTGATGCGGTTATAGCCATCATCTATTTGGGTTGTCATATGAGATCCGCGATAAATACCGTCAATGAGAGTTCCCCCTATCAGTGATCTTGATATTGTGGGATTTTTTTTTTGGTAGGGTAAAAACTGGCATTACAGTGCAGAGCAAAAGCAAGCAAATGTTCTACAATGTGGGCTTGGACTAGTCCAACCCACTAAAAACCCCAGGTACTTAAACCTTTCTGGGTTCCCTATCTAAGTAGAGTTCCAGCCTTTTGGCTCCCAGTCCCTTGGGCAGATCCGGTGGTTTTAGGCTTTCACCTAGGTTGTTTCCATGTCTCCTTGTCTGTTGTTTTTTGTCTATTTTGTCAAAGTTTTAACATCTATTTTCTTTCTATTCTTATTATTGTGTTTTTGTCTCATTAAGATATTCTTTTATTTCTTGTGGTCTGTGTTGTCTTATTGCTTCCATCATTGTTTTATGTGTTAAGTCATTTTTGTTAAGTCATTCTTGTTGCTGGTTTGTTGTTCTTGAATTTACTACTCTTAGTTCTGTTTTCTCTTTGTCATTTGTCTCTTTTTGTTGAGCATATGTTAGTGTATGGTGCTATTGTCTATGATTTTCATTTCAGTCTCCATTCTTTTCTTTGAGGTTGTAGTATGTGGTGTTCATTTTAGTATTATTGATGTTGCTGTTGTTGTTGTCTCTTTGTCTATGGGCTTTGTTTGATGTTTTTTGTATTGTTGTTGTTGATCTTCTCTTGGCTTCCTTTGTAGGTCTATCTTGCTTTGTTTTGGTCAATTATTGTCTGCTTTATGGAGTCAATTTGGTTTAAGGTTATAGATTCATTTTACTTATATGTGATGTCTTTTATACATGGTTTTTTGTGATATGGGGCTTGGATTAGTCTCTTAGGTCTTAATTTGAGGCATTTGTCATAGATTATTATATTGAGTCTTTTTATTGTCTTTGGTGTTGTCTTAGTGTATTTTCTACACTTGTGGAGTCTCCCATATGGCTTCCACTTACATTTTCAAACACTTGACAAAGTTTATGACTCTGAGCCCAGGGCCTGCAACAAGGGGTGCTTGTGGATATGACTCTGTTCTATCACAAATGGTCATTTACTTGATTTGTAATGGTCTGTGCACTAGAACAAGCCATCATATGCTACTACCTATTGTTCTACATATGGTAGTGCCTTTGTGTTCTAAAATACAATAACTTCACCATATGGAGGCTGTTCTTTGTTCTAATAAAAGGCAGATGACTATCTATGGGTAATTAATTAATGTTTATGTATGTAAGAAAGCTAAACTCCAAGCCAGAATTAAGCCAACTGCTCTTTGATCAGTGATTGACAAAGAGAACTTGATAGAGTCCCTGTTAGATTTACTACACTATATATACAATTACTATCATGGCTATGTGTCTTATCTCCCACAGTCCTCATGTCCATCAGCCAACTTCTTTGTCACATGCTGTGACCATGACCTGTAACTCCCATGTGACATGACCATTCTGTGACTTTGGTCACACCTTTTGTGACTCTGTGATAGTCATGTGATACTTTTCCACACCCCACCCTAGTAATAAAGAAAAGAAAAGAAATATTATATAATGACTTAGCTGTTTTGTCAAGTCATATGTCATGACTTGGCAAAACGTCTAAGTCATTATATAATATTTCTTTTCTTTTCTTTTTCTTTTTCTTTGGACTTACAACTACAAGGTGGAGCGTGGGAAAGTATCACGTGACTTTGTCACAATGTCACAATTGGTGTGACAGATGGTCACAGATGGTCACATCACAAGTCACAGTCACAAGATGTCACATGACTAGAGTAACATGAGGACCATGGGAGAATAAGCGCATAGCCACAGTAGTAAAATGTATAAGTAGGTAGAGGAATGAGTGGGAACTCCATCGAGTTCTCTTTGTCAAACTCTGAACAAAGAGACAGTTGGCTTAATTTCGGTCATCGGACTTTAGACGCTGACATCATGACACATAGTTGATATAGTATCTTAAGAACTATCACAAAAGGTCACTTACTAATTTGTGATGGGTGTTTTGATACTTGAATAGTTCAAAAAAGCAAAGTTTAGACAATGACAAAAGATGTTATTAAGTCTTAGGTCTAATTCTTAGACTATGAGTCCTTAAATATAAAAAAGTAATGGTCTGTGCACTAGGACAGATCATCATATGCTACTACCTATTGTTCTACATATGGTAGTGCTTTTGTGCTAGAAATAGTGATAACTTAACCATATGGAGGCTGTTCTTTGTTCTAAGAAAAGGACAAATAACTATCTATAGGTAATTAATAAAGTCTATGTACAAACATTGAGGACTTCATATCTCCACTAATATTAATTGCCTTGAGGTTGTTTTAGGCTTATTCTGAGTGTTATAAAGAAAACTTCTGCTAAGCCTAGAACCAAAGTATCAATCATGGCAGTTTCTGAGATATTAGCAATTTAATAAATAGTAACATGGTAATTACCTGTTTATTTGCTTAATATCTTAGCCAATATTGATTGCCTCGAGATGTTGATGGGGGATCAAAGGGAATTTGATCTGGGACAAGGGTGACAACAAATGGGAATAGCAAATCTCCGAGATGTTTCACAGTTGTGTGCTAAACAAGTAGGTACTGGGGAGATAATCAAATAGAAAGGGAGAGCTTTATAATGGGGGAAAAGAGTAGAATATGATCCAAAAGAAACCAAAAGAACAATAATAACAAATTGAGAGTCCACTCAAGGTAGATCTCACCATAATAGGATCCCTAAGATGCGCGTTCATCTCGCATCGTGATACTGCTGCCCTTACCTAGTCTAGTAGTCTGGCTCGCCATTGATATAGCAGAACTACCTAGAACTCCCGTGATGTCGTGTGGGCTCTTCTTCAACTAACCATACAGTTGGAAGCCGACTCCAATGACACGTAGCAAGCTGTTAACTCCTAGTATAAGCGAATGCCCAAGTCCATTGGGGCTTGAATTCCCGTCGAGGGAGAGTTTGGGTGGGTTTTTAGAAAAGAAGCTAGAACACTCAGAACAACTAGAAACTCAGTCACTCAAGAATAGCTGTTAAGCTCTAGAGCAACAGAGAGGGATGATGATGGGGGTATGATGATTGATTCCCCTCCTGTGCCCTAGAGTATTTTATTATGATTACAAAGCAAAAAGACAACAAAGAAAGCGAGACAAAGAAAACCTTAGAATTCTCAATTCTAGCAAGGCTATAATGATGGTACAGTGCTCCTCCCGGACACTGACTAACCACTCCCAAATACCCTAATCCTACTCTGGCGACCCTTCCTTGCACAATGGTCAGGCCTTGAGCATCTCGATGGACCGTAGACAGAGACAGCGGTCTTGAGCCGTCTTGTTCTCACCTGCGTTTCCTTCATCTAATCTCCTTACTACTTCTCTTCTCAGCTTCCCAGTCCTTCCTCCTACCTCTGTGATGTACTTCTCACTCTTCTACCTTCTGGTTTCCTTCTACCTCCACTACGAGCCGACTTCGTGATGGTATGACTCTCTTGATCTTGTTATAATTAGCCATCTGTGATGATGGCCCGCATCTGATTGTAACTGTTCTTTAAATAGGCCCTCTGGCAGCTATGGCATGACGTCGTTCGGATCGCGTAGTCTGTCCTAAGTTTGTTTCCACCCTCGAGAGCACTTCTAGAAGGGAGATCCGTTAGGTATCCAATACGGGATACCTGGGCAAGCGTCTATGAGGCGTATGTAGCGGTAGTCACAGCCACTACCCTGCTACTCGAGCTAGATGCTCAAGTCCACGACTAGGCATCTAGAGGAACGTTTCTGGGGGGCCGAGCCCGTCTCTCGAGCTAGTTATTCCTGTTATTAAGGTGTAGAATGTCACTTAATTTGCCTAAAGTTTTGTACGGTGTAACAATATGACTGGCATTGATTGAAAGGTCTTTTTGAGGTCTTTCCATAGTCATTAAGACCATGAGAATCATTGAAGAATTGATAGAGATATGGCCAAATAAAGTTTGTGACTAGAATACTTCAACTTCTTGATTGATCTTTTCTATTTGGCCATCTATTTGAGGATAGTAGGCTATTGACATTGTTCTTTTGATTTCTAATGCTTTGTAAAGTTCTCCCATGAACATAGATATGAATTGGGATCCTTGATCGCTAATAATTCTTTTTGGTATACCATGTATTTTTCATATGTTATCCCAATATATCCTTACTACTTTGCCTAAGGAGATTGAACTTGTTGTAGTCACAAGTTTAATCATTTTGGAGAATTAATCTATTATGTGTCATAACTTGGCAAAACAACTAAGTCATTATTTATATTTCTTTTCTTTTCTTTTTCTTTTGGACTTACTATACAAGGAAGGAGTATGAGAAAGTGTTATATGACAAAGTCATATGTCACAGGCAGACATCACACAAATCAAGTCATATGACAACCATGGGAAAGTAGTGCACAGATCATGTAGTAATTGTATAAGTAGTGTATAAGAAATACATGAGAACTCTATCAAGTTCTCCTTGTCAAGCACTGATAAAGGAGCAGTTGGCTTTATTCTGGCTCAGGAGTTAGCTATTCTGACATTATGACCAGAATAGCATTCTTGTCTTCTAATCTTGGTAAAGGTCCTATAATATTGATACTGATTTCTTCCCATAGTGTTTTTGGCATAAATAAGAGATATAGGGGTGATACTTTCTTCATGTGTTGCATCTTGTTCTGTTGATATTCCTGATATCCTTGAACATATTTTCATATGTCATTATATATTCTGGACCACCAATAGTTTCTCTTAATTAGTTCCATCATTCTTTATTGTCCTAGATATTTGACATTTAGTGGGTTGTGGTTGTTATTGAGTATTTCATCTCAAAGTTGTTTGTTCCTTGGTATGTAGATCTTACTGCCTATATAGACAATTTTGTCTTCTTTCTATGCTTGTCTATCTTTTTTCTCTAATATTTTTGTTATTTCTTTTTTTGTTATTTGTATTTTCTTAATTTGTGTTTGTATTCCTTCTTCTGCTATTTGTAAATGTTCTTGTCTAAGTAGTATGATAAATGTTCTGTCACAGACTTCATTTGGCCATATCTCTATCAATTCTTCAATGATTCTCATAGTCTTAATAGCTATAAAAAGCCCTTAAAAGGACCTTTTGATTGACACCAATCATGTCTCAAGGCAATTAATACATGCTGAGATATTAAGCAGATCAACAGGTAACTACTATGTTACTATTTATTATGTAAGACTCTAGCCAAGATGACTTAAGTCTACTCCAAATTAGAGTTGACAAGAAGAACTTGATAGAGTTCCTATTTGATTTTGTACACTATTGTTATGAGAGCCCCAGAAAGAAAATAACTTCCTGTACTTTTGAACAGTTAATTCACAATCTCAAGACATACAACAGGATAAAACTATAAATAGCATGGAAAACTTAAGTAAACCACATCACATAATTAGGTCAGGTAATTATAGAATATTCTGGAAAAACATGTGACTACAAGACTTTTATGCACAGACCATGTAAAAGTAGTATACAAAATACAACAGGAAACTCTATTAAGTTCTTTTTGAACATTTACCTAGGATGATTACTAAGAACTATCACAGTCCTTCGATAGCAACTATATATACAACTACTATTATAGCTATACACTTTATCTCCCACAGTCCTCATGTTACTCATCATGTGTTGTGACCTGTGACTGTGACATGACTCCTTTCCCACACTTTATCTTTATAGTAGTGATTCAACTAAATAAAAGAAAAAGGAAAATAAAAATAAAAATAGAAAATGACTTAACCATTTTGCCAAGTCATGATATATTAACATGTTGTAAAAAAGTAGAGTTTACAAGCCAACACAAGGAACCAGTACCCCTACCTGACATTGTCAATGAGAAAGAAAAATACAAAGTAGAAAAAATTAGGGGACATCAAAAAAAAAAGAAAAGGCACCCAATTCCTGATTCACTGGAAAGGATATAGAAATGAACATAACTAATGGATAGTAGAGATAAATTTACCACATGCAAAAAAGGCAATTCAAGACTATTGGACATAGCTTTTGAGATAAAATCTTTAAAAGAGGACACTAAAGGTCAATTTTTGATATTTCAAATACATACTAGCAACCAAGAAATACCTTTTAAAATCATGTCTTTTGTTACCAATGCTATTATCAATACCTTTACTACTGCTACTTCCCTTACCTAGAACCAGGAAATTTATAACAAGATTATATATTGTAACAATCAAACCAAAGATTAGGCTAGTAAGATAGATCACATTATCCAAGCCATTGAAGTTATAGTAGGACTCAAAGAAAAAGCAGAAGAACTAGTTAGGATGGCTGATATTATCAACAACACTATGGCAGATGCAAAAACAGGAATGCTACTTGCAGGAGAAGAATATCATATAGAAAATACCATACAGTAGTTAATGAACTTACAACATGCTAAGACCAAAACCATCCAGTAATTGACAATCATATTCAAGGTCTACAAGAATCATTTGTCCATACTAATTGGTTTTCATTCCTTTCACATGTCAAACCAATAATTTTCCCAAAAGAAAACAAAGAAGAAAAAGAAAAAGTTATATTGATATGTATCAGGAAAGCTAACTCCAAGCTAGAATTAAGCCAACTGCTCTTTATTAGCATTAGACAAAGAGAACTCATTAGAGTCCTTGCTATATTGGGTTAATCTACTTATACTAATTCTAGTTGGTCTATGCACTCTTTACTTATGCTTCTAGCTAAACTCTTGTGATATTATGTGCTATGACATGTGCCATGACTTATGTGACTTTTGATGTCACATCCTGTCACAAAGTGTAACATGACTTTCCCATACTATTTATAGAAAAATAAATGAAAATAAAATGAAAAGGAAAATAAAATGTCTTGGTAAGATAATTCATGACAATATACCTCTCTTTATTACCACCTAACAACAAATCCACAACTGTGTTATCAAGCAATGAGTCAATAATATCAGTATCAAAGATCCCCAATAACCAACTAGTTGAAGAAATTGATAATCTCATTATATTCTTAAAATAGTTCAAAGTATCTTCTGTTATGACTTGGCAGAAAATAGCTAAGTTAATATTTATATTTCTTTTCTGGACTTACTACATAAGGATAGAGCATGAGAAAGTATCATGTGACTAAGTGTCACAAAGGTCACAAGTCACAGTTAGGTAATGTCACATGACTAAGTCACATGAGGACCATGGGAAAGTAGTACACAGACTATGTAGTAGTTGTATAAGTAGTATAGAAAATCTAATGGGAACTCTATTGAGTTCTCCTTGTCAACTCAGACTTGAAGTGGATTTTAGTCATCTTGGCTAAGGTCTTGCACCTTCTAATGTCACTTTTTTCTTACTATCTACTAGATATTATACCATTAGCAAAAATGAAGAAAATAGCTTAAGATATTGGAACTAGATCATTAAAGAATTACTCAAGTCCAAACAAAATTTAGAAACAGTACAAATGTAAGGACTTAGTTGTGATAACTTAATCCCACTTCTTATCTGAGTTAACAAGGAGAACTCAATAGAGTTCCTATTAGATTTTCTATACTACTTATATAACTACTACATGGTCTGTGCACTACTTTCCCACATTCATCATGTGACCTATCATGTGATGTCATGTGACTGTGACACTTGTGATGTGACACTTTCCCACATTCCCTTCTGTATAGTAAGTCCAAGATAAAAGAAAAAGAAAAAAAAAGAAATATAAATAATGACTTAGCCATTTTGCCAAGTCATGACATATTGGCCCATATGCTCTTATATACATTGTAAAAGCTACCTTCTATTCATTTTATTTCTTGATTCTGACATTATTATATTCCCATCTTAGATCTAATTTCATGAATACCTTCTTGTTCCTTACTCCATCTAGGATATCAGCAGTTAGTAGTAATGGGTATCTATTTTTTATGGTCCACTAGTTCATATGCCTATAGTTTTATACCATTTGTTACTTTATATCCTTTTTGGCTAAAAGTGAACTATGTAAGGTTTAGCAGTGAGCACTTAACCCTACTCCTTATCTGAGTTAATCAAGAAGAACTTAATAGAGTTCCTGTTAGATTTTGTATACTATATATATACAAGTAATAACCCTAACCCTGCTATAATGTTCTACACTTTCCTATGAGTCACTTTCTTCTTATATGTTCATTGATAAGAAAATAAATAAAAGAAAAAAAAGAAAAAAGAATAATGACTTAGCCATTTGTGGTGATTTCAATAGTCAAATGTATCCTTTATATAGTTGATTCTTCACAAATGCTTGTACTTTCTCCTACTTCTCTCTTGACAATAACTTTTTTTTAGCATGAACTTCTTCTTTAGTTCTATTGTATGGTCTCAGGCCTTTCACACTAGTATGTATTCTAATTCTGCCTTCCCAAATACTTTTTTCTATCTTCAAAACCTTTTTGGTACTAGCTTCTTTAAAGTTTCTTTATCTGACTTCTCTTCTCTTCTCACTTGCTTTTTCTCTTTATTTTTTCTCTTTCTTTGGTTCCTTTCACATAAAGGTAGGCACCTTGTCATTTTTATCTTTTCTTTTTCCCAGTCAATATTAAGATTGTGTACTGCTAATCATGGTATTCCTAAAATTACTTCTATTCTCCCTAAGTTATATATATCCATCTTTACTCATTCTATATGTCCTTTATAGTACAAGCTGCACTCTATCTCATGCATTACCATTTCTTTGCTATTTTTGTTCTGTTGGATTTCTAATCTAGATGAACTTTACCAATTTCTTTTTCTTAAACCCCCATTTTTCTACAAACTTCCTATCCACAAATAATCCAGTTTGTCATGACTTGGCAAAATAGCTAAGTCATTATTTGATATTTCTTTTCCTTTTCTTTTCTTTTCTTTTATTACTAAGGTGGAGCTTGGAAAATATCACATGACAAGTCACAGAGTCACATTTGTGTGTGACAATGGTCACAAATAGTCACATTATGTTGCAGTCACAGCATGTGACAAAGAAGTCAGCTGATGGACATGAGAACTGTGGAAGATAAGACACATAGTCATAATAGTAATTGTATATATAGTATAGCAAATCTAACAGAGACTCTATCGAGTTCTCTTTGTCAAACACTAATAAAGAGCAGTTGGCTTTATTTCAGCTCAGGAGTTGGCTCACTGACACAGTTGCTCTACTATTCAACAATACTTTGATAGATACTCCTTTTGTCATGACTTGGCAAAATGGCTAAGTTATTATTTATTTTTATTTTTATTTTTCTTTTCTTTTCCTTTTATCTTGGATTTACTACACAGAAGGAAGTATGGGAAAGTGTCATATCACAAGTGTCATAGTCACATGACATCACATGATAGGTCACATGATAGGCATGGGAAAGTAGTGCACAGACCATATAGTAGTTGTATAAGTAATATAGAAAATCTAATGGGAACTCTATTGAGTTCTCTTTGTCAATTGCTGAACAAAGAGCAGTTGGCTTAATTCTAGCTTGGAGTTTAGCTTTCTTATACCTTGTCAGGTTTGACTCCAGGGAGGGAATTCTTCTATGGGGGCTTAGCCTCAATAATGAGTTGTGCCTGCTCCTACTATCACAAATGGCCACTTACTGATTGGTGATTGGTGATTTGAGTATTCAAAGGGCTCAAAAAAGCGAAGTTAGACAAGTAGCAAATGATGTTGTTAAGTCTGAGGTCTAATCCTCAGACTATGAATCCTTATATACAGGAAAGTGATGGTCTGTGCACTAGTACAGATCATCACCTGACTACTACCTATTGTTCTACATATGGTAGTGTCTTTGTGCTAAAATAATGATAACCTAACCATATGAAGGCTGTCCTTTGTTCTAAGAAAAGGACAGATGACTATCTATGGGTAATTAATGAAG
>Ga0157360_1001035_pt1 | contig 10412 bp, 6 predicted proteins | sample AttlaeALBM1_FD_111483 | JGI IMG/M metagenome (GOLD analysis project Ga0157360, IMG submission 111483) | Fungus gardens microbial communities from leaf cutter ant in Ribeirão Preto, State of São Paulo, Brazil - Atta laevigata ALBM1 | ecosystem: Host-associated > Fungi > Mycelium > Unclassified ... | reverse complement strand
GACTCTGGTTGCAACTAAGCATTGATGGCATCAGATCAATTATATTTAGATAAATGGGCCCTAGGACACGACTCAGAGATACTAGACATTAAGCGAGGTTTACTGACTACTTAATAGGTAATCCGGGAAGACCTTCTTACAAAGCAGCATCAAAGGGAGTGATAGGAGGTCAGGAAAAATATTCTAGAGAGAAGGGATGATGAAGACGCGTTACCCTAAGAACGCGTCATCGCTGGGAATTGGGATGGACTTAGCGTGAGAAGAGGTTGAAGGAATATCAAAAGTAGTAATAGTTTCCTTTTTATATTTTATTCCTTGAGTTTCAGGGCTTTGTAATCATTTTAATATAGTATCCGGTGTGCAGTTGGATAGGGAAGGAACCTCTTGACTCCTACCTCCATCTACACTGCTTCTGGAATCGTAAATGCAAATCTATTAAGAGTAAGAAGACTGGGGACTAGTGGGGTGTCTTGAGAAGAACACAGAATATACCCAAAACTCGATCTAGAGAGAAGATGCAGATGTAACTCGGGCAGGCTTCGGAGAGGACAGCAGGCTGGGAAAGCTTGGCTAGGTGCACACTTGGATTGCATCACACCCATAAGGTTCGGTGTTGGGGGTGTAGACAAGGGGGCAACTAAGTATGGAGGGTCCATGAGTGATTAACTAACTGTATTTTCCAGAGGAGCTTTTGTCATGGTGTGTAAAGGTTGACACCTTAGGGAGGCTATGTGATGACGATCTAGAGAGATCTTACAATCATTTTATAACCATCAACATATATTTTATTGGAGCTGCGTATAATTTCTATTTTTTAATTATTTACAAACCTTTAACTTTGATTATCTCCCCTCGGACCTTTAGCACACAATTGGGAGCTGGCACAGCATAGTTTTGTTTGTTCCAGTATGCAATTCCCTTTTGTACCCTTTCACTGTTTAGTGATTTGTTTAAAGCCTTTTCAGCACTTTATTTTTTGGCAGTATCATAAGTTCTTCCTTTTTTTGAATCTCATCTATTTTCTACTATATCCAGGTTCTTCTCTCTTCCACTTTCTCTTCTTTTTTGCCTCTGTACCAAATATTGTGCCCTGGACCTTGTAAGGCCTTATATGCTTTTTATTGATAGTTTTAAGATAGTTGTTCCATGGATTTGTTATAAGTGATAAGCATATTTTGCTGCTTTATCAGGGATAACTTTTGTTGATGTGAACTTTAAACAAAGTTCTTCTTTTTTGCTAGGTCTTTTGTTGACCCAGAGCACTTGTTAACTCCTTCTTATCTCCCTCCTTGTTATCTCTTTATCTGTATTACTTGGTGAGTTCCTAGGCATAGTCGTCCTAGGAACTAACATCCAACCCTACACCTTGTCATATATAGCAAAGTATAGCAGTAGTGATATTGGTATTTGTCGACTTTTTTGTATTTTACAGTTCTTGAGTATAGTTTTCAAGGGGGTAAAAGGATAAAAACATCCAATTTTAGCCTCTTAATACCATTGTGTTACACTGAGTACTATTCCAGTCATAATATGTCTATGGGAGTATAGTGTTGAGCTCTAGGAGAGCTTCACAGATTTCTGGTACTCTACTAGATAGTTTGGAAAAATCTACATTCTTGAGATGTTTACAAGTATCTTTTATTATTCTCTACTTTTTAAGCTATGAGTTTGCAACTAACTTTTTCTAGCTTTATAACTACATTTTATAGTCTATTGAACCATTTCTACAGAGAATCATACTGTAAATCCTCTATTCAGGTTTTGTTTTCACTCATCTTGGTAAAATGGTGATATATGATCCAAGGTGGGTTTCAGGAGTTCTTTGTACTCCTTTATATATAATAACTGCTATGTTTTTTCAAAAATGTAATTCTGGGGGATAGGATGTGAAGTAGAAGTTATCTACTTTGTGCTAGCAAAGGTTTGCTTTAACAAGCTTTTTGTTGTAGGATTTTTGTAGATGGAGTGGGTTTTATTTGTATTCTCTCCAGCAATGACTTGTTTGGTGCTCTCTCCTAGTTCAGCAAGAGGCATTCAGCAAAAGTCTTTGGTGTTTCTGATGGTGGGCATAGTTTGGGGGTAAAAGTAAGCACAACATCCCTATTTCAGCAGATGAAGTGTGTGGGTAGAAACTACACTACTCTAAAAGTATCCTTCCAACATCGATGATAGGCCCTGTCTTGTGGGAGGAGAGTTGATGTCATATCCAGTCTCTCTTACTGGCTTATGAAGGAGGAATAGGGGTTTTCTGAGTAGTTCTAGCCACCTACAAGGGTTTTTTAGAAATGTTTACACAAATCTGAAGTCTTTCAGGACTAGCTGTGATACACAAGCTAGCCTGTTCCCATTATTCTGAGAGACAGACCTTCCTCTTTATGCCTAAGGTCTAGTGTTAAGACTTTAAACCTCACAGTTGAATATACGTTTCAACTTGAAGCTTATATCTAACACTTGATATCTTCACACTCCTTGACAGAGGGTCCAGTTAAGGTTTTCAGTAAAGTTATATTGGAGAAGTGATGTCAATGAGACTTTGAGTAGTACCTTTGAGATTGTCCTAAGACAAGTAAGAGTACCGATTCCTCAGAGTAGGATTTTACAAAAAGAATACAAAAAGAGAGAACTTGTCGTTCCCTTCTTTTTCTGGTCTGTATTTATCCTAACTAGAGATGTAACCAATCGTTACAATGTAGTAACACTATTTGTAACTAAGAGTGACTAGTCAAGTAACAGATCAGTGATAAGGTGACAAGTGAGTCAGAAGTGAGTCATTGTCTAATAATGGATAAGTCCAATGTTATCCCATTTAGCACAAGTCCAAAGATAGAGAAGGAGAATGATCCAAGATTTCTCCGAAGAGTCCTATTCATACTATGAGTCCATTATCTCCTAAGATACTTTGACATCCTATGTATTATTATTGCATAGTAATGTCCTCGTTCTGTTCCATCAATGTTTCTTCTCACATTACTATCATTTCATCCACTAGCCATTCATTATCAGACCAGGGCTGATAATAACTGTAGTCCCACTCAATGTTCATAACATAATCTCTTTTGTTTGATTCAATGTCCTCATCGAATTTAATATCTGATAGGTTCTCCCAGTATGTTTGACCAGGCGACATCGTTGATGTCGTTGTAGTAGTCTCTATCGTCTTCTTCCCAGTTTCATTGGATGTACTGTCGAGGTCATTTCATAGGAAGATGTCAAAGGATAGGTCTCTGAGATGTAGAAGTGGAAGGGAACGCAATGGTGTGATTGGTTAGGAGTCCATTTCTGAAGAGGACTTGTTTATTGTATTTTCGAGGAGTGGAACGACGTTGATCCTCTGGGGCCTCAGTAAGAAAATGTTCCAAGAGTCGTCGTCTGGTTGGAGTGAGACCAATGATGAAAGTGGAAAGTGGTTCATGTTGGAACAGGTTTGGATAATCGATTCTGGCTTGTTTGGCTTGTTGTTTTGCCACAGCAAGTCGTGGTTAGGATCGTTGTGGTTGGAGAAGGCAGAACTTTTCGTAATGACCAGGGTTTTTTCGATTACATCTTTTGCAGACATAATTAGCGCATTGATCGAGGAAATGGTCACGTCGACCACAGACAAAGCATTGTGTGTTGTCTGTAATGAAGGAGGGTGCATCCCTAAGGTTTTGTAGTTCTGAATTTCCACGAGTATCATCTAGATTTTGTCCAGTTCCTTTTGAGGCGTTGCCAGTTTCCATGCATTCAGTAGGTTCATCATTGCTGGGGTCATTTTCTTGTGAGTCATCAGAAGTGTTTCCAGAGTTAGATCTAGTTGATAGGCTAGGGTTCTGATTACTTGTGTCTGATGAGTGTTGTACTCTTCTTGCAGCAGTATATAGGAGGTATTGATGGATTGTAGGGAGTGGAAACTCGTTGAGATTCTTGAGATTATTTTGGAGTTGAACGAATCATTGATCGGCTGTGTATTGAAGATGTAGGTAAAGAGCCCAGTTCTCCCTGAAAAGGTCAAAATCGGCAATAGCTACTGAATTCCCAATGAGAGTGGTCCGCAGCTGGGCCAAGGGATGGTCAAATAGCGCGAATCGTTGTATAGGGGAAGTTTCATCAGTGGTGATTTGTTGATAAGGGGCAGAGTAGGATGGTGGAGGGTTGTTAGTTTGTGCTCGGAGGAATTGTTCGATGGAGAGGAAGAAGTTGTTGACTTGTTCATAGTTGACTGGTGAGGGTGTTGGTGGTGTGGTAATGAGAGTGGTTGCGTTGGAGGTGGATGAGGAAGAAGAAGACATGAACTATTGTGTTAGTTGACTAGTTTTGTCTTTGCTTCTTTATAAGCTTTGAGGAGTTGTTTGGCATTGGTGATGTTTGTTTCTGGTTTCCAGGTACGTTCTGTTTCAGGGTATCCTTTCCAGTGAACTAGAAATTCCTTTACCCCGTTTTTATTTCTAGAGTCGATTATGTCTTCAACTTCCCATTCTTCTTCTCCTGCAATGATCTTTGGTAATGGTCTTTCTGAGAATTTCCTATATTGGGTGTTCTCTTGTGTGGGCCAGAGAAGGTGAACATGGAAAATGGGGTGTATTTTCCAGTGTGGTGGTAATTTTAGCCGATAGTTGACAAGTCCAGTTCTTTCCAAAATTTTGAAGGGGCCTATACGTTTTGGTGCAAGCTTTCTTGGGATTTCTTCTATTTGGATGTGTTGAGAGTCTAACCAAACTTGTGTTCCTATTTTGAGGTCAGGAAGTTTGCTTTTGATTCTTTGATTAATAAGATTCTTGGCAACTTTATGTGCTTGTTTGGCATTGGTTTAGATGTTCTCTATGTGGTTGATCCTATTGTCGGCAGTGATAGATGAGGTTTCTGGGGTGTCGATATGGGTTTTTGTAGGGTGTCCAAACATGAGTTTGAATGGGGTATGTGATCGTCCTCCATGGAGTCTGGAGTTATGAGAGTATTTGGCCATAAATAGTTTGTCAGCGCAGTAGATAGCCAGATATAGTTTGATCTCTTGGTTGAAGCATTCAGTAGTGCCATCTGTCTGAGGGTGAAAAGCGGTGGATATAGCTTGTTTGGCTCCTAGTCCCTGTAGGAAGGCTTTCATTGACTTGGCAATAAATTGAGGGTCATGGTCAGAGATGACCTTGTCGGGAATACCAAATCTTTGGAAAAGGTTATTCATTAGGAGTGTCGCAATTCCTTCCGAGGTTACTCCTTTTGTTGTTGGTATTAGTATTATCCCCTTTGTTAGGCCATGGTCCACCATGGACAAAATAGAATCAAAGCTCTTTGACTTGGGTAAGTCAGTGATAAGGTCCATGGCAATCTGGGCGAATGGTTGATTGGATGATAGTGCTAGGATTCCTTGAAGTGGTGGTTTCAGAGGGTGTTGATTGATTTTGAATCTTTGGCAGTTTTCATAGCCTTTGACATAATTGGTGACAAATTGTTTGAGTCCTGGCCATGAGTGTTGTTTTGATACTTTGCGTAGTGTTTCTTTGATACCAGGATATCCAGCTGTTGGTGAATCGTGGTACTATCTGAGTATGTTTTGTTTCTCTTCTAATGTTGGCTCGTTGGATAGTTCTTCTGCAGGAAAGGTTGATTTATCGATGAACTCATCGGGTATAGCTTGTTTTGGTTCATCTTCATCTTTATCCTCAATGAACTTTCGAGAAAGTGCATCTGCGGCTGTGTTTTTGTTGCCAGCAATGTGCTTGATTTTGATCTTGTAAGCACTGAGTGTTGTCGACTATCTTGTCATTCGTCGTGATAGTTTGGCTGGATTGGTCCAATAGATAATGTTATTGTGGTCAGTCCAAATGATAGTTTCTTCTGGTGCTCTATCGATATAGTGTCTCCATTCCTGAATGGCTCAGATGATTGCAAGGAATTCCTGCTCTAAGGTGTGGTAGCGTTTCTCTACTGGTGATAATGGTTTTGAATAGAAGAAGCAAGGGTGTTGTATTCCATTATCATCTTTTTGTGTGAGTACTGCTCCTGTTGCATGATTTGATGCATCGGCATATATTTCGAATAGTTTTGTTGGATCAGAGGTGATGAGGATGGGTTTTTCTTCAAATTTCTTCTTCAATTTATCGAATGCTATTTGTACTTTCTTCATCCAGATGAATTTCGTATTTTTCTTTACCAATTGATTAATTGGTGAGGCGATTTTGGCATAATCTTTAATGAATTTTCTATAGAAGTTGCAAAATCCAAGGAATTTTCTTGTCTCCTTGATTGTCGAGAGTGCAGGCCAGTCGGATATGCCTTTGAGTTTGATCGGGTCCATTTGGACTTGATCAGGGGAGATGATGTATCCAAGATAAGAAAGTCGTTGTTTGGCGAATTGGCATTTCTTGGGTCTGAGATATAAGTCGTGTTCTTGAAGTATTTTGAGTACTTCTTTTGTTGTCTTGTGTAACTGTTTTTTTGTTGAGGCATGGATAAGAATATTATCTATGTAAACTAGTATGAAGTTTTTGGCAATAAGCAGTGCAAATATTGTGTTTATCATCGTTTGGAATGTTGCTGGGCTGTTGCACATTTTGAAGAACATGACAGTTGGTTCAAATAGTCCTTGATTCGTTCTGAATGCTTTTTTCCATCTATCTTGTTTTCGAATACAAATGTTGTTATATCCAAGTCATACGTTCATTGCAGTAAAGTATTTTGATCCTCGTAGTTTGTCCAAAATACTTTGAACATTGGGTATTGGGTAGGCGTTCTTGATGGTGTGTTCATTGAAATAGCGATAATCTTGACACGGTCGTAGTTTTCCGTCTTTTTTTGCCACAAAGAAGAAGGGTGAGGCCATTGGTGACTTTGAATGCTTGATGTATCCTTTTCATAAATTTTCTTCAATGAATTTCTCCTGTTCTTTGATTTCTGCAAAGAAAAGCTTATAGGGTTTGAAAGCTTTTAGTTTAAATGTCAGTTTCATTTCAATCTTGTGGTCCCAAGTTCTTGCTAGTAGAAATTGTTCACTTTTCTTTTCATCGAATAGTGACAGGTATTCGTGATATTCTTCTGGAATCATTTGTTTAGTAGTTCGATTATTTTTCTTCTTACCTTTTTGTGCTAGTACCTGTGAAGCAGAGATTTTAGTATTTAATTTGTAAATCTCATGGTTCATTAACCATGGATCTTCTTCTTGAGAATCAAGTAATTCACTAAAATTCTTTGTTAGTTCAGCGTTTCTCTATTTCATTATACCTTTCTTCCAGTTGATAATTGGATTATGTTTCTTGAGCCACGAAATTTCTAGTATAATTCGTGGTCGTCCAAAATCTGCAATAGTGAGTTTGAGTTTGATCCGTTGTTGATCGATAATTGCATTTAATTTGACATAGTCAGTTATTTTTTTATTTTTGTTTATACTTCTGTCTCCATTTCGTATCGTGAGGGGTTTTTTTAATTTTCTTCTTGGTAGGTTCCAGTCCTTGATGATGTTCCTGTCGATTAGATCGAGTTCTGCTCCTGAATCTATTAGTAATAAAGTGTCCACAGTTTTCCTTCCTAATAGCACTTGTGTGGGGGAATAAAGGGTATTAGATTGACACAGTTTCAACTGTATTTCTACAACGTCTTTTATGTATAGTCTGTTTACTTATCTGTCTTTGTCCTTTGTGCTGGAAGTGTTGAGCAAGTTAGGCGTAGTTCCTAGTTGCTTTGGGGAAAATCCTCCTCTTTTTTGTCAAAGTCAGAGTTTGTTGAGGGTTCTTCTTCTGGGATGTTTTCTGCGAGGTCTCTTTTCTTGTTAGTCTTTTTGGTAAAGAGATTCTTCTTAGTCTTGTAGGTCTTGTTACGGGGTAGAGTTTTGAAGTTGGGTTTGTTTGGGCATTGAGCAGTGAAGTGTCCTGGTGTTCCGCAACTGAAGCATTTCCCTTTCTTGAATGACTTCTTTTGATCTTTGGTAAGAATATTGTCGAGGGTTTGATGTACCAGCTTCTGGATGCATTGGTTGGTGGTTTCTTGTTTGTCGTGAGAGTCTTCTTGATCCTGGAGAGTATTCTTGTAGTTTTCCAGTATAGCTTGTATGTTATCGACGTCCATAGCATTTGGGTCTTTATAGTCGTCGTGGGGTCAAAGCCAGTTCGGATTCGTGTAGTGTTTTTCTTTGGCCAGAATTCTATTGGGGCGTTTTGTTTGTTTTCTACCCAGATAGATTCTTTCCATGCGAATGATCTCTTCTCCTTGTTTTGTTGCTTCAATCCATGCTTGGAGATTGTTATTGGGTCCTCGTCGAATAGTTTGTATGGCAATATTGGGATCCAGGCCTTGTCGAAATAGGTGGATGAGTTGCGAGATATCAGTAAGTCCTGCTTGGGTAGCGAATACTCTGAATTCAGAGACGTATTCGTCCACTGGTCTTGATAGTTGTTTGAGAGCATGCAACTGCTGCAGGGCGTCTCCTTCCATATCGAATGGTTGAAAAGCTAAGTCGAGGGCTGCAAGGAAGTTGTCCATTGTTCTGAGATGGATACCTTGTCCTGAGACTATATGGGCTGCCATGAATTCCGTTCTCCAGACTAAGGCTTTCTTGTCCATATGGTAGAGCATAAACATGATTGCAGTGTATTCGTCTGGGAAATTGTTGTTGTGAGCAAGCATGTAGAGCAAACAGTCTTCTTTCTATTTCTGGTAGTTCCTTGGGTCTCCGTCAAATTTGTCAGATTGAGCATATTTGGGTCGATGCTCTTGGATTGTTGATGAAGAAGTTGTTGTCAAGATATCGGGTAAATCCATTAAGGGTTTTCCAAAGACGTTATAGAACGAGTTGCTAGCATTCTTTGTTGACGATCCAAAGGTTTGGTGTCCAAGAATTCCTGCTAGGTTGATGGAAGTCGAGGGAGGTGTTTGTTGATTTGAAGAGGCAGTGTTTGTTGGTTGAGACATTTCGGAGTGGAGATGTTGTCCAAAGGCTTGTTGTTGCGTTTCTGATTGTTTAATGAGAGGTTCAAGGTCGTGTTCTGATTCTGAGTCTGTTGAAGAGATTCTGGGTCCGAGTTGTGAGAAGGATAATTGTTGAGAGGCGTTTCGTTCGATTGGGATAGTTGGGTGTTGTTGATGTTGTCTTGAGATGGAGATGGGTTATTTTGACATATACTGGGGTGGCGATCCAAGATTGCCTGAATAAGTTTTTTACTTGTTTCTTTATGAATCAGTTTTGTAAATATCGAGTCTCAAAAACACTCGATAACCTTATCTTAAGAGAGAGAGTGGTGTGCTCAGTCTCGTTCATGAGGTTACTATCCTCGGTGGTCCACGTATGACCTGATGATGTCAATGTTATAGATGTCCTATCCACGGTTACAATGTTGTCCTGGCTATAGCACAAGGCAATAAGAGCTCAGGGGTTTCACACAGTACAGTACAAGACAATGAGAACTGGTGGGGTGTCGACGATATAGCACAAAGCAATGAGAGTTGGCGACTACGACTTTAGTGAATGATGTCACTTGTGAAGGAAGTTCTCTCTTAATTGTTAAGACTCTAAACCTCACAGTTGAATATGTGTTTCAACTTGAAGCTTATATCTAACACTTGATATCTTCACACTCCTCGATAGAGGGTCCAGTTAAGGTTTTCAGTGAAGTTATATTGGAGAAGAGATGTCAATAAGACTTTGAGTAGTACCCTTGAGATTGTTCTAAGACAAGTAAGAGTACCGATTCCTCAGAGTAGGATTTTACAAAGGGAATACAGAAAGAGAGAACTTATTGTTCCTTTCTTTTTCTGGTCTGTATTTATCCTAACTAGAGATGTAACCAATCGTTACAATGTAGTAACACTACTTGTAACTAAGAGTGACTAGTCAAGTAACAGATCAGTGATAAGGTGACAAGTGAGTCAGAAGTGAGTCATTGTCTAATAATGGATAAGTCTAATGTTATTCCATTTAGCACAAGTCCAAAGATAAAGAAGGAGAATGATCTGAGATTTCTCCAAAGAGTTCTATTCATACTATGAGTCCATTGTCTCCTAAGATGCTTTGACATCCTATGCATTATTATGTCCTCGTTCTGTTCTATCAACGTTTCTTCTCACATTGCTATCATTTCATCCACTAGCCATTCATTATCAGACTAGGGCTGATAATAACTGTAGTCTCACTCGATGTTCATAACATTTAGTCTACTATAGAGATAGGTCCTTGACAGAAACCTACTCTGAGCCCTCAGTAAGTCTTCTGTTCTTTTACAGAAACAGAGATACCCTCATAGCCCCCAGGACTCTCATCTGGAATAAACATAACCCCCAAGTTCTTTGCAGAAATAAGGGGGACAAAAAATAGTAGACTTAATAAACTATCACAAATAGTCACTTACTATTTGTGATGGGTGCTTTGATACTTTAAAGAGTTCAAAAATGCGAAGTTAGACAAGTGACAAAAGATGTTGTTAAGTCTGAGGTCTAATCCTCAGACTATG
>Ga0157360_1001034_pt1 | contig 10415 bp, 6 predicted proteins | sample AttlaeALBM1_FD_111483 | JGI IMG/M metagenome (GOLD analysis project Ga0157360, IMG submission 111483) | Fungus gardens microbial communities from leaf cutter ant in Ribeirão Preto, State of São Paulo, Brazil - Atta laevigata ALBM1 | ecosystem: Host-associated > Fungi > Mycelium > Unclassified ... | reverse complement strand
GAGATGAAGCAGGAGCCGGTGCGCTACAACTCGCAGTTCGGCACCTATACCAACTTTACCAACCTTGCCGATCTTGCCGCGCTGGCGCTGCCGGGCCCGTTCCGTGCTGATGGCCTGCCTGCCGGAATCACGTTGATTGCGCTCGCCTGGCACGATCGCGCCCTGGCCGAATTCGGGCTGCGCTGGCAGCGACAGATGGCGCTGCCGCTCGGCGCCACCGGTAAAGCGCCGCCCACGCACGCTATCGCCCTGCCTCCTTCCGCCGATCATGTGCGCGTGGCCGTCGTCGGCGCTCACCTGACGGGGATGCCGCTCAACTTCCAGCTCACTACGCGACAGGCCGTTCTGGTTGAAGAGACCCAGACGGCTGGCAATTACCGTCTGTTCGCTCTGCTCGATGGCCCGATTAAAAAACCCGGTCTGCTGCGTGCAGACGAGGGCGCAGCCATCACGGTTGAGCTGTGGGACATCCCGCTGGCGCGTTTTGGCGAGTTTGTCGCAGAGATCCCCGCGCCGCTTGGCATCGGTTCGTTAACTCTGGCAGATGGCCGCAGCGTAAAAGGCTTTATCTGTGAACCGGCTGCGCTTCAGCAGGCGCTGGAAATCACACCGTTCGGCGGCTGGCGCAACTGGCTGGCAACACAGGAGGGTAAATAATCATGTTCAGTACCGTTTTGATTGCTAACCGTGGTGAAATCGCCTGCCGCGCCATCCGTACCCTGAAGCGCCTCGGCGTGAAAAGCGTTGCCGTTTATTCCGATGCGGATCGTAACGCGCAGCATGTAAAAGAAGCTGATGTGGCGATGGCGCTTGGCGGCGATAAAGCCAGCGACAGCTACCTGCGCATCGATAAAATCCTTGCCGCCGCCCGTGAAAGCGGGGCAGAAGCGATCTGGCCGGGCTATGGCTTTCTGTCTGAAAGCCTGCCGTTTGCCGACGCCTGTGAGCAGGCCGGTATCGCTTTTGTCGGCCCGACAGCGCAACAGATCGGTGAATTTGGCCTGAAGCACCGCGCGCGTGAACTGGCCGCCAGCGCCAGCGTACCGATGACGCCCGGCACGCCGCTGCTCAGCTCCCTTGAGGAAGCCTTAAACGCCGCAGACCAGATCGGTTATCCCGTGATGCTGAAAAGCACGGCGGGCGGCGGCGGGATTGGCCTGACGCGTTGCGCCGACGATACCGCCCTGCGTAATGCCTGGGAAAGCGTGCGCCGTCTGGGGGAACAGTTCTTCAGTGATGCCGGCGTGTTTCTTGAACGTTGTATCGATCGTGCACGCCATGTTGAGGTGCAAATTTTCGGTGACGGCAGCGGCAAGGTCGTCGCGCTCGGCGAGCGCGACTGTTCGCTCCAGCGCCGTAATCAGAAAGTGGTGGAAGAAACCCCGGCGCCGAACCTGCCGCAGGCAACGCGCCAGGCCCTGCTCGCCTCGGCCGTGCGCCTCGGTGAATTAGTGAATTACCGCAGCGCCGGGACCGTGGAGTACATTTACGACGCTGAGCAGGATGCCTTCTATTTTCTGGAAGTGAATACCCGCCTGCAGGTTGAGCATCCGGTTACCGAATGCGTTACTGGGCTCGATCTGGTGGAGTGCATGCTGAAGGTGGCTGCGGGCGACGCCATTGACTGGCCGCGCCTGCAACAGGCGCCTCAGGGCGCGTCGATTGAAGTGCGCCTGTATGCTGAAGATCCGCTGAAAAACTTCCAGCCGAGCCCTGGCGTGCTGACCGGCGTCACTTTTCCTGACGATGTGCGCGTTGACGGCTGGATCGATACGGGTACCGAGGTCTCGGCGTTTTACGATCCCCTGGTCGCTAAACTGATTGTGCATGCCGATACGCGCGCCGCGGCGCTGGAAAAAATGCAGCACGCGCTGGCTGCCACCCAGCTGCACGGCATCGCTACCAACCTCGACTACCTGCGCCAGGTTGTCGCCACCGAGGCGTTCCGCAGCGGTGAAGTCTGGACGCGTTTTCTTGACAGCTTTACGCCGCACGCCAGCATGATTGAAGTGCTGCAACCCGGCACTTTCAGCACCGTTCAGGATTATCCGGGCCGCCTCGGCTACTGGGATATTGGCGTGCCGCCTTCCGGTCCGATGGACGATTTCGCCTTTCGTCTTGCCAACCGCATCGTGGGCAACCATGAAAGCGCCGCCGGGCTGGAATTCACCTTGCAGGGTCCGACGCTGCGTTTTCACAGTGACGCCGTGATCGCCCTGACCGGCGCCGATTGCCCGGCTGAGCTGGATGGTGAAAGCGTTGACTACTGGCAACCGGTTAACGTTACCGCCGGACAAACCCTGACGCTCGGCCGTGCGCAAAGCGGCTGTCGTACCTATCTGGCTGTGCGCAACGGCTTCGATATGCCGGAATATCTCGGCAGTCGCTCAACTTTCTCGCTCGGCCAGTTTGGCGGTCACGCCGGACGTACGCTGCGGGTTGCCGATATGCTGCCGGTTTCGCAGCCGCAGCTGGCAGCCTGCACCACGCCCGCGCCGGTGAGCGAGCCGCAGACGCCCGATCGCGCATTGATCCCGCACTACGGTACGGAATGGCGCATCGGCGTGCTGTATGGTCCGCATGGTGCCCCCGATTTCTTTACCCAGGCCGCCATCGATGAGTTTTTCGCCAGCGACTGGCAGGTGCATTACAACTCTAACCGTCTCGGCGTGCGACTGGTCGGCCCGAAACCGAGCTGGGCGCGCGCCAACGGCGGTGAAGCCGGGCTGCACCCCTCTAACGTACATGACTGCGAATACGCGATTGGCGCGGTGAACTTTACCGGCGACTTCCCGGTCATCCTGACGCACGACGGCCCGAGCCTCGGCGGTTTTGTCTGTCCGGTCACCATTGCCAAAGCGGAGCTGTGGAAAGTCGGCCAGGTGAAGCCCGGCGATCGCATCCGCTTCCATCCGATTAGCGCTGATGAAGCCGTCGCGCGGGAAAAAGCCCAGGCGCACTGCATTAATACGCTGCGCAGCGCGCACGCCGCCGCGTTTGACGTGCCGTCACTGGCGACCAGCGACATCGGTTCCGCCACACTGCTGGCGTCGCTACCGGCGACGGAAACTACGCCCGCTGCGGTTTATCGCCAGGCGGGCGACAAATATGTGCTGATCGAATATGGCGATAATGTACTGGATCTGGCGCTGCGTCTGCGCGTGCATTTGCTGATGAATGCGCTGCGCGAGCGTGCGGTACCCGGCGTGGAGGAGCTGTCGCCTGGTGTCCGCTCACTACAGGTCCGTTATGACAGCCTGATCCTCCGCCAGCATCAGCTGATGGACCTGCTGCTGACGCTGGAGGCAGAGCTCGGCGACGTCAGTGCGCTGAAAGTGCCGTCGCGCATCGTCTGGCTGCCTATGGCATTTGAAGACAGCGCCACGCTCGGCGCGGTGGAACGTTATAAAGAAACGGTACGCGCCAGCGCGCCGTGGCTGCCGAACAATGTCGATTTTATCCAGCGTATTAATGGATTAGCCAGCCGCGAGGCGGTGCGCGACACCCTTTTCAACGCCAGCTACCTGATCCTCGGTCTGGGCGATGTCTATCTGGGCGCGCCTTGCGCAGTGCCCGTTGACCCGCGTCATCGCCTGCTCAGCTCTAAATATAGCCCGGCGCGTACCTTTACCGCTGAAGGCACGGTGGGCATCGGCGGTATGTATATGTGCATCTACGGGATGGATTCGCCCGGCGGCTACCAGCTGGTGGGCCGTACCTTACCGATCTGGAATAAATTCCTCAAAAATGCGCAGTTCACCGCCAGCGAACCCTGGCTACTGCACTTCTTTGATCAGGTGCGCTTTTATCCGGTAACGGAAGACGAGCTGACGCAGCTCCGCGACGATTTCCGTGAGGGCCGCGCGCGCATCCGTATTGAAGAGACGCAGTTTGATTTCGCCGCGCATCAGCAGTTCCTCGCCGATCATGCAGAGTCGATCGCAGATTTCCGTCAGCGCCAGGCTGCCGCCTTTGAGCAGGAAGTCAGGTTATGGGCGCAGGAAGAGCAGAACGTCGCTCTGATTAGCGAGGAGACAGCGGTCACGACAGTGGATGAGGAAGATGCGCTGGCAGTATGCGCCGATATGAACGGCAACATCTGGAAGGTGCTGGTGCAGCCGGGCGATGCGGTGGAAGCCGGTCAGACGCTGATTATCGTCGAAGCGATGAAGATGGAGCTGGCGATTGTTGCGCCGCAAGCGGGCACGGTAAAACGCATCGCCTGTCAGGCCGGGCGTCCGGTCAGTCCAGGCGACGTCCTGCTGTGGCTGGCCTGAGGAGTACGCATGAATCTTAGCCCTCGCGGCAAAGGCCGTCCGGAAGCGCTGGCTGAAAAAGTTTATCAGGCGCTGAAGCAGGACATTTTTGACTTTCGTCTGATGCCCGGCGATCGCTTTAGCGAAAAAGAGATCGCCGAACGCCTGGAGGTCAGCCGCACGCCGGTACGGCAGGCGCTGTTCTGGCTGGAGCGCGAGGGCTATGTCGAAGTGTGGTTCCGCAGCGGCTGGCAGGTGAAGCCGTTCGACTTCGCCTATTTCGAAGAGCTTTATGACTTCCGCACCGTGGTGGAGTGCGAAGCGGTGCGCCGCCTGTGCGCCCTGCCATCGCCGCTGTGCGCGGACACCCTGGCGCCGCTGAAAAGCTTCTGGATTGATGCGCCGCGGCTGGAGAACGGCAAAGCGGTCTCCGCGCACGATGAGGCTTTTCACATAGCGCTGGTGGCCGCCGCCGGTAACCAGGAGATGGCGCGCATCCATGCCGAACTGACCGAAAAAATCCGCATCATTCGCCGTCTTGATTTCACACGGGACGACCGGGTCGATGCCACTTATCGCGAACATGCCCAGATTTTACAGGCGATTTTTCAGCAACAGACCGAGGAGGCGCAGCGCATCCTGACCGATCACATCGCCGTGAGTAAGGCAGAGGTCAGGAAAATCACGTTACACATGCTACAGCAGGCCAGGCTTCAACCCATTGAATAACATCATATAAAACATTTAGGGGTTTAGAAAAATGAAAAGACGTTCGTTGCTCAAGGCTTTCGCACTCTCAGCGACTGTGGTCAGCATGAGCCTTTCCTTTGGAGTGAAGGCCGCTGACACCATCAAAGTGGGGATTATGCACTCGCTCTCCGGCACCATGGCGATTTCAGAAACGCCGCTGAAAGAGGTGGCGTTGATGACCATTGATGAGATCAACGCGCAGGGCGGCGTGCTGGGCAAAAAGCTGGAGCCGGTGGTGGTCGATCCCGCCTCCAACTGGCCGCTGTTCGCCGAGAAAGCGCGCCAGCTGCTGACGCAGGATAAAACCGCCGTGGTGTTCGGCTGCTGGACCTCGGTATCGCGTAAATCGGTCCTGCCGGTATTCGAAGAGCTGAACGGTCTGCTGTTCTATCCGGTGCAGTATGAAGGCGAAGAGATGTCGCCGAACGTGTTTTACACCGGCGCCGCGCCGAACCAGCAGGCGATTCCGGCGGTGGAATATCTGATGAGCGAAGACGGCGGCAGCGCTAAACGTTTCTTCCTGCTGGGCACTGACTACGTCTATCCCCGCACCACCAACAAAATTCTGCGCGCGTTCCTGCATTCTAAAGGGGTGCAGGACAAAGATATTGAGGAAGTTTATACCCCGTTTGGTTACAGCGATTATCAGACCATTGTTTCCAACATTAAAAAATTCTCCGCCGGCGGGAAAACCGCCGTGATCTCGACCATCAACGGCGACTCCAACGTGCCGTTCTATAAAGAGCTGGCCAACCAGGGCATTAAAGCCACCGATATTCCCGTCATCGCCTTCTCCGTTGGTGAAGAGGAGCTGCGCGGCATCGATACTAAACCGCTGGTCGGTCAGCTGGCGGCGTGGAACTACTTTGAGTCTCTGGATAACCCGGATAACCAAAAGTTTGTCGCCGCTTATCGTGCTTACGCCAAAGCGCATAAGCTGCCAAACGCCGACACCGTGGTAACCAACGACCCGATGGAGGCGACTTACGTCGGCATCCATATGTGGGCGCAGGCCGTGGAGAAAGCCGGCACCACCGATGTGGATAAGGTGCGCGCAGCGATGGCCGGGCAGACCTTTAAAGCGCCGGACGGCTTTACACTGACTATGGATCAGACCAACCATCACCTTCATAAGCCGGTCATGATTGGCGAAGTGGAAGAGAACAGCCAGTTCAACGTGGTGTGGCAGACCGAGCAGCCGGTACGCGCTCAGCCCTGGAGCCCGTTTATCGCCGGGAATGATAAGAAGCCTGACCATCCCGTGAAAGCGACGCAGTAAGTTGCGTGAGGTGCGCGTCTTCGGACAAGAGCAGGCGCGCACCCTCTCCAGCCACCTTCAACAGGGCCAGAACTATGTCTATCCGCCATTATCTCTGCTGTCTGCTGTTACTGCTGCCCTGGCTGGCAAAGGCGGGCGACGGGGCAACATTCACTGCCGCCAGCCGCACGCAGCAGGCGTCGCTTTTGCAACAGTGGGCCGCCGCGCCGCAGGCCAGCCGTCTGCCGCTGCTGGAAGCGCTACGCCATGAAACCGTGGTTACCGACCAGAATAAACAGCCGTTTAGCAAACAGGGCGCTGACCTGCAACCGCTCGACAGCGCTCAGCAACCGAGCGGGGATACGAAAAAGCTGTTCATGAATAACCGTCTGCGCGTGTTGATCGCCAGCGCCCTCGCTGCTCATCAGCTGGTCAGCAGTGATGGTGCTACGCGCCTGCGTGCCGCGCAGCAGCTGCAAAACGACGGCACAGCGGATCAGCTGCCGCTCATCCAGCAGCGGCTGGCCGACGAGCGAGACAGCCGGGTAAAGGCCGCACTGGCGATGGCCGCGGCTAACCTGCAACTCGCCAGCGCCGACGCGGCAGTGCGCCTGAAGGCGGTCACGCTGCTTGGCGACTCCAGCGATCCCAACATGCAGGCCAGCCTGAATCGTCTCACCCAGCCCAGCAATGAACCCAATGCCGACGTACGCGCCGCGGCGGCGCACAGTCTTCAGCAGATCAAACAGCGCCTGATGTGGGGTGATTTACTCGGACAGGCGTTTACCGGTCTGTCGCTGGGATCGATCCTGCTGCTGGCCGCGCTTGGCCTGGCGATCACCTATGGCCTGCTTGGGGTGATCAACATGGCGCATGGAGAAATGCTGATGCTTGGCGCCTACGCCACCTGGCTGGTGCAAAGCCTGTTTCAGCACTTCGCGCCGCAGTGGCTGGCCTGGTATCCGCTGCTGGCGTTGCCGGTCGCCTTTATGGTGACGGCGGCGATGGGCATGGTGCTGGAACGCACCATTATCCGCCATCTGTATGGGCGTCCGCTGGAGACGCTGCTGGCGACCTGGGGCATCAGCCTGATGCTGATCCAGCTGGTGCGCATGCTGTTTGGCGCACAGAATCTTGAAGTCGCTAACCCGAACTGGCTCTCTGGCGGCCTTCAGGTATTGCCGAATCTGGTTTTGCCCTACAACCGTATCGCGGTCATTCTGTTTGTCGTGGCGGTGCTGGCGCTGACCTGGCTGTTGCTGAATAAAACCCGTCTTGGCCTTAGCGTGCGCGCCGTGACGCAAAACCGCGCCATGGCGGACTGCTGCGGCGTGCCGACCGGACGCGTCGATATGCTGGCGTTTGGGCTGGGTTCCGGCATCGCCGGACTGGGCGGCGTGGCGCTGTCGCAGCTGGGCAATGTCGGGCCGGAGCTGGGCCAGGGCTACATCATCGACTCTTTTCTCGTTGTGGTGCTGGGCGGTGTCGGCCAGCTGGCGGGCACCGTGGTGGCGGCCTTCGGCCTCGGCATCCTCAACAAAGTGCTGGAGCCGCAGACTGGCGCCGTGCTGGGCAAAATTCTCATCCTCGTACTGATCGTGCTGTTTATCCAGAAACGTCCGCAAGGGTTGTTTGCCTTTAAAGGAAGGGTGATTGACTAATGAGCCAGCCACTGACATTAACCATCGGGCGTAAAGCGCCGCGCCTGACTATCAGCCTCGGCGCCGCTGTGACATTGCTGTTGCTGTTGCTGCCGTTCTGCGCCCTGCTGCCTGCCACTCATCCGCTGGCAATCTCCACCTATACGCTGACGCTGTTTGGCAAGATCCTGTGCTATGCCATCGTCGCCGTCGCGCTCGATCTGGTGTGGGGATACGCTGGCTTGCTGTCGCTCGGCCACGGCCTGTTTTTTGCCCTCGGCGGCTACGCCATGGGCATGTACCTGATGCGCCAGGCCGCAGGCGACGGGCTGCCCGCCTTCATGTCATTTCTGTCCTGGAGCGAGCTGCCGTGGTTCTGGGCCGGAACGCAACACTTTGCCTGGGCGCTGTGCCTGATTGTGCTGGTTCCCGGCCTGCTGGCACTGGTGTTCGGCTTCTTCGCCTTTCGTTCAAAGATCAAAGGCGTGTACTTTTCGATCATGACGCAGGCGCTGACCTACGCCGGTATGCTGCTGTTCTTTCGCAACGAAACCGGCTTCGGTGGCAATAATGGCTTTACCGGATTCACCACCCTGCTCGGTTTTCATGTCACGGCTACCGGCACGCGTATCGGCCTGTTTGTTGCCACTGTCATGTTGCTTTTAACCAGCCTCGGCATCGGTTTTGCGCTGGCGCGCAGTAAGTTCGGTCGCGTGCTCACCGCCGTACGTGATGCTGAAAACCGCCTGATGTTTATTGGCTACGATCCCAAAGGCTTTAAGCTGTTCGTCTGGACCTTATCGGCCGTGCTGTGCGGGCTGGCGGGGGCGCTGTATGTGCCACAGGTTGGCATTATCAATCCAGGCGAAATGTCACCAACCAACTCGATTGAGGCGGCGATTTGGGTGGCGCTTGGCGGACGCGGCACGCTGATCGGTCCGCTGCTTGGCGCGGCCATTGTCAACGGGGCTAAAAGCTGGTTCACCGTGGCGTTTCCTGAGTTCTGGCTGTTCTTTCTCGGTTTGATGTTTATCCTGGTCACGCTGTTTTTGCCGCGTGGCGTTATTGGCCTGCTGCGCCGGAGGCGTGATGACTGACCCACTCTTTACCCAACCGCATCCGGCGGACCGCCATCGTCATCAGAGTGATCCGGTGCTTCAGCTGAACAATATCAGCGTGTCGTTTGACGGCTTTCGTGCTTTGACCGATCTGTCGTTGCAGATCGGCGTCGGCGAGCTGCGCTGCGTTATTGGCCCGAACGGCGCAGGGAAAACCACGCTGATGGACGTGATCACCGGTAAAACGCGGCCGGATCAGGGAGAGGTGATTTATGACCAGGACACCGACCTCACCCGGTTGTCACCGCCAGAGATCGCCCGCGCGGGCATCGGTCGCAAGTTCCAGAAGCCCACCGTGTTTGAGGCACTGACGGTATTTGAAAACCTGGAAATTGCGCTGAAAAACAACAAATCAGTATGGGCCAGCCTGCGCGCGCGCCTGAGCGGCGAACAGCAGGATCGCATTGATGAGGTATTGAAGCTGTTACGGCTTAGCGGCGAGCGCCAGCGTAAGGCAGGGCTGCTGTCGCATGGGCAGAAGCAGTTTCTCGAAATCGGCATGCTGCTGGTGCAGGAGCCGCATTTGCTGTTGCTTGACGAACCGGCAGCGGGAATGACTGATGCCGAAACCGACTACACCGCCGAGCTGTTTCGAAGCCTTGCTGGTAAGCATTCACTGATGGTCGTCGAGCACGATATGGGCTTCGTGGAAACCATTGCAGATCATGTCACGGTATTACATCAGGGCCAGGTACTGGCCGAGGGTTCGCTGCGCGACGTGCAGGCTAACGAACAGGTGATTGACGTTTATCTGGGGCGTTGAAATGTTACAGGTATCAGAACTGAATCAGTACTATGGCGGCAGCCACATTCTGCGTGGACTCTCATTTGAGGCTAAACCCGGTGAAATCACCTGCCTGCTGGGACGCAATGGCGTGGGGAAAACCACATTGCTGAAGTGTCTGATGGGCGTGATCCCCGCTAAATCGGGTGAAATCCGCTGGCAGGATAAGAACATCACTACCCTCAAACCGCACCAGCGCGTACAGGCGGGGATCGCTTATGTGCCGCAGGGACGTGAAATTTTTCCGCGCCTGACGGTAGAGGAAAACCTGCTGATGGGGCTGTCTCGTTTCTCTGGCGGACAGGCGAAACGGGTACCGGAGGAAATCTACCGTTTATTTCCGGTGCTGTCTGAGATGAAACTGCGCCGCGGCGGCGATCTTTCCGGTGGCCAGCAGCAGCAGCTGGCGATTGGACGCGCCCTCGCCTGCCGCCCACAGCTATTAATCCTTGATGAACCTACGGAAGGTATACAGCCCTCGGTAATTAAGGAGATTGGGGCCGTGATCCGTCAGCTGGCGCAGCGTGGCGATATGGCGATCCTGCTGGTCGAGCAGTTTTATGATTTTGCCGCTGAACTGGCGGGCAATTATCTGGTCATGTCGCGCGG
>Ga0157360_1001033_pt1 | contig 10415 bp, 9 predicted proteins | sample AttlaeALBM1_FD_111483 | JGI IMG/M metagenome (GOLD analysis project Ga0157360, IMG submission 111483) | Fungus gardens microbial communities from leaf cutter ant in Ribeirão Preto, State of São Paulo, Brazil - Atta laevigata ALBM1 | ecosystem: Host-associated > Fungi > Mycelium > Unclassified ... | reverse complement strand
CGTCCGGATGCGATGGTGCTGGACTGGATGCTGCCGGGTATGTCGGGCATCGATCTGTGCCGCCGCATCAGGGGCACAGCCTCGCTGCACGATCTGCCTGTGCTCATGCTGACGGCGCGCGCCGATGAGCAGGACAGTATTCGTGGGCTCGACAGCGGCGCCGATGATTATATTGCCAAGCCTTGCAGCATCGAGGCGCTCGATGCCCGCTTGCGCGCCCTGCTGCGCCGAACGCAGCCCGTCAAGCAGAACGTCCTGAGCTTTGCCGACCTGACGCTCGATCTGCAGACGCATCGTGCCGAGCGCAATGGCCGTGCCCTGACCCTCGGTCCGACCGAATTCCGCCTGCTGGAATTTCTGATGCGTCATCCGCGCCGGGTGTTCTCACGCGAGGATCTGCTTCAGAAAGTATGGGGTTCGAACGTGCATGTGGAACTGCGCACCATCGATGTGCATATCCGCAGATTGCGTCGGGCGCTCAATCTCGACACGGAACTCGATTACGTCAGAACCGTACGTTCTGCCGGTTATGCCCTTGACGATCAGGCCTGAGAGACCAAGACCCTGACGGCTCTGCTTGCAATCCTTCTTGGTTGCTCATGTCTTGGGTGGGGGCTTACATGGCGACAGTCACGTTTGCGCCTCGCCCGTCTGCCGACCCCTGTCGCACTGGTGAACACCCAGCCGGGGGAGGCTCCCAAGGCCCCGGTCTTTTGCGAACTCCTGCCTATTCCCGCTGTGTTACTTGGCGCAGGCGGGCGCATTTTCCATGCCAATCGTGTGGCGCACGCTGTCTTTGGTGATGCGCTCGGGGCGGTCATCCGTCACCCAGCAGTGCAATCTGTCCTTGCAACGCTGACCCCTGAGACGGGTGTCGTCACGCGTGTCGAACTTGACGTGCCGGTGCGTCGGATCGTGCAGGTGACCTTCCGGAAATGGCCGGAGCGCTTTGCCAGCGCCATAGGCTGGGAAGAGGGCGTGCTCGCCGTTCTGGAAGACTGCTCGGAGTTCGAGGTCGTGGATCGGATGCGCGCCGATTTCGTGGCCTATGCGAGCCATGAACTGCGCACCCCTCTGGCATCGCTCATCGGGTTTATCGAAACGCTTCAGGGTCCTGCGGCCGATGATCCTGCGGCACAGCAGCAATTTCTGGCGATCATGGCGGCGCAGGCTGCGCGTATGGAGCGGCTGATTGAGCGCCTGCTTTATCTGTCGCGTGTGCAGCGCCTCGAACATATGCGGCCTCATGACATGGTGTCCGCACAGGACCTTATGGATCGCCTGCTGGAAGACAGTCAGATCCTGATACGGTCATCCGATGCCAGACTGATCCTCCTGCCGACCGAAGATGACCTTTTCTTCCCGGCAGATGAGGACCAGATCGTTCAGGTGATGCTCAATCTGGTCGAAAACGCCCTCAAATACGGTGGCCCCGCCATCGAGATACGGGTCGGGATCACCGCAGAGAACGGCAAGGGTATCGAGATTACCGTCGCGGATAATGGCCGTGGTGTGGATAGCCAGCATGTGCCACGCCTGACCGAGCGCTTCTATCGTGTCGAGGGGCGTGCCACCGCCTCTCAGTCGGGTACAGGGCTCGGGCTGGCAATCGTCAAGCATATCGTGGATCGGCATGGCGGTCGCCTGCGTATCGAGAGCGCACCGGGCAAGGGGATGAGTTGCCGCATCTGGCTGCCCCGAACGAGCTGAGCGGCAACGGGCTGGATGAAATTTGGTCAGGCTGTTGGCGAAGGGCAGGAAATCCGACGCAATGGCTGAGGCTGCTCGGTTCAGATGCCGGCAAGGGCGTCGTTGGCAGGGGCGAGGGAGAAGAGATCCCGAAACCTCACCGGGGCGCGGCACCGCGATACGGGTCCCTTATTGACTGATGCGGGCGAGCAAAGAGGCGGGGCCTGCCTTCCTCTAGGGTAGAAAGGCAGGGCGTATCTGCACCAACAGGATCGGCCTTGCGGCCGCGATCTCAGAACCAGCCGCGCGGATTGCGCATCGGTGCTTCGTCAACCAGTGCGACGATGGGGCGGATGACGCGGACCAGCCACCAGACAAAAAGCAGACCAAGCAGGACGTAACCGATCATCACGAGGCAGAGCAGCCCTGCCACGATGGCCCCAAGGAGCCCGAGCCAGAATGTGCGGATGGCGTAGATGAAATGGCTCTCATAGATCGTCCCCACCGCGTCACTGCGTTTGAGATAGGCAACAATCACACCGGGTATGCTGGTGATACCGAAAAAGAACGAGGCGATGAAAAGGATATGAACGATCCAGGCCCAGCGTCTTGCACGGTCGCTTCGGGGCGAAGCAGGCCAGGTTTGTGTAAAGCTCGGTTGCATGGAAGGAGTCGCTCCTGAAATCCTGTCGGGCCGATGCGGTATTAGGCCTGTTGGCGGGATATGGTATCGTATCATCAGCCCGCTCGCTCAGGCTATCCTGAAGAGCGGCATTGTGGTTACAGAAAATCGATCGGTGTCATGATTTCGCTTTCCCGCTCCCTTCTGCTTTTCGGTCTGGCAGCCGTCATTTCCGCTTCCGCCGCCCACGCCCAGAGCGTGACCGGTGCCGGGTCGAGTTTTGCTGCGCCGCTTTATGAAAGCTGGGGCGAGATCGCCAAGGCAAAGGCGGGGCTCGGGGTGAATTATCAGAGCGTGGGTTCGGGCGCGGGGCTCAATCAGGTCGTGGCCGGTACGGTCGATTTTGGCGCGTCGGACAAGCCCGCAGCGACTGCCCTGCTCGATGCCCATCACCTCTACCAGTTCCCCACGGCGCTTGGGGCGATTGTGGTCATCGTGAATGTTCCCGGTATTCCGGCCGGGGCGCTGCAACTCGATGGGCCGACCCTGGCGGCCCTTTATGACGGGCGCATCACCGAATGGAATGACCCGAAAATCCAGGCACAAAATCCCGGGCTGAATCTGCCAGATGCGGATGTGGCACCGATCCATCGAGCCGATGCCTCAGGGACGAGCTTCGTCTTTACCTCCTATCTCTCCCATGTCTCGCCTGAATGGAAAGCTCATATCGGCGCGGGAACCTCTGTGGCATGGCGTGATGGCGCAGGCGCACGGGGCAATGATGGTGTTGCGGCCAGCGTCAAGGAGACCGTGGGGGGGATCGGGTATGTGGAATATGCCTATGCCAGCCACAACCACATTCCGATGGCGCGTATGAAAAGCCATAACGGGGCCTACGTCACGGCCTCGCCTCAAAGCTTCATGGCCGCCGCTTCGCAGGCCGACTGGGCCCATGCCAGCCACCATGTGGTGGATCTGCTCGACAGTGCGGGCGACAATGCCTGGCCGATCATGAGCGCGACCTACGCCATCGTGCCGATCGGGGTGAAGCCGGAGACGAAGCGTTTCTTCGAGATCGGCCTGCGCGAGGGCGAGCAGGAAGCGCGAAAGCTCGACTACATCACTGTGCCCGAGGCGGTGCGTGACGATATTTTGGCTGGCTGGCCGCACTGAACCCGGCTTCCGGGACGTTGCACGAGCCGACACGACTGGCGCAGATTTCCTGAAAGGGTCTCTCTGACGCCTGATAGGGCCGGGGGCTGAAAGTTCCCTTGCCAGGCAGTAGCAAAGTCTTGATAGGCCATGGCATTTCCAAGCGTCACGGGCGGTCTATTCTGGCTCAGATCCTTCCGAGGCCGGTAAGTAATACCCGGTTTCGGAACGGCACCAGAGATTCTGCGGGAATGATCCTATGCCTTTGCCTTCCTTTCTTTTTGTCTGCACGGGCAATATTTGCCGCTCTCCCCTTGCCGAGGCGGCCATGCGCGCCGAGGCGGCTCGTCGGGGTCTGACTCTGGATATCGACTCGGCGGCGACCGGTGTCTGGCATGTGGGCGAAGCCCCGGACAGCCGTGCGCGACGCGTTGCCAAGAAACACGGGCTCGATATCGATACCTATGTCGCAAGGCAGGTCCAGGAAGACGATTTCACGCGTTTTGATCATATCATCGCGCTCGATTCAGGGCATTTGCGTGCCCTGCGTCGCCTTGCCCCGGAGGCGGAACAGGAGCGTATCCGCCTGCTGATGGATTATGTGCCTGAGCGCGCTGGTGAGGAAATCTCTGATCCTTTCTATGGCAAGGACATCGATTTCGAGACGGCATGGCAGGAAATTGCTCTAGGCTGCGCGCATCTGGCCAGTTTCACGCTGGATTCCTGAAAAGGGCTTCCCTGATGACAGATCGCCCTCCTCAACAGGCCGCATCACGATTTGCGCAGATTGCGGCCCTGATCGGGGAGGAGGGTGCCTTTGAGCTGCGATCCCTCGGTGGGGGCGATCTGTCTGATATCTGGCAGCTCGATTTCGCGTCCGGGCGCCGTGTCATCGTCAAGAATGGCCCTCATGTCGCCACTGAGGCGGCCATGCTCGATGCGCTGGCGACAACAGGTGTGGCTGTTCCGCCCGTTCTGGCGGTGCAGGGTGATCTACTCGCGCTGGGCTATGTGCCGCGGGGCGGGAAAGGCGACGAGGCGTGGTCGGCGCTGGGGCAGGCCATGCGCTGCCTGCATGAGGTGAAGCAGCCTCCGCGGTATGGGTGGGACGAGGATTACGCTTTTGGCACGGTGCCTATCATTAATGACTGGACGCTCGACTGGCGTGATTTCTGGCGGGATTGCCGGTTAAGGCCCTTCCTCGATTGCCTCCCCAGGGAAGTGGCGGCACGGGTCAATCACCTGTCGCAAACTCTCGATCGTTTTCTGCCCTCGGCCCCGCGCCCCACACTCTTGCATGGTGATCTCTGGACCGGCAATTTCATCACCTCGCCCGCGCCTGAGGGCGGGATACGCGCCGTGTTGATCGATCCTGCCTGTTATATCGGCGATGCGAGTGCGGATTTCGCCATACTGACGCTTTTTGCGACGCCGCCAGAGGCGTTCTGGCGCAGTTACGGTCCGTTGCCGGAAGAGTATGAACGCAGCATCAATGTCTATCGTCTCTGGCCTGCACTCGTGCATTACCGTCTGTTCGGGGCCACCTATCTGGGTCTTGTGCAGAGCCTGCTCGATACATTGGAGCTTTGAGGCCGCTGACCCTGCGCAGGCTGTAAAGCCTGCGACCCTCGCCGATTTACAGGTGCTGTTCTTCGGGCATGAGCAGATCCATGACCGATGGTGTCCAGCCCAAGGCACGGGCTGCGAGGAGCGCAGCGCTTGCAGCAGTCAGCTCTGGCTCGCGTACGATCCTGAAAGGGTGCGATCCAAGCTGGCGCTTGATGGCCACCCAGCCGGGCGCACGCGACCATCCGCCCGAAAGATAGAGGTCGGGTTGCGTGGTCCCGACATCGGGCTGGGCAGGGTTCGCCTGCCATGATGCTGCACGGAACCGGTTGATTCTTTCAATCGCGGTTTCTCCGGCACGCGCCAGCGCGCCGACAACCGCAGAGGCTCGCGAGAGGGGGGCGAGCGGCGCATCGTCCGAGAAGGCGGGGGCATGTCCACCATGAGAGCCGGGAATGAAACAGCCGCTCTCCAAGAACGAATCCGGCTTGCTGACACCGGAGAACAATCCCGCAATCATTGCGCCGGTCGCACTGTCCCGAGAGGCCCAGGCGAGGTTGCGGGCGAGCTCTTCCACGCAAAGAAGCGTTGCGCCCTGCGACAGGATGCCCGGTGCGACATCGATGCCTGCCGGGAAGGGTACAGGATACGGCGCGTTCTGCGTGACGACGACTTCCGCTGTCCCCATCGAGTCAAGAATGGCCGCAGGGCTCAGCTGTGTGATGCCCCACCCACCTACAGGGTGATCGTGCCCCCCTGCCACTACGAGGGCGTCTGGGGCGAAAACCGAATTCTCCGCACTCGTGCGGGTGACGGGGCCGACAACATGCCCTGTCCGGACGACAGGGGGCAGGAGACCGCGTTTACCAAGGCTGGCTGTCACGCGGGCATCGTCCCATGCGCCGGATTGCGGGATGTAGGCCGCTGTGCGGGCGGCCAGTGAGTCGCTCATGAAAGCGGACTGGCACCACTGCGCCGCCGCGTAATCCGACAAAGCCAGCCAGGCATAGGCGTGCTCATGTCCCTCCTGTCTGGCCGCCCAGTACCAGCCCGTCAGGGTGCGAAACGGATCAGGGTCGATCCCTGTCAGGGGTGAGGGCGCCAGCGACGGAGACAACATCTCGAATAGCGCCTGTCGCTCGGGGGCAAACCAGGGAAGAGCGGCAGAGAGGGGCTGCAGCTGCGCGTCCACAAGCGTGCCATCCTCGCCAATGCCCGCCGTGCTGATGGCTCGTATCCGGTAGCGGCTGCCACATAGCCTGTTCAGCAGGCCATTCACCTCGCTGAACAGACATGTGGCATCGATCATCTGGTCGGACGGGCGTCTGGGTGTGGGAACCGAGGCGCGGCCCACGACCATCCCCTCAGGGGTGATGATGATGGCTTTGAGATTGGTGCTGCCGATATCGATACCGGCGGCCACTTGATCGAAACCCATGACGATCTTTCCGTCGCTGGAAGGCCATCCACGCTACCGCGATACACTCAGTCGGCAAAGTGCACTGAGCGGCTTAGGGCATCGAGCCGCCCGAGCAGATCACCGGCAGTCTTTTCGTCGCGCTGCCAGATATTGCGCCCGACTATGACGCCGCGTGCGCCCGCACGTATCGTCTGACCGACGGCGTCGAGCGTATCAGCCGGGCTGCCAGCAAGGGGGCCACCGGCAATGACGAGGGGAACGCGCAGTTCCTCGACCAGTCGCCTGGTACGGGCTTCGCCGGGGAAGGCGATCTTGATCACATGCGCGCCGAGGTCATAGGCGATACGGGCAATCTTCTCTTCTTCGATAATGACCTCTTCCGTGCGGGGGGCACCGATCAGGACAGGTTCGAGCACCAGCGGGATATCCCAGCGGTCGCAGGCAGAAATCACCGTGCCGACACGATGGCAGAGCGCCACGCGTTCCCTGTTCGACATATTCCACGGGAAGAGCATCTTGACGGCGTCGACGCCCATCCGGACGGCGTCCTCAACGGTGGTGATCAGGTCATGCGAGCCAGCGCCATCGAGTTGACGATAGTCATAATAGGTATCGATGGTCAGAACGCGCGTGAGCTCGGGATGTGCCGCAAAGAAGCTCTCGGTCTGGCGCACCTGCCCCGGCGTGAGCATGAAACCCGTCACCCCTTTGCCTGCCCAGCGAGCGAAAGGCGATGAGGGTGTTTCGAGGCCTTCGATGCGGTCGAAAATCAGACCATGATCGACAGGCATGATGATGGCAGCGCGATGGCTCGGCAAAGTGCGGCGCAGGCGATAGGTCATGGACATGAAAAAGGCTCCGTTGGGATCTCTCCGGACCGGGAGAGATAGGATAGTCATACAATGTACGGTCTGTACGTACAATAACTGACTATCTTGCAGAAAACCCGTCAACCCTATCCTATGGTCATGCAACCCTCGTCACGGTGTATAGGCGGAGAAAACAACGGAAAATCTGGGCTGAGCGCAGCTATCACAAAACGATCATCGAGCGGACTGTACGTACAGACAGACTCGATGTAGCTTTGGCGTTATGGGGCTTTGACCCTGCCGTCGATCCGGCGTCGGGATTGCGTCTACCTAGAGGATTCTCCATGCGCGCACTTGTATTCGATGGACAGGGTGGAATGTCATTGCAGAGCAGGGCAGAGCCCTCTCTTGGCGATGATTCCGTGCTTATAGCGCCGTCACGTGTCGGTATTTGCGGCACCGATCTGCATCTTCTGACCGGAGATTATCCTCTCGGCCGTTTTCCACGCATAGCCGGCCATGAATTCGCGGGCCGGGTTGTTGCTGTCGGGGCCACGGTCTCGCGCTTTGCGCCGGGGGATCGGGTATGCGTCGATCCTAATATCAGCTGCGGTCAATGCGCGATGTGCCGTGCCGGCGCGCCCAATCTGTGCAGCCATCTCGTGCCGGTGGGCGTCACGATTGACGGGGCCTTTGCCGAGCGTGTCGCCGTACCTGAAAAGATTGTGCACAGATTGCCGGCTCATCTCGATATGGCGTCGGGTGCGCTGATCGAGCCGCTTGCCTGCGTTGTCCACGCATTGGAGCGTGCGCCCGACCTGCGAGGTGGATCGGTCCTGATCTATGGCGCGGGGAGCATTGGATTGATGGCAATCGCCCTTGCCCGGCATCATGGAGCCGCGCATGTCGAGGTGATTGAGCCGAGTGCCACGCGCCGCGATGCGGCACTCGATCTGGGGGCGGATGGCGTGTTTGCGCCGGGCGAGCGGCGTATTGCGCGTGATATCGGTTTCGTCATCGAAGCGAGTGGCCATCCTCGGGCTGTAGCGGACGCTCTGGAACAACTTGCGCCGCGGGGCGTGCTGATCCAGATGGGCGTCTGTTCTCCCGGGGCGACCATTGCGCTTCATCCGTTCGACCTGTTCGATCGGGAACTGACAATCATCGGTTCGCAATCCCTGTCAGGGGCCTATGAGCGGGCGATCGGCATTACGGCTGCGCTGCCTGATCTGGCAAAGAAGATCGTCAGTCATGTGTATGATCTGGCGGAGGCCCCGGAGGCTTTCGCGATGGCGCGTTCCGAAACGGCAAGGAAAGTGCAGATCCGTTGCGATGCTGCCGGGATCTGAGGGCACACGGGAAAGGCGGCGGCTGTCAGCAGGATCGTGGCGTGCTAGTAAGGTTGGAAGCCGTGTTACCGCTGAGGGAAGGAAGACGATCCGCGTATGAAGAAGCCTGAGATGCCTTCGCGTACAGCTGTTCCTGCACCTGCTTCGGCGGGTGACGGGCAGGCCGGTTTCAGCATCGATCGTCTGTCAACGACGCCTTACTACGCCCAGCTTGCCGACCATCTGGAGGCTGAAATCCGCAAGGGGGTGCGCAAACCCGGCGCCCGCCTCGCCAGCGAGAACGAGTTGTGCACGCGCTACGATCTTTCGCGCGCAACCGTTCGCCAGACCCTGCAGACGCTCGAAAGCCGGGGGCTTGTCGAGCGCATTGCCGGACGAGGGGCCTTTGTCAGTGCAGGCGATGCCGTGCAGGGCTGGATGATCCAGGGACGCAAGGGCTTCCTTGAGACAGCGCTTGGTCATGGGCATCTCGATGTTACGACAGCGGTGCTGAGGGCAGGGGCTGTGACCCTGCCTGATACGATCTGTGCGCTGCTCGAGATTCCTGCGGCGAGCGAAGGCTTCGAACTGGTGCGTCTCCGTTCCCTGCGGGGGCTGCCGGCGCTTTACAGCATCAATTACAGCCCGCCGGACCTGATGGACGTGATTGGGCGGGGGCAGGATGTCCTCGAGGGGCGTTCGTCCCTCAGCGCCCTTCTGACAGAGGCAGGCTTTGCCCTTCAGGGGGCGCATCGTTCAATTGTGGCTATGGCCGCGCCGCGCGATATTGCGGCGCATCTGGACATACCTACGGGCTCACCCCTGTTGCGGGTGCGCTCGGTGTCCTGGCGCCGCGATAACATGCGTTTTGATGTGTATGAGGCCTGGGTACGCAGCGACCTCATACCGCTTGAGGTGGATGTCAGCGCCATCTGAGCGCGACCCACTTTCCGGCTTCCTTGCTTTTGCCCCCTGCTCCATTCACGGGGATGACCCGGGATGGAATAGGGGGGGGCGTTTTCAGGCTGATGCCGCCAGGGCTTCGAAGAGCACGGCGATGGCCTCGGCACCGGGGTCGGGGATATTGGCCAGCTGCTCGGGCGGGATATAGGAAGCGCGGCCGGCACGCGCTTTCATGCTCCGTGTCGCGTCGGCCCCCTTGCGCGCTGCGACCGCCGCCTGCGCGAGTGACTGACCGGATTGCAGCGCAGCGATGGCAGGAAGAAGCGCATCGAGCATGGTGCGGTCACCTGGCTTTGCTCCGCCATAGGCCTGCATGCGCGCGGCACCGTTATGCAAACCTTCGCGCCAGTTTTCATCATGCCCCGCTGTGGTCATGAGAATGGACAGCAGAACGCCGCTCGACCCACCGCTGTGACGGGCCAGAAGGCGTCCGATTGTGGCCATGAGCGCCTGCGGCGAGGCGAGGGGAAGGCGATCGATGGCGCGCAGAACCTGTCGCGCGGCCTCGGCAAATGTCGAGCCTGCATCGCCATCGCCGCATTTGGCATCGAGCGTATTGAGGGCGGCTTCGTGCCCGATCAACGCATCCGCGCCGCTTGTGATGAGGTGCCTGAGCAACGGATTGTCAGAGGGCGCATCCGTAAACGTTTCGGGCAGCGCGGGCACGGGCAGGGTCGCGACCGGGCCGAAAGCGGCCAGACCGGGCCATGCGTGAGGCTCGGCTGGTGCAGCAAGCGCCTCGATAAAGGCGGGTTCTGCAGGGAGTGCCGTCAGAGAGAAGCCGTTCATGTCGAGCGCCGTCATGACCGGGGATGGACCGGCAATCCATGCTGTCCGGGCGGCCAGTGACGTGCGGGAGAACCCGT
>Ga0157360_1001032_pt1 | contig 10419 bp, 11 predicted proteins | sample AttlaeALBM1_FD_111483 | JGI IMG/M metagenome (GOLD analysis project Ga0157360, IMG submission 111483) | Fungus gardens microbial communities from leaf cutter ant in Ribeirão Preto, State of São Paulo, Brazil - Atta laevigata ALBM1 | ecosystem: Host-associated > Fungi > Mycelium > Unclassified ... | reverse complement strand
TAGGAATAATCTCAGGACACATACAATTTCCCCTCCCCTCTCCCTCACTCTGATAAATAGTACTGTGAATTGTTGTGTAAGTCAGAGTGTAGAATTGCAAATTGAATTATCTTGTGGTTTGTCATGTGTGGTTGACTTCTTCTTAATACCTTTGGATAGATCTTGTACAGTAGTCTTGGGATATAGTTGATTACAGAAGCAAAACCCTATCATCAACTGGCAAAACAAAACAATTAAACTCCAGGACCAAACAAGTGAACCTAACCAGGAACTCACTCAGGAGAACCCAAGATCAAGACCTAAAAAACCTTATATATCCCTCGTCACTGCGTTAAACTTCCAACATGCATACAAACAAGGCAGAGCCATTGAAGGCCAAATACAGTTGAATAAGGACTCAAATCTCCTAGGCAGAAGTAGTAGGGTAAGGGTAGTTAAACCAAATCTAGAAGAGATTTCTAATGAATATCAACAATTTGCAGAAGTATTTAGTAAATCAAAATCAAAGCAATTACCCTCTCACCAACCCTATGACTTGTCCATCTAGCTGGAAAAAGGATCTTTACACCACCATTTGGACCCATCTATTCACTATCAGCATTGGAGCTCCAAATGCTTAGGGAATTCCTAAATGAAAATATATGCACTGGATTCATCTGTAAGGGGACCCCTAATCCACGACTCCAGAGCCCGTTCCAGTCCTCTGGAGCGATCCTGTAGCCGATCCAATATTACTACGTAATATTGGGTCTTACTCCCATCATTCCGAGAGCACTCTGTTGCCACCCAATGCAATTTCCTTGTTCAGACCCTGGTTACCGATGCAGGGACACGAAAATACTGTAGTATATAATGTAGATTATTCCCTCCAGGAGCCTCATCTAATTCTCTGAGGAATCTCCTGGAGGTAGGTTGTAACTATATTCCATAAATTATAATTCTCTGAGGAATCTCCTAGAGCTCTACTCCGGTTGCCCTTACATCATCCAACCTTCCCGATCTCCCTGCAGTTCTCTAGTCCTGTTTGTCTGAAAGAAAGATAGGTTACTGAGGCTTTGTGTTGACTTCCAGGGCTTAAATCAAATTATGTGCAAAGATAGATATCCTATTCCTCTTTTAGCAGACCTTCTAAACGCACCTAGTCAAGCAAGAATTTATACAAAAATTGATCTGCACAGTACTTACTATCTCATCTGCATCGCTGAGAGCAATAAATAGAAAACCACCTTCAGAACTAAGTATGGCTCATTTGAATAGAGGGTTATGCCATTTGGACTATCAAATACACTCTTCACTTTCCAGCACTTTATGAATGACCTGTTTTTGGATATGCTTGATGTTTGTGTTGTCATCTACTTGGACAATATTCCAATTTATTTGGAAAACCTAGACGATCATCGGAAGCACGTAAAAGAAGTTCTAGGGCAATTAAAGGACAACAGGCTGTATGTCTCACTGGAGAAGTATGAGTTTCATAGGGACTGAGTAGAGTTTCTGGGCTATATCCTTAGCCCAGAGAGACTACAAATAGATGAGGACAAGGTCTGAGTTATCTGCAAATGGCCAAATCCATGCTGGTTGAAGGATGTACAATCCTTCCTGGGTTTTTCTAATTTCTATAGGAGGTTCATCTATAACTATTCAGAACTGACAGTCCCACTTACTTGATTTACCCAAAAAAACACACCTTGGTCCTGGAATAAGAAATGCCAGAACATGTTTAAAGAGCTAAAAGTGGTGTTCACCTTGGCACTGTAAGACTTTAGCTATGACAACTTAAATTCACTCCAAGTCTGAGTTGACAAGGAAAACTCAATAGAGTTCCCATTTGATTCTGTACCCTACTTATACATTTTACTACAATGACTATGCAATGTTATTCCCGTCACGTGTCTACCTCATCACATGTTGTGACTGTAACTGTGATGTGACAATATGTGACTGATGTCATGCTTTGTGACCTTGTGATCCAGTCACATGATATATTCCCAGGCTCCATCCTTGTAGTCAGTCTAGAATAAAGAAACGAAAAAGAAAATAGAAATAACTTAGACATTTTGCCAAGTCATGATACTTTGAAGTGACAGGGAAACCAGAATCGCATTCCTATCAAATCAAACTACCAGCCCATCTTAGATTGGTTCACCCAATATTCCACATTTCTCAGTTAGAGCCAGTGAAATCAAATACCATCCAAGGGCACAAGAACCCCTTACCACCACCAGTAGTAGTCAAAGGCAACCTTGAGTATGAGATTGCATGAGCATTAGACTCAAAAATCACTGGCACAAGGTACAGCTACTGTATTATGTACAGTGGGCTAGATATGAAGGCACAGTAGAAAAGTTTTCATGGGAGCTGATGAATTGCGTCACACATCTAAGTTAGTACAGGAGTTTTATAGGCAGAACCCAGACAAACTGGGGGCACCGCCTCAAGGACAATAAATTTTTTTGGAAGACTTGTAAGGCCATGAGGCATAGCCTTAAGGGGATATACTGTCATAATCAGTGACATCAGTACTATTACTTAAGCTAGAGTAACTGCCAAAGAACTGTAAAGTTCTAACATTACCAGGAATTGTTAGCATTATAGTAACTAGTTTCATTGTCTCTAAGACTACCATCTGAAATCCAGTTATAATTCTGTCCTGATCACTCACTCTTCAAGCAAATTGAGGAATTAGCTCAGCAAGAGGCGCAACTAATTGTTGAAGCCAACCTATTCCAGTCTCAGGCCTGATACTTTGTAGAGGAACATATGTATCTGTGATAAGCTATAGAAAGCTCTTCTGTATAGGTATTGTTCAGTGACAGAGTGTTCATAGGATTCTTTTCAAGAGTAGATTTCCTCTAGTGTCAAGGATGTGTGGAGCAGGAGCAGAGTGACCTGGAGTGGAGTGGAATTACTCCAGAGTGAAAGGGAGTTGATAACAAAAGTGGGAGAACAACCTTAGCCTCAGCTCATGTGCTGTGCCTCAATCTGCTATCACGTGTGTGGTTGCATATTTCAGGAGAATGGAATTGTTGCCAGGAGTTTCAGAGAGGAGTGGTATAGATTGATAGGAGTGAGGATAGGACAAGTAGAAGATGTAAATGACTTTAATCTACGAACTAAGGAACTAGGATGTAACTACTAGAGTACTTATACTAAGTCCGGAATAGGAGGAGGACAAGTAACTAGCCTACATTGTAATCCTATAGGAGTAGACAACAGGAGTTTAGGAGCAAAAAATTAGTAATAATATAAAATAAAAAGGAAATTATATTATTAATTGGGTATTTTCTGTCATATAACACCAAAGAGCTCTTCAGGGTTAGAAGAGAACTCAATAGAGTCCTCACTTCATTCTGCTACACTACTTATACATTTCTGCATTATTTGTTCTTATTTATTCTACAAGTTTCTACTAGTCCAGGGTTCAATTCCAGTCCATGTCATATTTCTTTAGTTATAGTCGAGGCGACTCATGACACAGAATGACCTGACTTACAACAGTGCAAATAACTAGTGTAGGAAGGGAGCAGAGTGACCTGATAGACAATACTACTTGCTGCTGCACAACTGTTGTAGAAAGAGAGTATAGCAGACTGACCTCAACACAAACTTAATAATGCAGAATTAGTAGAAGGTTCCAGAAGGGCTGGAGACCCAGATGACAACCTTGTTAGATATAATAATGTCACTTGTCATTGGTTGTGACACTGTCATATTCCAGAAATATGATAATTATGTGATTTATTTCTCCTAATAATTCTCCTAAAATTAATAATAGTAGGATAGCATAGTAGACTACTCTCCTCCTGTTCCGGACTTCCTATAAGTACTGTGTAGTTACAGTGTATCTGTTCTTGACAGAATTTACAGACTCACACTAGTTTCTGTCGTGTTTTCTTTCTAATGTCTCACCAGTCTGCAGCTCCCTCTTCTGGGAGTAATTCTATTCCTCTTGCTGACCAAACTATCAGTTGTTTCACTTCCAGCCTCTCAAGGAGGTCGAGACGCCTCCAATTGGGGACACCTCACACTCCAGTGCGCCCCCGTTCATCCCCACTTCCAGTAGAACCTTTGGAATTCCACAGTGTGGATCTCGTCACTATCTCTCATGTCAACGGTGACCCAGACTAGGTCAACGCTCCTATTCTTGCTCCTACTCCTGTGTTCCAAACTCCACCTGCTGTCGCTGACCATAATCTCTTTAATAATCAGTTAGCTGAGACTCTCCGACAACTATTGGAAAACCTTAACAGAGGAATAAGTACCAAAGCCTCACCAATCAAAGGCCCATATTCCAGACACCTTCAACAGTTCTGATCCTCACAAGCTCAATCACTTTCTATTCTAGTGCCGACTCTTTTTCTGTGCCAACCCTTTGCAATTTCTCACCGATGAAGAGAAAATCAATTTCGTGATGACCTACCTCTCTGGTGTAGTGCAAGATTGGTTTAAAGTTACTCTACAACAGGAAGACCTCGGCTACGCATAACCCTGGCTTTCCACTTAGCATCTTTTTGTGGATGAACTCTGGGTCCATTTCAGACTCTTGGACCCAGTAGGGAATGCTGCCAATCTCATCAACAATCTCTGTATGAAGCCAGGAGATAAGATTGCTACCTATAATGTGGAATTCATGCGGTACGCAGCACAGTTGAACTGGGGTGATACAGTTCTATGCCATCGTTTCTACCAGAGATTGCCAAATTGCCTCCGGGACCTGATAGCAAACAGGGAACAGGGAAAACCCACCTCCTTCCATACTATGTACCAACTGGCAATCACTTTCGACAATCGCTACTGGGAACAAAACTGGGAGCAAGATTGTCTCTAGAACACGGAGAAAGAGGCAGCAGACAGCTACTACCGAAAACAGAGGAAAATGGCTCAGTACTCCACCTCCTCACAAAGCTCCACTGGACTCATCCCCAATCATCTATAAATCTGCCACAGACCGCGCCCTCTCAGAATTCCCTAAAACTCTCCAGATCATCATCTTCCATCACTAAATTGCCATCTCCGTCCACTCTGCGTGTTGACCTCTCCAACAAACTAGGCAGAGATGGTAAATTGAACAGTAATGAGCGCAAATGCCGTATCAACAATAACCTCTGTCTTTATTGCAGATCAAAGGACCACAAGATAAATGGGTGCCCTAGGAAACAATTGATAAGGACACAACTAACTACTCTTGAGAAACAAGAGACTCCGCTCTCCGAGAACCTCTCGAAAAACTAGAGCATGGCTTCCAAGACTCAGCACAAACTGGAAGTCACGTTGAACTCGTTTATGCAACTACAAGTCCAATGTGTCTCAATGTGTCCGCTCTTTCTGATCCCAATTCTCTTTGTATACCCCTTGTCTCTCCTCTGGTGTGTGCTTTAGACTATCTCCGGCCTATACCCATCCAAACACTGGTAGACTCTAGATCTATGCACTGTTTCTTGGATTCTGCTTTTGCTCATGGACATTTTCTGCCTACTACTCCTACTCCACCTGTGGAACTGCACCTGTTTGATGGAACCTCAAATAATATTATTTCCAAGGTAGTATCATTGCCTGTAAAATTCCCCTCCGGTGAATGCATGACTCTTGACTTCTATGTCACTCTACTTGATTCTTGTTGTTCTCTGGTATTAGGTCACTCTTGGCTCACCCGCTACAATCCGTTGATTGACTGGGTTTCTGGGTCAATATCTTTTTGACCACCATATTTACTTCAAAGTCTGGCTTCTGTTCCTCCTATTGAAACCTTGGTAAATCCTCCATTCTCTCCAGCGGAAAACCCTTTGCAGTTCACCCCATCTGAGACATCTCTCTCTAACCCCAAGCAACTTCACATTGCAATTATCAATATGCCAGCCCTACTCCGGGCCTCATGCCTCACAGGCTTGACAACATTTTCCCTCCAATTCTGTTCCACAATGCAGACCAAATCCACCACCATCTCCAAAAAAATTGACCTCTCTTCCATCCCGGAGAAATACCATGAGTACACCAACGTTTTTAGCAAGTCCAAAGCAGAAACACTCACTCCCTACTGTCCTTACAACCTCCAGATTAATCTAGAAAAAGATTCCTATTCTCCGGTAGGAACCATCTACTCCTTATCCAAATTCAAACAGGAAGCACTAAAAGAATTCATTGACAAAAACCTGATCAATAGATTCATTTGCTCAACATCTTCCTCTCACGGAGCGCTGGTCCTGTTTGTAAAGAAGAAAGATGGATCCCTCTGGCTCTGTGTAGATTTCCGCGGACTCAACAAAATCACCAAAAAGGACCGATACCTACTTCTCCTCATCTCCAACCTCCTAGATTCTCCCCACAAGGCTTGTATTTACACCAAGATTGATCTCTGATATGCGTACCATTTGGTCTGCATTGCCAAAGGGGACAAATGGAAAACCACCTTCTGGACTCGCTATAGAGCCTTCGAATGGTCAATAATGCTGTTCAGACTAACTAATGTTCCAGCTGTCTTCCAACGCTTCATGAACAACATATTCTCCAACCTCCTGGATGTGTGCGTAGTAGTCTACTTGGACAACATCCTGATCTACTCCAATGATATCATGCAACACCGGAGCTATGTCAAAGAGGTATTGAAACGACTCTGAAAAGCGGGATTGTACGTGAAAGCAGAAAAATGCGAATTTTATTCAGATTCCGTGGAATATCTAGGCTATGTTCAATCACCATCTGGTTTGACTATGTCCGGTGCTAAAGTGAAAACCATTTAGGAGTGGCCAGAACCAAAGAAAGTAAAGGATATTCAGTCCTTCTTAGGATTTGCCAACTTCTACAAATGTTTCATTTTCAATTATTCAGACATAGTTATTCCGCTCACTTGTCTTACTAGAAAAGACACTCCTTGGAATTTTGATGACAAATATGGGATGGCATTCAATACCCTGAAGTAAGCCTTCACCTCTACTCCTATCCTTATGCATTGGGTTCTGGACGCACAACTTGTCTTGGAAACCAATACCTCAGACTATGCTCTTGCTGTTATTCTTTCCATTATAACTAAAGATAATGAGATCTACCCCATAGCCTTCCACTCCTGGATGTTCTCCACTTCAGAACTCAACTACAACATCCATGACAAAGAATTACTCACAATATTTGAAGGCTTCAAAATTTAGCAACACTATTTAAAGGGGTCCGCTTCACCAATCAATGTGGTAGCAGATCACAAGAACTTGGAATATTTCTCAACAACCAAGATTCTAATACGCCGACAAGCAAGATGGTCGGAGTACCTCTCTCAATTCAACCTTGTAATTTGCTTCTGCCCCAGACGTCTTGGCACCAAACCAGATGCTCTCACTAGATGATAGGACGTCTACCCAAAAGGAGGAGATAATGGCTATACTTCAGTGAACCCTCATAACTTCCATCCAGTCTTTACTCATGAACAAATTGCAATATCTCTCTGAGCAACCATCCTCACCACTCCGACACTTCGCACAGCCACAATATTGGATCAAGACCAGCTCCATTCCAATATTCTGGCAGCACTTCCCTCCGACTCTTCTATTTCCGACCATTTACTCTATCTGGAAGAACATTGGTCAAAAGGCAATGCAGGTTTCCTCAGATTTGATAACAGGATGTATATTCCGGATCACGCCAACTTACGTCTCTGAGTTCTCCAGTATCACCATGACCATGTTCTAGCAGGACATCTGGGCTAGAATAAGACACTGGAACTCGTACAGAGACACTATACCTGGCTGAACATCCGCAATGACATACAAAAGTTCTGTAAGTCTTGCGTTATTTGTATGAGATCCAGACCACAGCGTCACAGACCATATGGATCCCTCCAGCAGCTTCCTATCCCGGAATGCCCATAGAATTCAATTTCTATGGATTTCATCGAGAAACTCCCTTCCTCCTCCAGTTTTGACACTATCCTAGTAATAGGGGATCACCTGTCGAAACAAGCCATATTCATTCCCACTCATGACACTATCACTTTAGTGGAATTAGCACGTCTTTTTGTCATTCATGTCTTTTCAAAACACGGAGTTCCGTCTCATGTTATGTCCAACCGTGGCTCCGAGTTTGTCTCTCACTTCTTCCGCTCCCTAGGTACCACCCTAGATATGAGACTTCACTTTACCAGTGGATACCATCCGGAGGCAAACAGTCAAGCGGAACAGACCAACCAAACGTTGGAACAGTATCTCTGTGTATACTGCAACTACCAACAAGACAACTGGTCTGAACTATTACCCCTGGCTGAGTTCACTTACAACAATGCTCCTAGTACTACTACTGGTGTCTCCCCATTCTTCACCAACAAAGGGTACCACCCTAACCTCATGGTATACCCAGAGTGAGATATAGCTTCCTCTCGTGCCCGTGACTTCATAGTTGATCTTGATGAACTACAAGACACACTCAAAGAGGAAATTGCCAAAGCCCAAAGGCAATATCAACCCTCTGCGGACTCTCGTCGACAACAACTACTGGACTTCCAAGTTGGACAATCAGTATTTGTCAGATCACAGTATTTCCGGACAACTCGCCTATCGAAGAAACTCTCCAAAAAGTACCTCAGACCATATGAGATAATTGCTTAGCCTAGTCTGCAATCCTTCACACTCCGCCTTCCGGACACCATAAAGGCCATTCATCCTGTGTTCCATGTCTCTATGCTCAAACCAGCCACACCCAATACCTTCCAGCAGCGTTCCAAATCTTCACCAGCACCTGTAGTCATTGACAGAAAACCAGAATATGAAATCTCCAAGATAGTTGACTCCAAAATTGACCGCCAGAGGGCATGTAAACTACTCTACAAGGTTATATGGCTGGGATATGAAGATACAAACAATGACTCCAAATAGTTACCAGCAACAGAACTGGAACATGCCAAAGAATTAGTGAACAATTTTCATCTCAAGTATCCCTCTAAACTGGGACCATTACGACCCTGAAATACCTTCATTCCACTTCCTCGACTCCATTTCAAAAATAAAATAAAATGAAATAATAATAATAATAATAATAATAATAATAATAATAATTATGAGTACTTATGCACATTTTGGAGTGCAGTTTCCTTTGCACTGATTTGCTTACTTGTATTCCGCTCCACAGTTTCTGTTGCAATCTGATACTTGTATTCAGAAGCAGTCTCCGTTGCAAAACTTGCATACTTGTATTCTTCCGCAGTTTCCCTTGCGGTCGTCCAATACTTGTATTCTTGCTTCATCATTTATCATCACTCACAACCATTTTCTACTCACAGAAAAAGAAAGATGATATTCAACACAATCAAACAAGAAAACTACAAATTTCTGGTGCCAACAGAATACACAACCGGAGAAAAACTATTACTTCCTTCCTCCACATCCCCCATCCCATTATCCTCTTCTTGCCCTTCAACTTCTTTTTCCTCCATTCCGTCTATTCTCTCCTCCCTCTGTTTTTCCTTTTTCTTTCTTTCCTACACCTCCATCTCCTCTCCCTCGGACTCCAGCCACGAAAACTGCTCTTCCTCAGAATCCTGACTCTCTATTCTAGCCAGCTTCTCCAATGCCACCACAATCCTCCAGACATCCTTTCTCAACCCTCAAAGTTCACTCAATTCCTTTAGCTTTCTTGAAATCTCCACCTTCCACTCCGCATCCATTTGTTGCTTTGTTTTCCTTGCTTTGGACCTCCAAAATGCTTCTGCCTTAACCTTTGCGCATGCCCTGTCAGCATCAAATAGTTTGCAGGCTGCCTTGGCCTTGGTGCAGGAAGCGCACGAAGTTGCGTGACTACAAAAAGTTAGCAGAGAAAGAACAATTCAAACAAATACTTATGGCAAATTTTGGGAAATACAAAGTATTCTGAAGTTCGTACACCTCTCACATGGACTTCCTCCACCAACAACTGACGTCCCCATTTCTCTTGCCAATTCCTTATGTCATTAACAGGCCTCCAGAGTTTCCTTGGGCAAATAACAGACATGTTGCCTCTTAGTCAGAGGCAGGAGATCGATGAGATTCATCTCCTTGTCAGAAGGAGGAGATAAAGGAGACAAGAAGGTCTTTGCCCAATTTTTGCACTGTTGTTGTTCCACAGCAGCGATACAATCCGCCTTTAGACAGTAAGCTAGATCCCTCTGGCATTCCTCTTCTCTCTGTCATGCCTCTTCCTCTTCTTGTTTTCTTTGCGCTTCTTCCTCTAACCTTTTCCACTCCGCTGAAAGGGGCAAAAGGGATTTTGACTGTGACAAGCAAGTAGAAAAGGCGGTGACAGCTCCCAATTGCGTGCTAAAGGGTTTGTGGGGAGAAGGAAGAAGTGGGGGTATCAGAAAGAAATTAAAAAGTGAATATGCAGCTTATTTGGAATCTAAGTTTAGAAGGAATGATGGGAGCTCAATCTAGATCCTATCCGCATGGTGTCCCTAAGGTGTCCACC
>Ga0157360_1001030_pt1 | contig 10436 bp, 7 predicted proteins | sample AttlaeALBM1_FD_111483 | JGI IMG/M metagenome (GOLD analysis project Ga0157360, IMG submission 111483) | Fungus gardens microbial communities from leaf cutter ant in Ribeirão Preto, State of São Paulo, Brazil - Atta laevigata ALBM1 | ecosystem: Host-associated > Fungi > Mycelium > Unclassified ... | reverse complement strand
GGTGTACAATTATTTACCTAAGAATAGACATGTTTTAGGTATTTCTGTATATGTCTCTCATCCTGGAACATAATGAGACAAGAGAAGAATGAATAACAAGAATGAAGAGGACATTCAGAGAATGTCATTTGGAATGCTAGAAATGGAGGAGGAGTAATGACGAAAGGAAAGAGAATAAACTTCATCAACATTCTTTCTATATCTTAAGTAACCTCTCATTATTCCAGACGACTCCATCTCACGTATATAAGGTCTACCACCCTAGAACGGAATAAAAGAGCTGCTTCCCTCGCTTACTATCATAAGGCACCATATATCTCACCTATTTAGGTGAGTAGCATGGTGTAATTGACCATTGTGCTATGCTTGTTGGTACCTTTCTACAGGTTATGGGCCCTGGCAGAGCATGTACTGTGTGACCATTGCAGCCATAGATGCAACTGCCACTGTTATAAGTACTCAATAGCCTGTGCTTATTATCATGATAGGATACTAATATCTTCTATTCCCACTATTTAGGATATGTTCTCTGAAATACTCAGTCTACTTTGCATGTTTGATGGTTGAAACTTTGCTAAATGGGATGCCACTGTATGGTATGCTGTGAATGCCATGGGCTACACAGGTACTTGGTGTCAAACCTTTCCCAATAATTACTAACAATATTGAGACAGAGGAATCTTGTAGAGCAAGAGAGAATTGGGATAACCAAAACTCCTAGGCATATGGCAATCTCATGCTGTGCATCTTCCCTAATATCAGGAACCTTGCTGTAAAAGCAAGGTTGGATACTACAAAGGACTTGTTAGACTGGCTAAAGATGTAGTATGGGACTATGTCATGCTCTGTGACCTCATGACGCATACTATTACACACACACATACCAAATCTCAGCCCCACTTAGTCAGCAGATTACATCATCCTTTTCCTCTCCCAAATTACCTATAGTATTTAAACACTATTACTAGTTATAGTTACTTAGTTTTGTTCTCCCTTGGAAAAGCTTCTTCTTATTCTTACTATCTTCTGTCCCCCCTCAATATATCTCTTGATCCCATTCAAGGGGACAGGTGTAGAAGTTAAACAATTAATTGCTGAAAACCAAGAACCCCCCTTCTATTAGGACGAAACCTAGGAGCCGATCCTAACAGTAGAACAAAACTATTCTACCATCTATACTCCACTATTCCTAGTCACTTCCTTCAAGTAACCCAGTTATGTCCAGAACTCCTAACCCAGATCTACAGTTGGAACGTCACCTATGCAAGGATAGTATCCAACCCACTATTCTCTAGAAGTCTATGACAACCCCTGTAGAATGCCCTCTCACTACCTTCCAAGCTTGGAATCTGTGATTAGCTTCTCAGGAACCAATTGATGAAATTGTTGAAGAATCAGCCCTGGAGGAGGTAAAACATATACTGGAGGATCTCTATAAGCACTTAAAACAATCAACTGCCACCTCTCTGAACCCCTTCCCAATATTTTGGGTTTGGACTTGCAGACTATAAGAAAGCTAAACTCCAAGCTAGAATAAAGCCAACTGCTCTTTGTTCAGCGATTGACAAAGAGAACTCAATGGAGTTCTCATTGGATTTTCTATACTACTTATATAACTACTATATGGTCTGTGCACTATCTTCCCATGCCTATCATGTGACATTCATGTGACATTGTGACTCCCTATCATATGACTATGTGACACTTGTGATGTGACACTTTCCTGTACTCCCTTCTGTATAGTAAGTCCAAGATAAAATAAAAGGAAAAGAAAAGAAATATAAATAATGACTTAGCCGTTTTGCCAAGTTATGACACAGACAATACTAATAGTGCTAGCTAGGTAACCTGACTCACAACCAAAGAAGTGGAATAAAGATGTTAAAAAGCTAGACCTATTCAGTAGCAGAAGCCCCAATGAGTTCCAAGCTTTTATATTCCAATATCAGATCTATTTTTGGGCTTGTGAAGGAGAGTTTACCAAAGACACTGAGAAGATCTTCTTTGCCATCTCCTATCTTTAGGGTGTTGCCCTTGACTTCTTTAAACCTTTTATCAATGAGGTGGATTCCTACCAAAATCTTGACTTCTCAGAAGAATAGTCAGTGTTTGTCCAGAAGCTGTCCAACCTTTTTGGATCTTACTCACTAGAAGACAATGATAAAGACACCATTGTCACAATTTCTTTTCACAATGATAGCAAGGCTATCAATTATTTTATCTAGTTTGTCAAGTTTTAAAATTGCATTAGATAGGATAATAGGTTACTTCAAAAGATAGTAAAGAATACCATTCTGAACTGCATCTGTAATGAACTGAGGTTTAGTCATAAAGATGTCTCGACCTTTGAGGGATTGAAGAGGGCTATAATAAGAATAGATAATGATTTCTAGAAGCGACATCAGAAGAGAGATACAAATTTCAGGCAGTGAGATTTACACAGAGTTACTTACTGAAATTACCTAGACCTATTCAAGAAAGACCTTTTCCCACCCAAGATAGCCCCATGTCATCAGATAAGGCATCCCAGGATTATGTCCAAGGGTTCCTGTCCCAGACCTCTTTTTTCTTTCATGCAGAACCATTATCATTCACTACTATTAGTTTTCTGGGCCTAGACAGCCAGCTAACCCCCATTGAGTACCAACATTGTATGAGTATGGGACTCTGTATGCTGTCATGACTTAGCAAAACAGCTAAGTTATTTATATTTACTTTACTTTTTCTTTTGGACTTACTACATAGGAAGGAGTGTGGGAAAGTGTCATGTTGCAAGTGTTACAGTTACATGATAGAGTACACAATAAGTGTAGAAAGTAGTGCACAGACTATATAGTAGTTGTATAAGTAGTACATAGACCATGTTGTAAGACTCTAGCCACAATGACTTAAGTTCACTCCAAGTCAGAGTTGACAAGGAGAACTTAATAGAGTTCCTATTTGATTCTGTATACTACTTATACATTTTACTACAGTGGCTATGCAACATCCTCCTATGGTCCTCATGTTATTTCCATCATATGTCTTCCTTATCACATGTTGTGACTGTGACATGTGACCTTGTGTGACAGTGACTGGTGTCATGATTTTGTGACTTTGTGATTGTCACATAATGCTTTCCCATGCTCTACCTTAGTAATAATCTAACTAAATAAAACAAAACAAAACAAAAAGAAAAATAGAAAATAACTTAGCTGTTTTGCCAAGTCATAACACATGTAGTAGTTGTATAAGTAGTATACAAAAAAATAACGGAAACTCCATCGAGTTCTTCTTGTCAACTTGGACTTGGAGAGTAATTAAGTTGTCTCAGGCTAAGTTACTATACCAGAACTTGATTTCACTTTATGAGCACTATCCACCTTGGACCTTGCTCATCTTTATTCTCATTTTTAATCGACCCTTGGCCAGTGATCATCACAATTACCAGCCACCTCTATATATAGCCAGGTCCTTGGCTTAAGGGGACTTTGTAATCAGTTAGAAACTATAGGTGGAGATACAGTACCAAGCCCAGGTATTGTGCTTAAGACCTGACCTTGCAATTGGGTGATATTTATATTCTTCTTAGTATAAACCTTGTGCTGTGCTCTATTGTGAGTGGTATATACAAAGGAGTGACAGTTACTTCTAGAAGACTGTCTAGAGTAAGAATCCCATTTGTTGGATGATTATCTAACCATATTACTAGGGCAGTAGTTAGTAGGGCAATAGGTGTCTAGTTGGATGAAGATCTTGTGCCCTAACAGATGTAGTTGTAATTAGCAAGATTAACCATTAAATCTGTACCCTGAGATGTCAATATGATATCTTAAATTCAATATAACTCACTCATGAGCAACCTGCTCAAAGAAAAGTGTACCCTTGCTTTATTAAGGGCAAAGTTAGAAGGAAAGAGAGGAAGAGAATATTGGAATTGCAAAGGGTTCAAGCACCTAGCCTGTAACTGCAGGAGCAAAGAAAAGGGAGGAAAGGGAATTGTTGTTCCCCAAAATAAATATAAAGTGTTAAGAAGCAGAGTGATGTAGTGTAGAGTAGAGAAAAAAACAATAAGAAGACAGAAAGTAGTAGAAGTAGAATGTTTTAAGTGTGGAGAGAGAGGATACAAATACAGGAAGTGTCCATGGTAGAAGAAAAAGGAAAAGAAAGAAGTTAAGAGAGCTGTCATAACTTGGCAAAACAGCTAAGTCAATATTTATATTTCTTTTCTTTTTCTTTAGATTATTACTAAGGTGGAGCATGGGAAATATCATGTGACAGTCACAGAGTCACAAAGGTGTGACTGAGGTCATGGAATGGTCACATCACACACATAGTCACAAGTCACAGTCATAGCATGTGACAAAGAAGTCAGCTGATGGACATAAGGACTATGGGAGGTAAGGTACATAGCCACAATAGTAATTGTATATATAGTATAGCAAATCTAACGGGGACTCTATCAAGTTCTCTTTGTCAAATGCTAAACAAAAAGACAGTTGGCTTAATTCCGGTCATTGGACTTTAGTTGCTAACAAGAGCAGTGCATATGACAACACCAAGTAACAAAAGAGAGTTGAGAAGGAAAGAGCAGTACATGTGACCAAGCTACGAGAAGCACAGCAAGTGGAGTAGAAGAGAAGTCTAGTGTACGTCTTACAACGAAAAGCACAAGAATACTATGGGGAAAACATACTCAATGAAACATGCCTTGTTATGACTTGGCAAAATAGCTAAGTTATTATTTATATTTCTTTTCTTTTCTTTTCCTTTTCTTTTATCTTAGACTTACTACACAGAAGGAAGTACAGGAAAGTGTCATGTCACAAGTGTCACAAGGTCACAGTCATATGACAAGAAGTCACAGCATCATATCACATGATGTCACATAATAGGTCACATGACAGGCATGGAAAAGAAGTGCACAGACCATGTAGTAGTTGTATAAGTAGTATAGAGAATTTAACGGGAACTCTATTGAGTTCTCCTTGTCAAACACTGATAAAGGAGCAGTTGGCTTAATTCTGGCTTTGGAAGTTAGCTAGTCTGACATGCCTATTAGAGCTAGAATAGTATACAAAAGAGATAATAGTGATGTATATGCAGTATGAGAGGTGTGAAGAAAAGGGATGTCATGTGGAAGAAAATAGAGGGTAGGAGGTAATCTCAAACAGAGAGAGATGATATAGATATCAAAAGAAGGAGAAAAAGAAAATAGCATACCCCACAAAGGGAAAAATGCAGCAAAGCAGCACATGACTAGGAGAGTTGGAAGGCACAGCAAAAGAGGGGAGTAGTCAAAGAGAGGTCAGGAGAACCTTTAAGATGTTAAGAGAAATGTGGTTGAATATCAGAGCAGAAAAATTAGATATGCATAAAGGCATAACTATAAAAGCACTCTTGGACAGTAGTGCAACAGTGATGCTTATAAACAGAAAGATGGCAACTAGACATGGGTTTAGGCTACAAAAATTAGAAAGACCAATAGCAGTCAGAAATGTGGATGGGACAAACAATAGTGAAGGAGCAATCACCTACCAGGTAGAGATGAACGTCTACTATAAAAACATGTAGAAAGAATGAGGATAGATATATGTGATTTAGAAAAAACAGAGATAATCTTGGGAATGCCATGGCTGGCAGCACACAACCCTGAGATAAATTGGGAGACTGGAGAAGTTAAAATAACAAGATGCCCACCCTTGTGTAGTGGGGTAAAATCAAAAGAGGAAGAAAAGAAGAAAAGGAAAAAGAGAGTAGCAACTCCAGAGGAAGAGAAAATTGTCAGATGGGCAATAAATGATAAAAAAGATTAGGGAAGAGAGGGAGAGATCAAGAAGGACCACAGGAAAATTGAAGAGTTGGTCCCTAAGAAATTTTTGAAGTAGAGAAAAGTATTTGGGAAGGTAGAATCTGAGAGAATGCTAACTAAAAAAGTTTGAGATCATACCATAGATCTCAAAGAGACATTTAAACCACAAAAAGGAAGAATTTACCCACTATCCAAAAATGAGAGAGAGAAAGTTCAGAAATTTGTGGACGATCAATTAAGAAAGGGGTATATCATAAAAATCCCCTCAAACATCACCAGTCTTCTTCATAGGGAAAAAGGATAAGAGTAAGCAAATGGTAATAGACTACCATAACCTAAATGACTAAATAGTAAAGAATAATTATTCACTGCCATTAATTACAAAATTAATCAACAATATGGGTAGCAAGAAAGTATTTACTAAAATGGACCTGAGCCACTGGAGGTTCAATAATGTGAAAATCAAGGAAGGAGATGAGTAAAAAAGAGCATTTATGATGCATATAAGTTCCTTTGAGCCAATAGTTATGTTCTTTGAAATAACAAATTTGCCAGCTATATTTCAAGTGATGATGAACAAGATTCTAAGAGACTTAATGAACAAAGGAAAAGTTGTGGCATTTATAGATAATATGCTAGTAGAAATAGAAACAAAAAAAGGACATGATGAGATTGTAGAGGAAATATTAAGGAGGATAGAAAAGAACAACTTGTATGTCAAGCCAAAGAAATATATGTGGAAAGTAAGAAAGATTGGGTTCCTAGGGGACATCATAGAACCAAATGGCATAGAAATAGAAGGAAAAAAAGTGGACAGAATACCTAGTTGATCAAAGCCCAAAAATGTAATAAACGTAAGAAAATTCTTAGGCCTCGCAAATTACTACAGGAGGTTTATCAAGGATTTTGCATGAGTAGCAAGACCAATGAATATGCTAATAAGAAAAGATGTGAAGTGGCAATAGAGGCAAGAACAACAAAAGGTGTTTGATGAACTTAAGAGAGTCTTCACTACTAGACCAGTACTAGCAGCCCCAGATTTAGACAAAGAATTTAGGATAGAGGCAGACGCCTTAAACTATGCAACTGGGGGAGTACTATTTATAAAGTACTCTGATAAATTGTGGAGACCAGTAGCTTTTATCTCAAAATCTTTAAGCAACACAGAAAAAAATTATAAAATACATGATAAGGAGATATTGGCTGTCATTAGATGCCTAGAAGCATAAAGACACTTCCTAGAGGGAATAGTAGTCAAATTCAAGATCTAGACAGATCATAAAAATCTTGAATATTTCATGAAGGTACAGAAGCTAAATTGGAGGTAAGCAAGATAGGCGTTATACCTGTTAAGATTCAACTTTATGCTAAAACACATTCCAGGAAGTAAGATGGGAAAAGCAGATAGTCTAAGTAGAAGACCAGACTGGGAGGTTGGAGTAAAAAAGGATAATGAGGATGAAACATTGGTTAAAGCAGAGTAAATAGAAGTCAAAAAGACAAAAGTGGCAGAAATTATAGTAGATGGGATAGACCTACTAGAGGAAGTGAGAAAGTCAAAAGTAAAAGATAATAAAGTGGTAAAAGCCATAGAAGAAATGAAATGAGCAGGGGTAAAGATGTTAAGAGATGAGAAGTAGAGAGAAGTCAATGTTGTAATGTACAAAGATGGAAAAGTCTATGTACCAAAGGATAACAAGCTTAGGATAGAAATAATTAGGCTGTATCATGATATGCTAGTAGGAGATCATAGAGAACAAAGGAGAGTTAGTTACTAGAAATTTCTGGTAGCTAGGAATTATAAAAGAAGTAAAGCAGTATGTAGAAGAATATGATGCTTGTTAGTGAAACAAAAACCACACAAAACAACCAGCAGGAAAATTAATGCCAAATTTAATCCCAGAAAAACTATGGATGCATATATTGGCAGACTTTATCACTAAGTTGCCTTTGGCACAGGGATATGACAGCATTTTAGTAGTAGTAGATCAGTTAACTAAAATGGTCCATTTCATACCAACTACAGAGAAAACATTGGCAAAGGGGTTAGCAAGGCTGTTTAGAGATAACATGTGGAAACTGCATGGGTTACCTGAAAGCATCATCTCAGATAAGAGACCTCAGTTCACAGCAGAAATAATGTGGGAGTTGAATCAGATGTTGGGAATTGAGAGTAAACTGTCAATGGCATTCTATCCTCAAACATATGGACAAACAGAGAGGATAAACCAGGAATTAGAACAGTACTTAAAAATGTTTATCAATCACAGGCAAGAACAGTGGCCAAAATGGTTGGGAACAGCAGAGTTTGTATACAATAATAAAATGCATTCAAGTACTAGGACATTGTCTTTCAAGGCAAATTACAGACAAAACCTAAGGATGGAATTTGAGGATAGGAAGAAGAGGAAATATAAAGGGGCAGAAAAATTTGTGGAAAAAATGAAGGAAATACAGGAAGAGGCAAAAGCAGCACTAAGTAAAGTGCAAGAGGAAATGAAGAAGTATGCAGATAGAAAGAGAGTGGAGGTTGACAACTATAAAGTAGGAGACTTAGTAATGTTAAATACTAAGGATCTGAAGTATTAGATGGTCAGAAAGAGAACAGAGAAGTTGACAGAAAGATTTGTTGGTCCTTATAAGATAAAGAAGATAGTATCATCAAACACAGTAGAACTAAAATTGCCAAGTATAGTAAAAATATATCCAGTGATTAACATTAGTAGAATACAATACTATGTAGGGCAAGTGGAAGGGCAAAGGAAGGAGCAACTAGCTCTAGTAATAATTGAGGAAGAAGAAGAATAGGAAGTAGAAAGGATCTTGAACAAGTGACAAATAAGGGACAAGAACAAATATTTAGTATGCTAGAAAGGATTCATGGCAGAATCTAACACTTGAGAAGGAAGAGAAAACTTAGAAAATGCCAAAGAGACAATAAAAGAATATAAGAGAGAATATCAGTAGAACATAGAGGAAGTAAATTGACAAAAAAGAGAAGAAAGAAAATTTAGGAGAGAAGAATTGCAAGGAAGATTTATAGCAAAGAAATTATTTGGATAATTAGACAAAAGGTATAATAAAGAATACTAGGGAAGGTTAGAATGGAATTGGAAGCAATAGAAAGGTGAAAAAAGAAAACAAATTTTAGAGACAATTGAAAAGGAAGAAGAAATCAAGCAGGAGAAATCAGAAACTAGAGAGTGGACAGAAGAAGATGAGAAGAAAATGGACAACATGGTTAACCTTTATTACGAGTTGTAAAAAAATCCTCAGAATGAGGAAACTTAAGAGGAGAATAGTGTCATAACTTGGCAAAATGGCTAAGTCATTATTTATATTTACTTTACTTTTTTTTTCTTTTGAACTTACTACATAGGAAGAAGTATAAGAAAGTATCATATCACAATTGTCATAGCATCACAGTCATATGACAAGAAGTCACAGCATCATGTCACATGATGTCACATGATGGGTCATATAATGAGTGTGGGAAAGTAGTGCACAAACCATGTAGTAGTTATATAAGTAGTGTACAAAAAAATAACAAAAACTCCATTGAGTTTTTCTTGTTAACTCAGACTTGGAGGGTAATTAAGTCATCTCAGACTAAGTTGCTACATATGCATTGTAGCCAACTTGGACACCTAGCAAGGTCCTGCCCCAAACAGATGAACTGGCCTTTAGGAGTAGTAGATGCTTATACATTCTACATCGACTATCCCACTAACCTACTAGGATTGCCAAAAAATGATATAGCAGTTACCTTGTACCCTGGGGAGTTGACTGCCTAAGACTAGTCAGAGAATCAGTGCTATATCTGAGTTTAGCATCACTTACTGTTTTAAAAGCATTATAAGTCATGCTCTCATCTTTCTCTTTTCTAGTATCTGTCAATACCCTGGTGGATTCTAGATTATCTGACTATTTTATAGATTCCGTTTTTGTATCTAAACATTGTTTATTGCTCCAAAAAATTAAACCCTTTCTGCTCACTATAATAGATAGGACTATTAACTATCTTGTGAGCTATGTTATGTCTTTACCAATCAATTTCCCTTGTTTATACACTTGTTGGGTTGAGTTTCTTGTGACAAAGTTACAAGGTACCTACCCCATAGTATTAGGGCACAACTAGCTGACCCAGCATAACCCTACCATTGACTAGGCTAAAAGGACTACAGAATTCATGAACTCTAACTCATTGGACTGATCCAGTGAACCACAACTTGCTCTAGAATTTTGTGGCCTCCCATTAGCCCTACCTCCTACTCCCAAAACTTCACTTACCTACCCAGAACCTAAACTATCTGCCACTTCTGTTAAGACTCTAGACCTCACAGTTGAATATGCGTTTCAACTTGAAGCCTATATCTAACACTTGATATCTTCACGCTCCTCGTCAAAGGGTCCGGTTAAGGTTTTCAGTGAAGTTATATCGGAGGAGAGATGTTAACGAGACTTTGAGTAGCACCCTTGAGATTGTCCTAAGATAAGTAAGAGTACCGATTCCTCAGAGTAAGATTTTACAAAGGGAATACAGAAAGAGAGAACTTGCCGTTCCCTTCTCTTTCTGGTCTGTATTTATCCTAACTAGGTATTGTGACTACGTTACAATGTGGTAACACTACTTGTAACTAAGAGT
>Ga0157360_1001028_pt1 | contig 10458 bp, 12 predicted proteins | sample AttlaeALBM1_FD_111483 | JGI IMG/M metagenome (GOLD analysis project Ga0157360, IMG submission 111483) | Fungus gardens microbial communities from leaf cutter ant in Ribeirão Preto, State of São Paulo, Brazil - Atta laevigata ALBM1 | ecosystem: Host-associated > Fungi > Mycelium > Unclassified ... | reverse complement strand
GCTACTGTCGAATGCTCGAAGCACCAATGCGTGCCCATCGTTTTTGTCACTACAACCCTCTCGAAGCTAATGACGCGAAACTGGGCAGTCATGGCAAGCACGACAGACAAATCGTGTTGATGGCATTCTTGAGAGGATAACGACAAATTTTTTCACCTTAATTCTAAGGGTTAGTCCAGATCGATACGAGCCGGTTTATCTGTGGATGCTGATACCAAGGTTATCTCTAATTCCTTATTGAGGATGGTCAGTCGTATGGTGCTTGACGAGAAAATCATGGGTCTTTGCGGCGAAACTAGGATTGCGAACAAATTGGAGACCAAAGGACAATCCTAGTATTGTGTTCCTCTCATGACATTGTGGAGCACTACTCTGAGAACGTTGTCGACTCTTCACAAGAAAAATCTTCTCGGTGAAGATTGATATCTCACTACTCTCATGCTGAAGACACTCCTCAAGCGTAACAATATCTTCTGCCCTCAAGCCGTTTGTAAAATCATCGTTCACGATACCTTCCGCGTTCTTCTTTCTCAGTGTTGTCGTTGGATTTGACCATTCACAGCCTCACGAAACCTGTGTTGGTTCGAGACTTATGTGGCACTTTCTGCTCTCATACTCAGCGGCATGACTGGTAAAGAGCAACATCGAAAATCTTTCGTTCGCACTCATGGCGACGTTGTTTGCAGCATATTCCTTGCAACATCTCAATAGGAATGTACAGGTTGAGTCTGCGCTGCCCTCGTCTCGGCCCATGTTCTTCTCATTGACCACCGACAAGGAATCTCATTTTGGGCATGACACATACGAGAAAGCGAGGTTGTTAGCGCTGCACAGTATCATAATGATGTAATTGTATCCTTCTCGCAGTCTTCAGCCTGTTGAAAGCATGTCGACTGCCACAGGGGTAGTAGAGGTAGAGAGGCCAGATCTTGGAGAGATGTTTCGCACAGAGGCAGTTTTCTTGACTCCTTTGGCATGGAGATCATCTCGGTACATAGCAACACATTTTGGAAATTGTAGTGGAGATGGCTTAGACTTGGATAGGAACTTTGCAGTCACTGCTAGTGCCCAGAACGGACTTGAAGTAGATTCTCACTGGTAAAACTTTGGAGCAGGTTACGCAAAATTGTATGAGAATAGATCAAATCTATGTTCATATTTACTGACCGAAGTCGACATTTGAACCTGTTCATGTGTAATAATTTCTTTCATGCCTCGTTCGATCCTGTCATTCGTTTTTTTCTACCCATGACTACTGCTCCACAAGACCATGATGCATGAGACACAATATATATTGTTGATGGTATGTTGAGGGACCATGATTAGGAGCGCCGCAACAGCCGTTATGTCCCAAAAAGTTTTCTCGATCATCTGCTTATTCATTTTCCAGTCTTCCCTAGCTACGAGTACTCCACTATGTTGGAGTTTCTACATTCTACAGTAAATATGTGCATACTTACAATCTGGTATTTAGGTAGCTACTCTGTATCCTGGTCTCTGGATCTCAGGTGCGCATTCTATTTCTTCATTATCTCAATATACTCAGTCTTCGTCTCTGGATCTCAGTTCTAGCTGCATAGCATCTTGAGTGACACACTGCGCAATACACATATATTCTCCTACATGGTATGGATTTCCATTCTTGCTTCATTCCCAAATATAACTAATGCATCTATCATGTTGACTCGTGCAGATTTCTTGAGTCATTCCAGGAATTATCTCCCTGTTTTATTGGTATCAATTGTCTCGCTTAATTAATTCATCATAACTCACTAATCATGTAGTGGAAAACAAACAGAAGAAATTGGTTATTATGTCGTCTACATCTAACATCATCTACTGGGATGAACAATGCCAAATGTTCTATCCATCATCTTTCCTCTTCATGTATTCCTTCGCCCAGGGAGGTAGCTCCTCTACCATCTCGCCAAATATCTGCTTCAGTGTCCCTATTTGACTCTGAATGACGGAACCTGAGGGATTCCATTGTTCTCGAATCTATACTTTCGTCAGAAGGACAATTTGCTTCGAGCAAATTGAGTATCAACCGCGACACCTGGAAAACCCACAAATCAGCACATAAATACAAGAAAGGTTTCAGCTTACAATGAAGGGATAAATGAAGTGTTGAAGGCTAAAGATTATGGTCAGTAAGGGGAAGACTAGCAACAATAACAACATACTAGCCCAGGATATTGATAATAAGATTAGATGAACTTTGGAAATACGCAGCTTCCAGGAATGAGAAGACTTTGAAAAGAATGAATTCTTACCCACTTGTTTTATAGTCAAGGCTTACCCAAGAGACTGAATAGACAGACCATCAATTAGATCAATAATATCTAGTTTTCGACTCACGGTATGAATAGCAAGGTCCCATCGCGGTAAAACACATATAATAAACGAGTCGAGGTTTTCATGTGAGAAATACGGCTGGGTATTCCATCGCCAAAATCCCTTTGTGTTTTGTATGTCATGGTGAACCTGATAAATGTCAAGAGGACTTCAATTACGGTTGCAAATGCCCTGATGATGCTTTTTTGTGTGAGAATCAATGTGCAAGTCAGCAAAGCGAAATATGTTAGAACACATACTCAAAGGCACTAGCAACACTTTTTTCTATATTATCACGATGTGTTGGATTATCCCAGCAGCCATGGAGTGGGAATAGCGCTCCGGAAACTGATGCGAAATATACGCTGACTATCATCACAGACATAGCAGACTGAAAAATACGATCAGTTGGTGGGTTAAGTATCGTACTGTCTTTAAAGCCTACCAGGACCTCAGCTAATGTCGACCATTAGTCATCTATATCAATCAAAAATCACAATGTGCAAAATATACCTGCCGTCAGGAAATATAGAATTAATGTGACTAGAATTCATAAAAAATCGATATAACAGGTCATAATTCTAGCCCTCTCACCAATAAAATTCTTGTTCCAAATTGCTCGAAGGCGTAGGACCAGCAGAATCTTCACTATCAATGCATTCAATGTTGTGAAGAAGCTATTGACATCAGCTACTCTAGTCCTTGAGAATCATGATAAAACTCACTCGACAACTAGGAAATATCCAAATGCACACCTAGCAAAGAGGTAGGTCGGAACAAGTAGCAAATACATCTGATCTATACCACTAATGCATCCTAGTCAGAAGGTATTCAAACTGGATTAAGAATGATGCTTACTGATATCGATGCCCAGACTTTATTATAAGCTGGTGAAGTTGGTATCAGTATGTATTTGATTTATGCAGAAATTTTCTTCATACTATATGAACGTATTCTGAAATTTTCGATCAGCTATCTCACCCAATCAAGTAAGAGACTCGCACTTACATCATGGATGTCCAGTTGATTATCAAGATAGAAAAATAGATGACATGCCGTTTTGACCACTTCCTCCTGAGATCTCATATGTCAGTGGCAATAGTCAGGTATTGAATGGGAAACATGCCTATGGAGATACTGGACCTAGGAGAGAAGAGATGTGTAGAATTATTGTTCACAAATGGAAAAACCCACCTGTTCAGGAATGTGATAGATAAAATCATATAGCATCAGTGTGGCAACAAAGACTTGAGTAGGCTTCAGCCATTGCTTCGAGAACGATAGAATAAGAATCAGCATACCTTGGATGTAACGTTCATTTGACAAGATCTTCAGGTCATAATTGTAATCTTGTGATGTTATTCCGTACTGATCAGCCATTTGAGTGGAATATGCAGGAAGGAGGTATTTTTGTACTCAACTCGATGACCATGGTTCGAATATATATCAACTGGTGTCATTTGACAAATATTCTATCAGGTTGCACGCAGCCCAAAAAATCTGACCAACATCAAACTTCTGATATTGTCAGTCCAATATCATGGAATGAAGCTGTGATGAAACTTGATCCCACTTGGAACTGACGAGCCGTTCCAGCATCTCAACTTTCACGATGGGTAGTGGAAAATTATGACTATTGAAGAAACTTGACTGTGGCTCCCATTATTCGCCAGACTTTGCCATTCAATTGACAGCTGGTAACAAACAGGTTCCGAAAAGTCTCGAGCCGAAAAAAGTGCTATTCCAGATGTCGGTTCTATGTCAATCAGTGGATACTTGGCGGTGTAATGCTCACCACTATTGTCTTCGAGAAGCAAGATGACTGATAAATCACTTCTTTGATATGTAGCGAAACCTCTACTTCTTTCTTACATCCTGATGTGTTGAAACAAGGTCGTCTAGGCAGCAAGTCGTTGTTGACAATGAGTTTGTTTTATTTCTGTTGTCTCAAATATGGTCATTTTAAGTACGTTGTTGGTAGCATAGATACGTGCCTACAGTTTCTTAGTATAAAAGTCATGTATCGTCTCCCTTAGGATCCAGCCTTCTTATCTGGATCCTAGGTACGTAGTATATGCACTCGCTATCAAATTAACCTTCTTATCTGGATCCTAGTGATTCAAATACACACCTTATTCTGTTCCAACGTTACCTGCGCAATCTGTCTTTGTTATGATGACACATCTTGGGGCTTCTCCTTGAAGCATCTGCCTACGTCTTCGATTTGCATAACACAACCACTGCAGCATGAGACACTTTTTCAATGATTCCTCTCGCTCAAACCTCAGTCAAGTTCTGACAAGCCCGAGTTCTGTCCTTTTTTTTATTCAGTTAATATCTACAATTTACAGTAAACAAAGATTGTAATACAAGAAAGCATTGTCTCACCTCAGATGTCTTGGGACTGAGTAGACAGTTGAGGGAGAATAGTGAAACTGATCTCTATATAGGTCTGCTTGATGAAGTACATTCTGGAAAGTTCTTTTACCTTTCATCATTTCTCTTCATTCATTTCTGATTGCATTCCGAAATGATTTAGATATCACCTTCATTTTTTCTTCATTTTATTAAAAATTTCCCCTAGCAATGTATGGAGAGATGTCCAAGATTTGTTCATTCCATAGTAAATAGCTGTACACTCATCCCATACATATAGGTAAACTCTAAGGCCAGTCATTTCCATCTGGCCTTAGGTGCATAAATTCCCTGTACCTCTTCTCAAATATTTAATCTTTAGTTGTTTCCATCTGGCCTTAGCCTTAGTCCAGTGTTTTTATAGCACTCAAAGACATACCTGTGCATTTATCCTGTTATAACCTCGTTCTGGTTAATATGTCCTCTGAACTCGGACATCCTGACAGCTGGAAAGCACAGGTACGTCTTTGAAACTAAGAGGTACTGGACTGAACTAAGACCAGATAGAAACGACTAGGTTGATTAAATGTTTGGGAGGAAATACAGAAGGTATACGCACCTAAGACCAGATAGAAACAACTGGTCTTAGGGCTTACATGGTAAACACCTTATGTACAATACAAGTGTACAACTATTTACCTAAGAATGAACATGTTCTCTGCATACGTCGCTAGGGAAAAATTTAATAGAATGTAGGAAGAATGAAGATGACCTCTATGGCACATCATTCTGGAACATAATTAGGGAGACAAGAAGAGGAATGACAAAAGGTAAATGAATTTTCTGGAACATACTTCGTCACATCCGGGCTGGAGAATTGTAACAATAAGAAATTAAGAGAAATGTAAATTCGAGGTGTTGTTTCATGGTTGGTGTGGGGTTTCGGTTGATTTGTGATGTGAATTAGACATATGTTGTGTCATAGAGTGGGGTTGGTTAGTTTCAACCTTGTATTATGATCTCGAACCCTGTGCTAGGGAATCTAAATATGATAACCAGGTCGAAACTAGAGAGCTATTCTACGACTGTCCACTGTAATCGATAGAGCATGTGTGCAATGTGAGACTGACATGAGGCTTGTATGTATCCAACATCGTTACAGAAACAAGTGCTATTGTGTCCGTTATCAAACGTGTAATGCATGAGGGGGTGGGGTCAGTGGGCACATGGTTTGGGGCTGGGAATTTGAGGTGGGTGTGGAGCATATTTTGGAAAGTAGGTCCTCTCTTTCGGTTCGATCACAAAAACACATTCCTTTCCTTCTACAGCTTCATTAGTTAGACCATGCACTTCTTTTGGCATCGTGTTTAGTTAGTGTAGTAGGTGCATTTACAACGTGTACTGAGGTGTGTAGATACCTTGTACTTCTGCTGCGGTCTGCCATCGCGCTCCGCGTTATAAATTGTTGACTTAAAAAAAAAAACAAGTGCTATTCAAGATCTCGGTTCTATGTCAATCAGTGGATACTTGGCGGTGTAATGCTCATCACTATTGTCTCCGAGAAGCAAGGTGATTGATTAATCGCATCTTTGATATGCAGTGAAGCCTCCACTTCTTTTCTTCCATCCTGATGACACCTCCTTGAAGCGTCTGGGGGCGCCTTCGATCCACATAACACAGCCCACCACAACATGAGGTGCTTTTTCAGTGATTTTTTCTCACCACTTCTCTGGGCCTCAGACTTCTTCACCGGTGTCAACCACCCCAACCTCGTCTGTCTTTCTCTTTGTTGACCTAACAGATCGGGCTTTGCTCCAAGCCTCACACAAAAGACTACCTCTGCTTTGAGCTTACCACCTGAGGATTTTTCTTTGACTGCGTCCTCGCAAAAGGCAAGAAGTCACTGTCATCCGTCCCATTCTCAGTGCCATTGGCTACCTCCACCAGCATGCTCCTCCCCCCCTCCCTCCCTTCACCCACTTCACAGACCTGAGAATTTTCTCTATCGCTCCAACAACCCCGACAGTGACATCGCCTGGCATGCAAGTCCCCATCCATTTCCCACTCTTGACCCACCTTTGCTCATCTTTCACAGAGCAAGACTCCTCCATTCTCCTGATGAGCAGCCCACCTCTTTCGCCAGCTCTTGCGGCTACATTGCCCTCGAAGCTATAAGAAACACTGGGCATAGGGAAAGCCATCGACATCTGGTCGACAGGTATGACCGCTTCAGACGCATACACAAACAAAACACAATTACTCTCTCTCTGCACAGCCATCATCGCCTACGTTCTCTTCTGTGGCTACCCTTCTATTCCACTGCCCTCGCCCAGCATAATGTCAACCCCAAAATCGACTTCCAGAGTTCGTACTGGAATCCCATTTCTGATCATGCCAAGTCCTTTATCCGACGTCTCGCCGCCCTCGATCCACTCCATCGTCCCACCTTCTAGGAGGCGTTCCCCGGCCCTTGGCTTACCACCACCACCATAACGTCATCTCCACATCGTCGATCTCTTCCCCACCCTCAGATAAAACTGGAGTCCCAGAGCACAGCGGCACAGTGCCTTGACCAGTTTCAGGGCAGCCAACAGGTTTAGCTACTTTCCTGCTTCTGCCAGTCGCTTGAACACGTAAAGTAGTGGGGGATGCCACGATCTAGATTCGAATCCTCGCGTCGTCACTCAAGCGCCGTCGAAGGAGGAGAAGCATGACCTTGGTCAAGGTGAAACTATGCCTGGTTCTTTTGAACCTAGTCATCAAGAACCATCACTTCCTTGGACAGATGTAGTCAGAAACAACCCAGACGTTTTCCTGATGCTCCTTCATGTTAAGTCGAAAAAGTGCAATTTTTGTTACATCATACTTGCACTTTTCAAAAATTCAATTACAAAAAGATAAATGAGAGCAGTTACTGGTAGGTGACTGGGATATTTAAACAGTGTCGCAATAAAGAATCTCTGGTTGAGAACATGGCATTTTCGCTTATCTGTGGTGTTCTTTTATGGGCATTTGTTGGTTCAGAGCAACAGACAGACCTTTTGTATCAGATTGGCAAAGTCGCGTAACGACACTATGCCTTTGTGCTATGGACACAACTCGCTACTAGTCTACAATATAAAGTACTGTGTAGCACAATGTATACTTTAGTTCTTTCGTCGCTTCGAGTGCTGAAGTTATCCTTACACCTTGTGTCTGTGCTTTCCGTCTGAGATCCAACCTAGTTTGTCTCCTCTTTTGGTCCTGTAACAGGCACATCTTATCAGAAATCAATCCCTCGTCTGAACTACAAGAATAACCTTATGGCCCTGAAAGCTATGTTTTGTCAGCCGCTATTATTGATACAGCACGAGTCATCATTGGTGTAAAGTGCACATGGAATCTGATATTAATGACCAGATGATCAAAATAACAATGCCGAGAATGTGTGAGAAATGGCTTGAATATGGATGCACCTTGACAGATAGGAAACTAGATGTTCTGTTTATTATCTACAGAAGGACGGTGAAGACAGGTGTTGGATATTTTCCTATACAGAGTTCTACCGAGGCATGGGGATGACGAGACCTGCAATTATTCAAGACTGTCGCCCTCAAATTCTATATCAAGGCCATTCAAAAGTTGTTTATATGATGATGATGAACAAGCTAATAGCATTTTCTCTGTTACCAACTGTTAATCGAATTCATGTGATGAGATGCAGAGCCGGAGGGTAATGTCAGCCGCAGTCGCGGTCCTTCATAAAAGTTGCCACTCATTGTGAGATTTGAGAGAACGGCCCACCATCTCTTCAACCGAGATCAAGGTTCATCACAGCTGTGATGTATCTAATGTATGATAATAAATTAAATTTACTTATATGTCTACTGACCAAAGTCGACATTTGAACCTGTTCATGTTTAGTATTTTTTCTGCGTTTCGGGTTGGTATGCTTATCTCCTTGGCAACTTGCAAATCTGAAAAGGCCTCATGAGTATCTACGAGAGGGAATGAAAGGGGAACTAGCCGCACCTCTCGAATGGAAATAACCATGTATATGCCTCCATTTTCAATGCTAACACATGCCGCTGCTCTGAATCGATAATACATCGGGGATGAACTGAGTCATTGGCATATAATAGGAAGGATTTGATTTTCCTGAAGAGTACCGAGCTTGGTATTTTCAAATGCTTCGAATCAACATTTGAGCTCCCTTGCAACCAGTCATATTGTGGCATGTCACACCTCAGAGTAATTCTGGTTTACAAAGCAGATGGATACCATTGATAAAGCTTCAGAACACAGGGGACAAGCTTCTTACTTGTGTACCACAAGGAGAAAGCAAAGCAGAGACACAAGGTCTACTTCCCTTTGACAATGGTGGTGACCAAGCACAGGAAAGAAAGAAGCCCAACAGTACAGATATGCAAAAAGACTATGTTCTCAATCAGAAATTCTTCATTTCGACCCTATTTTTATATCCCAGTCGCCCTTAATTGAAATTTTCAAAGGGTGATTTGACAATAACTACATTTTTTCTACTTTACACAAAGAAGCGTCGGAAAATCATGTTGAATTCCAACTACATCTGTCCAAGCAAGGGACAGCTCTCAATAAACAGGTTCAAAAGAACCAGGCATGGAGTGTCGCCCTGACCAGGGTCATCCTCCTCCTTCTCCTTCGATGGTCATTAATTGGAAATGCATGGATTTTGATCTAGATCGTTCCATCCGCCACTACTTTGCGTGTTCAACAAACTCACAGCAACAGAAAAGTAGCTAAGCCTGGTGGCGGCCCCGGTCAGGCGTTGTGCCACTTTGCTCTAGGACTCGAGTTCTGTCTGAGGATGGGGAAGAGATCGATGTGAGATGGCACGTCATTGGTGGTAGTGGTGGTGGTGTTGGGCCAATGCTCATGTAAAACCCCTTGGTGGTGGAACGATGAAGCAGATCAAGGGCGGTGAGACACCGGATAAAGGATTTGGCTTCATTGAAAATGGAGTTCCAGTACGGACTTTAAAATTCGATTTGAAGTCAGCGTTTTGCTGGGTGAAGGTGGTAGCGTTATCAGCACGAGAAGGGGAATAGCCACAGAGGAGAATGTAGATGATGATGGCTGTGCAGAGAGTGAACAATGAGCTTGTGTTTCGTTTGTGTAAGCGATCATTCCGTGGCCTGTGTGGGTAACTTAGAATTTGCAAGGGAGGTAAGTTGCTCGTCGGGAGAATGAAGAAATTTTGCTCTATGAAAAGATGAGCAAAAGGGGTCAAGGGTGGGAAATAGATGGGGACTTGCATGCCAAATTCAACGATGACAACGTCACTGTTGGGATCATTGGAGCGGCAGAGGATGTTGTCAGGCCTGTAAAGCAGGTGGAGGGGGGGGGGTGAGTGAGGAAAGTGCACTTGAGGACGATCCTGTAGGGGGGAGGTAGTCGACGACATCGAGGACGGAGCGGATGATGATGTCATGCTCAGTTAACTTGCCCTAGAACGCGGTTGAAGAGCTCTCCGCCGGTGGCGAGCCCATAGGAACAACAGTATTTTGTGCGAGACCTAAAACTTGACCTGGGGATGAGGGGTGAGGTGGGAGACAAGGTTGGAGCGGTCGAGACCAGTGTCTGACCAGATGCTCGTTTCGTTTCCCTTTAAGCACAACTTAGTGTTGACTGTTAGAAGGATGGAGAGCAGCAATTACAGTGGGGACAAATGATGGCCCACTCACCGGGTTATCCAACAGATAATAATAGACAGCCTGATAGGGAAGAGAGATCTTGAGAGAAGCAGAGAGG
>Ga0157360_1001027_pt1 | contig 10459 bp, 10 predicted proteins | sample AttlaeALBM1_FD_111483 | JGI IMG/M metagenome (GOLD analysis project Ga0157360, IMG submission 111483) | Fungus gardens microbial communities from leaf cutter ant in Ribeirão Preto, State of São Paulo, Brazil - Atta laevigata ALBM1 | ecosystem: Host-associated > Fungi > Mycelium > Unclassified ... | reverse complement strand
TTCTAGAATGTTTCACTTTTAGTATATAATTTTGGTAGTTTGCTATTTTGTAACTTATTGGTTTGCAACGGAATACGCCTTATTCCAAGTCAAACCAACTTGCGACTAGGTTTCTGCTTCACTTTTCCATCACCTACAAATAGGTAAGAGATAATCAAAAGAACTCACTTGTTCAACAACATTGTCTTAGTGTCTTGCCCCCATATTATCAAAGCTTTTCCAAAATCCAATATAGCAGTTATATGGATCAACATTTAGGACTCATAAAATGGTACTAAAGCTAAAAGTCTGATTAATAGATGTTTCAATGTAGAATGATATATTGCCACTATCCATGGTACCAATATGAATCCAGGAGTCCCTCAATGCAAGAACTACTGGAGGTGAGAACACACTATCTTTGCCTACTGATTACATAAATCTAAATGCCAGAAGTACAATGGCCTCCACAAACTTGAACATCATAGGGACATGGTATAGTATTGCAAAGCCAATCCCAAAACTAATCCTCCTAGGCTTGAAACCAAGAAAAGCAAATCATACCCATACTTTTTCAAATGTATTAACTGCAAAGACAAGCACCAAGCTGATAGCTACAATTGCCCATCTTGGAAACATAGGTTCAATCAAGAATGGCATACTAAGAATATACAAAAACTCTAAGAAATCAAAGCTAATTCAATTTGCCTAGCTATAGGTAGGGGTAAACAATGATTATTAAGTCTTTAAAGATATTCTCTCAGAAAGAACAAATTACTCACAGATTCAATTCTCAAGAACAACAAAAACTATGACATCATCTTCATTTAAGAACCTTCTTGGTCCATTATATGACAAATTTCCAGTCCTTCATCTCAAGAAGGCAAAAACCTCATTGGAGCACCTCACTACCCATCTTGGATACTATTCATTAGAAACTCAGAAACCAAAGATAACTATCTAAGAGTCATCATATATATAAACACCAATCTCTCCAAACTCTATTTTTCCTTGCAAAGGGACCTTTTTAACCATCATGATATTAACCTCATATCCTTTTTCAATCATAGTGCATTATATTTCCTCCTTAATGTCTACTCAGACAATTAACAGAATGCCTTAAAGTATCTAAAGGATACTAAGGTCAATCTGAACAATGTTATCATAATGACAGATAACTTTAATATCCAAGACAGCAATTGGGACCTAGTATATCCACATCACTCATCACACACAGACACCCTTCATAAAATTAGCAATAGCCTAAGCTTGGAACTATCTACCCCTGTTAATCCTGTTTCTACTTGATATATAGATAATACTCAAGATTCAAACTCAGTTATCAACCTTATGTTCCTTTGACCCAACCACAGAGACTTCAATAGCCACTAAATCATGCCAAACTTATGAAGACCATCAGACCATGCTCCATTAGTTGTCTCAATTGCTATTGAAGAAGAATTTTATAAGTTGACTGCAAGAAAAGAAAATATCTCCTACACATTCATCAACTTAGTGGAAAACCTTTAGAACTATAACAAGAGAAGAATATAAATAGTGTGGAATATTATTGTGTGAGAGTATATATTTAGTAAGGTCTTGTGATTGCAGAAAGTAGATACATAGACTATGCAATATTTGTATAAGTAAAGGTAGAAATCCAATAGAGAACTCTATTGAGTTCTTCTCTTTAAATCATTACTAGTTAGGATCAGAACTTCACTCCTAAGTCCACACCTTAATGAAGAACATATTCATATGAAAAAACAAATGACCACTAGGGATAGCAAAGAAGAAAAGGAGTTTATCAAGAACCTAGAGAAGAAGATAAGCCATGTAAATACATCTAATATTCTTAACAGTAGAAACCTTGAAAACATTACACAGGAGCTTGCTACAGCCATAGAAGATCTTTGGAACAGGTACTCTAAATATATCAACATTACCAAATATTCCAAAGAATAGTAGAACAGAGAATGTAGAAGAAATCTTGTTACTTATTGACTTTCAAAAGAAAGATATGATTGGAAGACCTACAGAAAATCAGTTAAGACAGCCAAATGCTTATTCTTTAATAAAAAAAAATTCAGGAAATTGCTTTGCTCAACAAAAGACTATAAGACTTAATGAATTGGATTAAGAAACACAAACTACCAGCCATGGAAGCCATTAAATTCAACAACCAACTATGCAATAATTTGGACAACCTATGGTATGCTCTCTATTAATCATACAACTCTGCCCAAGATAGACCAATCAATCTATACCTTCTAAAGGAAGTTTTCTCTAGCCCTATAGTTGAATAGCCCCCTTTCTCTAGTACAGAAATCTGCAAAGCACTCAGCAAATACAATAATAGTTCAGCCCCAGGTCCAGATTATCTCTTATGAAGACATCTCAAAAGAATACTAAATGATAAAGAATGTATGACTAACATTGTTAACATAGCTAATACTTGCATCAACCTTAGCTACTGGTCCATGCACTTCAAGAAATTTTTATCTATTATTATTCCAAAGCCTAACAAATCTTTATACAACACCCCTAAATCTTTCTGACCTATTCTATAAGCAACAACAGAATCCAGATTTATACTATTACATTAAACTTCTTACATCCTAACCAACTAGGTGGCATTTGACAACACTCCACTACTGACACAGGAGTATTTCTTACCCATATTATCCACATAGGATATATCAAAGGACTTCATACAAGCACTCTGGCATTTGACATCATGTAATTTTTCCTTTACTTAATCATCAACTCCTCTCTCTGATCATGACCAAAGCAGGCTTTGATAGCAAAATCACTTGCCTATTCTCCAATTACTTGACCAACAGGCATACTTAGTATATCTAGAACCATTTTACATCACTAGTTTTCAACACAAATGTTAGTGTTAGTCAAGGATATTAAATTAAATTATTATTGTACTATGTATTACTATAGTCTAATATATAAGCCATGCTTAGATAAGCACACTCACTTCTTTGTCTCAACTACCATGTCACAAAACTACTCTGTTTCTCTCAAAATCTATCAGGCTATCTATCAATATCTGTTGGATAACCTGGTGAGTGGGCCATTATTTGTCCCTACTGTAATTGCTACTCTTCATCCTTCTAACAGGTTATAGGCCCCAGTTTTCCCTAACCTCCTTTGGCACTCTCAAGCTACCTCAGTTGATGGAAAGGACTTGACTGACTTGCCAACCTATTGGGAATTGAGATAATCTCCCTGTTAAATCCCCTCATGCCCACAGGATCCTCTGCTTCTTTGCAGATGCTATGGCCCATGGCTGTTTAGGATAAAGTACTGTGCATTCATTGCTGCATCTGCTCCCTAAACTAAGCTGATTTCTTGATGATAGCTATGACAAGTTTAATATCTACCATCCCTTGTCTCTCCAGCCCTGCTATTTACCCATCTTGGGCAATCAGTGTGCATTCCTCAACTATCTTCTTCTATTCTCCAACTATCTCAGTTCAGTTTCCTGCAACCTGTGCCAATGTAATAGCTACAACTAGGGACTTTGTAGCATCGAGTAGTATAGTCTGTATAGCTCAATGTGACAATAGATTTGTGTTGCCTGCATTGTCTATAGCTGAGAATTTACAAAGATGTGATATAGCACTATGCACTATATACAAGGGTAAAAAAGCATCATATGGCCACTCTTATAATGATGAATAGTTCTTGGACTTTGGTACCTCTGTCTATTTCACTCCTTTTGAGTCTGACTTTGTTTCTATGACTCAAGGAAATTATGGTCGTATTGAGACAGCCAATTCTAAAGCATCTCTTTTTATGGTTGCTATAGGAACTGTTCTTATAAAACATGAAATCATTGATCCTAAAGACAGGACAACCAGAACTGCTATCTCTAAACTATGGCCAGTATACTATATTCCTGGTATGACCATATGCCTCCTCTCTACTAGACAGCTACTCCAATCTGGATTGAGTATAGAAGGCACAATGGATGGTTCAACCTTCTGTGATTTATCTGGTGATGCTGTTCTCTCTGCCCTACCTAATCTTTGGGAGAGCATCCAGGTTATAAGAACATATATCATTGAGAACAATGTTTCTAATCCTATGAGCCTTGTTATAAGGTACCCAGATTATGAGACAATTCATTGTCAACTTGGACACATCTCTAATGAAGCCATAAGACATATTTCAGACAATGTTGAAGGTGCTGAAAAGATTTGCTTCCCTAACAAGAAGCATGTATGCTGCAGTTGCACTTTAGAAAAGCTACACCAGCGCAGTTTCCCTGAGAACCCTAAATGTTCTAGTAAAACTCTTGGATTGATCTATTTAGATCTTCTTGAGCTCCCTACTTTATCATACTCTAAGTATAAGTGGGTAATTACATTCCTTAATGACTATTTCTCCTATTACAGAGTTGTCTTCTTGTGCAAAAAATCAGATGCTATAGAAGAAATTAAAGCTGTTTTCTGGCTGTGGTCAAATACTACTTTCCACTCTATTAAATGCCTGCATACTGATAATGGGAAAGAGTATATGACATCAGAATTGCAATTTTTTTATGTGAACAGGAAATTGTCCATGAGACAAGTACACTATATGTACATCAACAAAATGGTCAAGCAGAATAGTTGAATTAGACACTGCTAGAAAAGGCATAATCCATGTAACTTAAAGCATGTTTACCTAATTCCTGGTGGGAGTTTGCTTTTGCAACTGCTACTCATGTCTATAACTGTACTTCCATTAAACATCTTAAATGGAAAACACCTTAGGAAATCTTTACAGGTAAAAAACTTGAAATATCACATCTTTATGTCTTTGGCTATGGAGCATATGTATATCTCCCCAATGAAGTTCACACAAATAAACTTACACCATGCTCTAAACTCATGATATTTATTGGGTATAAGGATAATGGCTATATATTTATTCACTACACACAAGGGAATGTTATATTCTGCTCCACCCAAGCTATCTTTGATGAAGTATAGATAAACCTGCTCTAATACCCTTTTCACCAATACCTGCACATCCTAGACCCTTTACTCCTCCAATCCCTCCTAATTTGCCAACTCACTCAGAATCTCTATCTCCCTCTCCTCCACTGACACCACCTAAAAGGTCCTTAGTAAAAGTTGAAGATGTTGAAGATGAAGATGTTGAGATGCATTTCCCAAGCTCTTCTCCTCCTAAAGCTAGTCCCTCATAGTATACTTCTTCTCAGGTTCCAACTATAATACCTCAAAAACGAGATAGTGACCCACAGCCAGGAAAAGATGTTCCTCCTCTGAGATATGGCTTGAAGAGATCAACCTATGAGACTAGAGTCCCTCACAGAGAAGGCAATATATATAGAGAGAATCATCATCCCACAGATGTCTTAAGGTGCCCTAAGTAGCAACAACATCCTGGTGAGACTAATCCAGATATAGTGCATAGAATGCTTGAGAATGCTTGCAGACATATTCAAGTGCAACTTGACACTATTCTAATTGGAGGAGTATACTATTTATATAGTCAATGGGACAATACCGTTGAAATAAATAGAATCTGCTATGAAGTTGATTGAGTAGGACAACGACCTATTATAATTGACATAGAGGGGAATAGGATGGATGCCCTACCTCCAGCAGACAAGTCAGCTACCACAGCTATTACCAATCATATAGTATACCTTGCAAGAGAAGGGAGAGCAAAGCATATTTGCTTTCTCTTGGCACTCAGGGCAACTAAGACTCATTTTCTACCAAAAACCTTTAAAGATGTCACTAAACTGCCAGCTGACTCTAAGAAAAGATGACTTGAATCTTGTCTTGAGGAGCTGAAATTACTCAAAGACAGAGATATTTATGAGATTGTGGACCTTTCTAAGGGAAAAAAAGTAATCAAGAACCACTAGGTATTTAACATTAAGCCTGATGGTCATTATTGATCTCATCTTGTTGCAAAAGGATTTTCTCAAGTTAAAGGCATTGATGTCATGACTTGGCAAAATGACTAAGTTATTATTTATATCTCTTTTTCTTTTCTTTTCCTTTTATCTTGGATTTACTACACAAAAGGGAGTGCAGGAAAGTGTCATGTCACAAGTGTCACAGTCACATGACAGGAAGTCACAGCATCACATCACATAACATCACATGATGGGTCATATGATAGGCATGGGAAAGTAGTGCACAGACCATGTAGTAGTTGTATAAGTAGTATAGAAAATTTAACAGGAACTCTATTGAGTTCTCTTTGTCAATTGCTAAACAAAGAGCAGTTGGCTTAATTCTAGCTTGGAGTTTAGCTTTCTTACAATTGACTTTGATGAATTATTCTCTCCAGTTGTCTACTATAAAACTGCACGACTGCTTTTTGCTGTTGCTACACTTGAGGATTTAGATATCCAAAGCATTGACATCAAAATAGCCTACTTATATAGCAACCTAGATGAGGAAATCTATATGGAGCAGCCAGAAGGTTTCAAACTACCTGGGAAAGAAAACAAAGTCTGGTGACTTCGCAAAGCATTGTATAGCCTTAAGCAAGCTGGCTTGTCCTAGTAGTGTACAATGACTAAGTCAATGCTTGTCCTAAGATTTAAGAGATGCAAATCTGATGCTAGCATATACTACTATCATGACAAAAAGACTAAAGCACTTGTTATAGCAATTGTCTATGTTGATAATGTCTACTTTATGGGTACTAAAGGTTTCTTACTTCTCAATGAGTTAAAGCAGAAATTTATGGCTAGATGGGAATGTTGTGACCTTGGTGAAACCACAGAGTTCCTAGGCATGCATATAAGCCATGATCGTAAAAATCAAAAGATATTTATTGATCAATATGAGTATTTGGAGAAGGTGCTGGTATGCTTTAATATTGCAACTAATCCTACTCATATTCCACTGCCATCTGAGTTTAGCTTTAAACCAAATGAAAAGCAATATGATCCCAAATTCTGCCAAAAGTACCAACAACTGGTTGGTTCTCTAATGTACTTGATGATTGGCTCGAGACCAGATATTGGCTTCACAGTTGTCAAGTTAGCTCAACAAATGGCAAACCCTTTCAATGATTACTATTGAGTTAGATTACACCTCTGTAGATACTTGCTTGCCACTTGTAGATATTGGCTTGTCTATAATGGATCAAGCAACAAATTGCTTGTAGCATACTCTGATTATGACTGGGACCAAGACCATGAGCATCACAAGTCAACTACTGGCTATTTTACTATACTAGCTCAAGGAATTACTTCCTGGTTAAGTTGCAAACAAAAATCAGTAGCCCTCTCCTCTACTAAGGCCAAGTATATGGCGTTCTCTAATTGTAGTCACCAACTCGTCTGGACATCAAATCTCCTGTGTGAGATTAGCTTTGATATTCCTGTCCCTTATATCTATGGTAATAACCTTGGATCACTCTTCTGGAGTACTAACCCAGTACAAGAAAAAAGGTTCAAACATATTGACATCTGGTATCACTATGTTAGGGATACAATAGAGGATAACAAAATCAAACCATACCACATTAACAGAGCTAGGAATCCTACTGATATCTTGACCAAGAATCTTGGCCAAGTATTATTTCATTAGTTCTGTTCACTTCTTGGTTTGAAGGTTCCATGACCTCTCCTTTTAATTTACATTGTCACTCAATGACTACTGCTTTGAGTGAGGGGGAGTGTTAAATTAAATTATTATTATACCATATATTACTATAGTCTAATATATAAGCCATGCTTAGATAAACACACTCGCTTCTTTGTCTCAACTACCATGTCACGAAACTACTCTGCTTCTCTTGAGATCTCTCTTTCCTATCAGGCTGTCTATTAATATCTGTTGGATAACCTGGTAAGTGGGCCATCATTTGTCCCCACTGTAATTGCTGCTCTCCATCCTTCTAACAAAGGATCCACTCTCTTCCTAATTCTCTCTGCCCTCTATGTGGTCTCTCTCTTCCATATATTCAAAAAAAGAATTATTGATCTTTCTATTCCTGTTTCTCTTCTCTCTTTTGTTGATGATAGTTTATTTGTTTCTTAGGAGAAGAGCTATGAAAAACCAAACAATATCCTTCTCAGTAGTTGTAGTATCATTTCTTCTCTTTTTAATGACTTTGGTCTCATTATTGAACATGACAAATCCAAGGTTTTTCACTTCTCTAGGGCTACCAAGGAAACCAATCCCCAACTACTGGGCCTCAGATCTGCAGAGGGCACTATTCTTAAACCCAAAGACATATGACAATACCTTGGATTCTTCTTCAATAAGAAACTCTCTTTTTGATATCATACTCATTACTATGCTAAACCAGACCTACATACTCCCCATCATGCTCTATGGATTCCAGCTATGGTAGTTCAAAGGTGTCCCTATGTTCTATCCTCTCAAAGACCTAAAGAAAATGTAACAAAGAGTAGCCCTATGGATCACAGGTGCTTTCCACATGTCTTTCACCTGAGGAGTTGAAGCCATTGCTGGTCTTATTCCTATCCATTTCTACCTTGACAAACTTGTAGGATGCCACTACCTTTGTGTCACCTCACTCCCCAAACAACACACTATTAACACCCTCCTGGATAGACAACACTCTAAACAGGCTACCCCTCATCATATGGCCACCAGCCAACTAATGTTCAAGCAGAACCTAAAAATCAGGAGTCCTATTGTGGACATCAATCACTGCCTAAATCAAATCTTACTAATATTTGAAAACCTCAACAAAGAACTATCTCCTGGGTTTCGTTTGGTAGATACTTTTCCTAATTGTTTCCCATTTAACATGCAAAGATACCAGAGCAAGAACTGTTCACCTCAATAAACTCAAGAATGTTTATAGAGCCTCCAAGGATAACCTCAACACTCTCTTCATCATATCAGACACAAGTGTCAAAAATAACGTCACTACATCCATCACACATATTCAGAGGGAACAAACCCTAATTACCAAAGCCACATATCATGCCATGAACATCTCTTCCACTGAAGCTGAACTCTTTGCCATTAGGTATGGGATAAGCCAAGCCATCTACATCAATGACATCACTATAATTGTTGTCACTGATGCCATCCCAGCTACCAAAAGAATATTCAACATGTCATGCCACCCATTCCAACTACACTCTATTGCCATCTCTCGAGACCTTAGAATCTTCTTCAATAAAGATCCTAGAAACTCCATAACCTTCTGGGACTGTCCTAGTGATGATGAATGGCCTCCTTATCACTTAGTCGACAAAGAGTCTAAAACCTCCAAGTTCTACTCAATTATCCGAAAGTGGCAAATGTACTTCCAAGCATCCAACTATTGAGGAAGTTTCTTCCTCAATCTCAATGATGATGGCGGCGAGCCTATACAACCCTCTTACTCCAAAGGGGGAGCATGGCTTAAATGCTTCAGCCTTTCCAACTCACTATGTGCATGGGTTACAAGACTTATTGCCAACCATGTACCTATTGGCAAATACAGAAAAAGATTCTTCCCTAATGAACCCACTTCATGTTCATGTGGCCAAGCTCCCCTCAATATATGAGACCACATCCTCTATGACTGCAAACAATACCAACAGTCATGGAACCCCAAACGAGACTCCCTCAAGGACATGATCAGATTCCTCGACCACAACCCAAGAAGGCATTACATAGTTTTAGCTGTACTCTCACTATCTTACATAGTTCTTCATCTCCTATTTTCTCCTATATCTTCCTCTCTTCATTTCTCATAATTTAAGTAGTTAGTTGTAACTACCACGGCCTACCATCAAGTCCCATGTGATAAATTGTTGATTTAAAAAAATTAAAAAATTAAAAATAAACATGTCACGCTCATGTATGAGTTGTGACAGATTCTGCTATCACACACTAGTGACGTCAAACAATGAGGCCAGCCTTGGGTTGGTCTCTGCTCTTCTCTACATTGTTCTACGGTGCATGTTGTAGGAACTCTGAACAATTTTTTGAAAGCCTCAAAATAACTCCCTTTGCCGACGGGCGTGTTTCTACTGCCTTTTCTTTCGAGATTGTCCTCAGTGACGCCTTTCCACGAGATCCACGTTCTCTAACTCTTAGAGATCCATGTACGTTGCCTTTCCATGAGCCAGTTTACTTCTTGAATTATCAGAACCTCTAGCGCAACATTATGTTTTCTTTCCTTTGGCTTTGGGTCAAATCCTGCGAGAATACGCAGTGACCGAGCTTCATCTTTCTCTCAATGCGGGCAGCTGGAACTACGAGCGCTGGGGATATCCTGAGGTCAATGGCGTGGGAACTGGCGCGGAATTGTGGGCTTGGATGGGAACTGAAGGGGTTGAGAAGCAAGTGTCGATTTAGGCTTATTTATTCTCCTTGTTGACCAACTCGAAGCATGGATGCTCAGTGGAAAGGGTTGCGCAACGCTTTAGCCGGATTATTTTGCGCCTCTCTCGGTTCCCTTGATGAGCAGCGTACAACTTCACCTAACCACGCCTTCTTTCCTCAGGGACAGCTAC